>OGJY01003974.1_pt1 | contig 11335 bp, 8 predicted proteins | sample 1572231 | NCBI WGS metagenome assembly OGJY01 (sample SAMEA2582121, study PRJEB24529) | metagenome | biome: Human gut stool | place: China | collected 2011
CCTGAAAAGGCCATGCAGTTCGGAAATGCCACATCGAGCGTCAAAAACACGGTACCCGGCGATCTTCCGTCCTCCGATTTCAAAGAGATCGACCGGATCATCCGCGAACATCATTCCACAGGTCCGGTAAGTGAGATGAACCGGTAAGAAACAGCTGATTTTATCACATAAAACTTTTTGCACAAAAAGGTCTGAGGCTTTAATGCTGCTCAGACCTTTTTTATTCTATCATTCTCCATGTACGCAACGTTTAAGCCGATCCGGCAAGTGAAAACACGCTTCGCGAGTTTCCCCTTGTTATCGCGACAGTCACCACGGTCTTGTGCAAGCGTGGACTTTGGCTCGTTGTTCGCATAAATGAAATATGCCACGAAAGAGCTTTCTGCTGCAGCACATGTACGCTTCTGTCCATGCGCTGCAATCAGTTTCTTTCATGGCATATTCGTTTTTTTACATTCCTTTACAGATCCAGATCGATGAACTCGAAGTCATCATCATTCTCTGTTTTCTTATCAGGAGCTGCTTTCGCGGCTTCCGCTTCCTTCGCAAGATTTCTCGACAGATCTTTTTCCACATCTGCGACATTCTTTCTGGCAGGTCTTGCCGGTCTCTCCGGTGCTGCTGTTCCGGTTTCTGCGGAAGGTCTTTCCGTTCTTACCGTTTCACGGGTTTGTACCGCCGGACGGCGTGTCTGTGCAGCCGGCTGTCTTCTGCGCGGCGCTTCTTCCACTTCCTCATACGGAAGTGTTTCTGTGCGGGCAGCCGGTCTTGCGGCCGGTCTTCTCTCCGGTGCTTTCGCTGTCATTCCGGACTTTTTCGCTGTCTGCTTCCCGGACTTTCTGTTTTTCCGTCCGTCTTCGTAGTCATCATATTCGTCATCGTATCTGTCGCGGCCCGGGTTCTTCGGTGCCTTCGGCTTTCTGAGCAGAAGAACGACCACAATGATCACTAAAATAATGCAGAGTGCAAAGAGTCCGATCACAAAGAATCCGCGGATCTCGTAGTCCTTTAACAGACTGTTGTAATCCTCCGCAACCTTTAAGTACTTGCTGCGCGCATCTGCCGCATCCGGATCCTGGAAATAACGCTGGAGCGTCATCTCTTTCTGATCATAGCGGTAGAAGCCTTCATCGCCATTTTCGTTCCGGCCGTAGACTACACAGTATTCCGGAGCAGAATCTCCGCTGTCCTTCCAGATCCAGCCGTGAACCGTATGATCTCCGATATCGATGGTGCACTCGGCAAATCCGTCCGGAAGAGCTGTTCCCTCAGGGATGCACTCAGGAGGAAGAACGACAACCGTCTTCTCCGCCATCTTGACGATCACATATGCGGATAATGTTCCGGTCTCACTGTTGTATACAAAGAAATCTCCCTTGCCGGTATCATCGGTCATGTAAAGCAGGGTCATTCCGGAATCATCTGTCGCTGCCTTTACGGTTCTTCCCTCATACTCGATCTCCGTCGCAGTAAAGCCTGACGGGAGTTCCGAATCATCAAAGGTATCCGCAACCGTCCAGTTGCCTTCCTCGCCGACAACACCGCCGCTTGTCTCAGTGGAATCCGCAGTTGTCTCCTCATCGGAAGATGCCGCATCGTCAGACTTTGTCACAACGATCGTGTACGTCTTTGTTGTCTCCCCGTCTTCCGCCGTAACGGTACAGGTGATCGTGTTCTCCCCGTCCTGGAGATCATCGTTTCCGCTGATGGCAACCTTTGCAGCTCCATCTTTTGCAGGTGCACTGACCGTTACGGAAGTCACATCGCTGGAAACCGCAGCCGTGTACTCCGTAACATCGGCGGAGAACGCCGGTTTCAGCGTACCAGGTGAGATTTCAAGGGATGACAGGGACGCATCTTTGGAGGAAGACGCCGCCGCATTGATCTTCACGGAAGCACTTCCGACATGGTCAAGTGTTACAGCCTTGGAATCTGCATCATAAACCTCCTGGGATGTCACCGTGATGGAGGAAGTTCCCGCCTTTAAGGCATTAAATTTCAGTGTAAAACTGAATACCTTCTGGTCTGCGGCTTCCGCAGAACCGGTCACACGGACCGAACCGGCGCCGCCGTTTGCATTTGTTCCGCTGACAAATTCAAGGGCATCCGCATCATACTGGAGCATCACGTCCGAGGAACCGAGAGCTCCGTCCGAAGTGATCTTCATCGTGACAGATGCCTGATCTCCCACCGAAGCGGTCGGGTCGGAAAATGAGAGTTTCCCGGAGGCCGCAAAAGAGACCATGGATCCTGCCGGCAGCAGCATGACCATCAGCGCGAACGCCAGCAGTCCTGCCGCCAGTTTTTTCATACATTGTTTCATATTCTTCTCCTATTCCAGCTCATTCAGACAAATACCGGATCTCCTGCCCGCAAAGGCAATGGGTAAATCACGGTCCCTGTCAGAATAAGCTCCTATATCATCTTGATCCAGGCATAGTCTTTCCAGAAACAGACCTGTAATACCTTTTGTTCTGTCATGACGCTGTCACAAGTTTTCCGCTGCCGGAGGCGCCTTCCGGGTACGAACCTGTACTTCCCGGATTCGTACTTCCGGAGGTACCGGTCGTGCCCGAAGATGTCGTCACGAGCTTTCCGGAGCCGGAAGCACCTTCCGGATAGGAACTCTGCGTCCCGGAAGTGCTGCTTCCCGGACCGGAAGTTCCGGAACTACTGCCGGAAGTGCTTCCGGAGCTTGATGTACCTGTCGAACCGCCAGGTCCCACCGTTGATCCGGACTGACTTCCCGTCGAGCTGCCCGTTGACGGGGAGACAATAGTTGTACTGCCGTTCCCGTTTCCTTTTGCAATGGAAACCTGGTATGTTCTCGTATCACCGTTTTCTGCCTTCACTACGATCTTAACGATCGTCGTTCCGCTGCCGAGACTGATCGTACCGGCTCCGCTGACAGTTGCCTTGGAGTCGATCGCCGTCGCGCGGATATTGACGGAGGAAACGGAAGAATCAACAACAAGATCATATTTCTCCGTATCCTTGCTGAAAGTCGGTGTCAGGGAATATCCGTCAATCGTGATTCCGGACAGCTTATTGTTCGGGTTTCCGTTCACGGTCGGTTTCGCGCACGCTGTTTCCGGCATGTTATTGAACACCGGGATCTTAAAGACAAGTGCCTGTTTCTTCATCGCATCCGTATATGCTCTCGCGAGCTTCGCGCCCTCTCCGGCCGCTCCCTCCACGTTGGTCATATACTGGTGCTTGTACAGGTTGCTGCCCTGTACATTAAACTTCTTTAAGTAGAAGGTATCCTGTCCGTTTTTCAGGAAATTCTCGCTGTAGTAGGTCGCTCCGCCAATGATGGACTTCTCAATGGAATTCCATGGTCTGCCGTAACTTCCCGACTGGGATGCATACCAGAGTCCTCTTGTAATTGCAGACATGGATCCCGACGCAAAAGCGCCGACATTAAAGAAGTTATAATATCCTTCATAGCCTGCGGTCTTTCCTGAAATGCTTCCCGACTTTCCGGTTCCCTGCTCCTGAAGGATCATCGCTCCGAGAACGTAAGGATTGACACCGGTCTGCGCAGCCGCCTTCATGATGATATCCACATAAGTCTGCCCGGTCGGTACCGGAGATGTGTTTGACGCACCGGTATTGTCATCGGTAATCGAGGATGCATCCATTCCCGGGCCATACTCGACCTCCGGGAGTGCCGTCGTGATCACTTTTCTCTGGCTGATCGTGGAGCTCACTGTGGAACCAGGGCCCTCAAGACTCACGCCCTGACTGCCGGTACTGCCGGAGCTGCTTCCCGAAGAAGTCCCTCCGGATGTGCCCGTGCTCATTCCCGGTCCATAGCTCTCTCCCTGCTGGAGCGAGCCGGAAGTCCCTGTGCTTCCGCTGTTATTGACGACCGGAGAGCTTCCGGAACCGATGGTCTCCTGCACGCTCTGGGTCGCTGCGGTTGTCGACTCCGGTATTTTTTCCAGGAATGTTCCGGTGATCAGGCTTGTAAGTCCCTCTCTCGTCTGCGCATTGCTGTCGTAAGCATGATGCAGGAACTGGAACACGTAAGTATCATTCAAAAAGTTTCTCGGATCCATATAATAGGCGACAATATCTTTTGATGCCGCCACCCAGGACGATCCGTCAAAGCCTGTCCAGGTTCCGGTATTCCAGTCATAGGCACCGTACTCTGTGGATTTCCAGGAAGAAATGCTGGATTTTGATACCAGATTCGCTCCGACAGCTCCCTCCGCCGCCATCACGTCGCTCCAGTTCAGCCCCGTCTTCTGAGCCTGAAAGACCCAAGTCGGATGCTCCGTGTGAAGTGTCCGCAGAGACACCTTATAGCTTTCCGGAAATCCCTGGCTGTTCAGATAATTCTCAAACGTGGAGTCATAGCTATAGGACACCGGGAATTTAATATAATCTGACCGGACGTAGCCTTCCTGCGTCCCGGATCCGGAAGAAAACTGGATCTTATACCAGGTTTTTCCATCCGATCCGGCTGTCTCGGAGACCACCGTGACGGCCGCCCCGTAGGCCAGCTTTTTTACGACGGATCCCGTCGTCCCCGGTGTGCTTCTCACATTCAGGGTAGTCGCATTTACCGTCGCCGAACCTGTCGCTGCATACGCCAGAGACAGTCCGGATATCATCGTTCCGGTCCGAGCCGCGCAGTCCCCCAAAAGGACCGCTCCCAGCATCAGCGCCAGAATTCTTTTTTGTTTTTTTGTCATGTTTTTCTTCTCTCCCACTGCCGGTTTCGTGATTTTTTGCATAAAACCGACATCATACCCATTATAATGACAAAGGCACTTTTCTGTCAACCGCGCAGGGAAAACTTCACACAAATTCCAAATATTGCCGCATTTTCTTAAGGGTTTTGTAAAAGTTTGGTTAAATAGAATGTGCCTCGGCACATTCGTGCGCCTCGCGCGGTCGCTTGCGACAATCTTCATCTTCGCGCGAGTGTGCATCTTAGGCACGCAGTGTCTTTTTTTAACAGGAAGTTCCATCGGAATTTCCTGTTAAAAAAATCCGGCACCTCCTCTCGGAAATGCCGGACTCTCTTTTTTCGTCAATTGATATTCAGATTTACTGCAAAATTATACCGGATAAGCTTTATTCGCTTTGTCAGCAGTCTTCTGATCAACCTTCGTCTGCTGTGCTTCGCGGTACTCGAAGAAGTCTTTCGCTACAGCCGGGAACAGAGCGTAGGATAAAACATCCTCATCCTGCTGCTTCCACTGTGCGCACTCCTTCTCGAATTTCGGTAACTGCGGCGGGATCAGATCTGCTGGACGACAGGTGATCGGAGTCGCGTCACCGATGATCTTCTTCTGGACTTCTTTGTTGAACGGTTTCACCGTCTTACCAAATTCGCCCATCATGATCTTCTTGGATTCCTTCGGAACCATTTTGTATCTCTCGCCGGACAGAACGTTCATAACAGCCTGTGTACCAACGATCTGGGAGGACGGAGTTACAAGCGGCGGCTCACCGAAGTCTTTTCTTACTCTCGGGATCTCCTCAAGCACTGCGCGGTACTTGTCTTCCTGACCAGCTTCCTTTAACTGGGAAACAAGGTTGGAAAGCATTCCGCCCGGTACCTGATACTGGAGCGTCTTGATGTTTACACCGAGAACCTTCGGGTTCAGAAGGCCGCTCTTTAAAGCTTCCTCACGGATCGGAGTGAAGTAATCGGTGATCTCTGCAAGCAGATTCTGGTCGTAACCAGTATCATACTTGGTTCCGCGGAATGTCTCGACCATAACTTCTGTTGCCGGCTGGGATGTACCGAGAGCCAGCGGAGACATTGCACAGTCAATGATATCACAGCCTGCTTCCACAGCCTTTAAGTATGTCATGGAAGCAACACCGGAGGTATAGTGCGTGTGCAGGTCGATCGGCAGTTTAGTGCCCTGTTTTAATGCCGTAACGAGCTCGGAAGCCGCATACGGAGTTAAAAGACCAGCCATATCCTTGATACAGAGGGAATCAGCGCCCATGCTCTCGATCTCGGAAGCGATATTCTTCCAGTAATCAAGTGTATACGCATCGCCTAATGTATAGCAAAGGGCGATCTGGGCATGTCCGCCTTCCTTTTTTGTTGCCTTAACGGCAGTCTCAAGGTTTCTGATATCATTCAGGCAGTCAAAAATACGGATAATATCAATACCATTTGCGATAGATTTCTGTACAAAGTACTCAACCACATCATCTGCATAATGATTGTATCCAAGGATGTTCTGACCACGGAACAGCATCTGGAGCTTTGTGTTCTTAAAACCGGCTCTCAGCTTTCTGAGTCTCTCCCACGGATCTTCTTTCAGGAAACGCAGGCAGGCATCAAAAGTAGCGCCGCCCCAGCATTCTACTGCGTGGTAGCCAACTTTATCCATTTTGTCAACGATCGGAAGCATCTGATCAGTCGTCATTCTTGTTGCAAGGAGAGACTGATGCGCATCACGAAGAACGGTCTCAACGATCTTAACCGGCTTTTTCTGAACTTCTGCCATTTTATTATCCTCCTAAACCGGGATGTCCAAAAAATGGACATCCCCAATATTAAAAGTTTCGGATCTGATTAAACCCCGAAGATAGCCATGAAGGTACCTGCAGCAACTGCTGTACCGATAACGCCGGCTACGTTCGGTCCCATTGCATGCATCAGAAGGAAGTTTGTCGGATCTGCCTCAGAACCAACCTTCTGGGATACACGGGCTGCCATCGGAACTGCGGATACTCCGGCAGAACCGATTAACGGATTAACCTTACCACCAGTTACCTTGCACATGAGCTTACCAAAGATAACGCCGGCTGCTGTACCGAACGCGAACGCGATAAGTCCAAGGATAACGATCTTGATAGTTGTAACTTTTAAGAATCTCTCAGCACTTGTTGTAGCACCTACGGAAAGACCGAGTACGATAACAACGATGTACATAAGAGCGTTGGAAGCTGTCTCCTGTAACTGTTTAACAACGCCGGACTCACGGAAGAGGTTACCAACCATAAGCATACCAACGAGCGGTGCAGTTGTCGGAAGGATCATACAAACTACGATCGTAACGATAACCGGGAAGAGGATCTTCTCAAGTTTGGATACCGGACGAAGCTGTTCCATCTTGATCTTTCTCTCTTCTTCTGTTGTTAAAAGTTTCATGATCGGCGGCTGGATGATCGGAACGAGCGCCATGTAGGAGTAAGCTGCTACAGCGATCGGTCCCATGAACTCTGTCTGTCCAAGCCTACCAGCAAGGAAGATGGAAGTCGGGCCGTCTGCACCACCGATGATGGAGATCGCAGCTGCTGCCTTGTCGTTGAAGCCCATGAAAATAGCCATAAAGTAAGCGGCGTAGATACCGAACTGAGCGGCAGCGCCTAAAAGGAAGCTCTTCGGGTTAGCGATGAGCGGACCGAAGTCTGTCATCGCGCCGACACCCATGAAGATCAGGGACGGGAGAATACTCCACTCGTCCAGTAAGTAGAAATAGTGAAGAAGTCCTCCAACACCGTTGGAAGAATCTTCAATGCTCAGCATAATATCCGGATAGATATTTACGAGCAGCATACCAAAGGAAATCGGCACAAGAAGAAGCGGCTCGAACCCTTTACCGATTGCAAGGTAAAGGAAGATACAAGCTACTAAGATCATGATCAGGTTTCCTACGCTTAAGTTCAGGAATGCTGTCTGCTGAAGAAGATTCAAAAGTGTATTTTGAATGTATTCCATGTTAATCCCTCCATGTGGAATCTGCAGTCAGCAGAAAATTAGTTTAATGTAGCGAGTGTAGCACCCGGCTCTACGGAATCACCAACAGCAACGTTGATGCTTGCAACAGTACCATCCTGCGGAGCAACGATCTCGTTCTCCATCTTCATAGCCTCGAGGATCAGAAGAACCTGGCCTCTCTTAACAGCCTGGCCTGCAGATGCCTTAACGCCAAGGATCTTGCCCGGCATCGGAGCTGTTACTGCTACGCTGCCTGCTGCTGCCGGAGCTGCTGCCGGAGCCGGTGCTGCCTTCGGTGCTGCCGCCGGAGCTGCCTTCGGAGCTGCCTTCGGAGCCGGTGCTGCTGCCTTCGGTGCGGAAGCTGCGCCAGTGAAGCCCTCTTCTACTGTTACTTCATATACATTGCCATTTACTGTGATTGTATAATTTTTCATTGTAATTTCCTCCTGATAATTGATTAATTCCAGTTTTTGTTAGAAACACGCTTGATGGAGCGGACAACAAGTCCGTTGTCAACCGTCTCTTTTCCCTCGTAAGCGGCTACTGCTGCTGTGATAACGGAAACGAGCTCTGTGTCGTCGGTGAGGTTCTCTTCCTCAGCCGGTGCTGCTGCCGGTGCCGGAGCCGGAGCTGCCGGTGCTGCCTGCGGTGCTGCCGTCGGTGCCGGTGCTGCTGCAGCCTTCTTTGCCTTCATCTTTGCCTCAAATACGTTGATGTATTTGAACATGCTGATCAGCCAGCTGATGAAGATCAGGACTACGAATACAACGCCCATACCCATTAAGGTATTCATTCCGGCTTTCGCCATCTTCTCGCCTGTTGTGTAAACCGGAGAGAAGGAAATTGTCTCAACCTTGTTGAGGTCCTCGTCTGCGATCAGAGTGAACTCCATGTTTCTCTTCTCGTAAACGGTATTCATTCTTGCGACATAGCCGTCATCACTTTTTGTTACAACAGCTGTCTCGCTGGAAACGAACGCGCCGAGGTCATCCTTTACGGAATCCCAGGATTTTAACGCATTCTCCATAACAGTATCTTTGTTCTTTACGCTTGTTGCAAGGGCCTGTTCGATGGAAGCGTCATCCATCTGGTTGAACAGATCCAGGTACTGCTGGGAGCCGGACTGCATCGCCATTTCGATCTGCGGATCGATCGTTTCAGCGGTGTCAACGGCTGCAGAGCATCCTGCAAGCGCGAAGAGGCAAACTGCCATGCAGAGTGCAAGCCAGATTTTTCTAATTCTCTGTTTCATATTTCAGCCACCTCATATTAGATCGTTCCGTGCTTTTTGGACGGACGATCCTCTCTTTTTGTGAACAGCATCTCAAATGCAGCAGCTACACGCTGTCTTGTCTCGGAAGCTTCGATGATATCATCTGCATATCCTCTCTTTGCCGCCGCAAGAGCGCTTGCCTGCATCTCATTATACTGTGCTGCTTTTTCGTTGATCACTACGGCCGCGTTATCAGCCTTCGCGATCTCATCGGCATACATGATCTTCACAGCCGGTACTGCTTCCATGACACCGATCTTCGCGTTCTTCCATGCGTATACAATGTCAGAACCGATGGATTTGCTGTTCATGGTAAGTCCTGCTGTTCCGTTTGCCTTGCCTACAACGACAGTCACCTTCGGAACATCCGCGTTGGCAAACGCGTACGTCAGGCGTGCTGCCGCTTTTGCGATCTTCTTCTCGTTGCATTTGCAGTTCTTATAACCGTCTACATTGACGAGTGTAAGTACCGGGATCTCGAAAGCATTGCAGAAATTAACAAATGCTGCCGCTTTCTCACATCCTGCCGCGGTAAGAGCCGCGTCATAGGAAGCAGTCTTCTCACCGTCTGTATAAACTTCACTGCGGTTTGCAACACAGCCAACGGTAGCTCCGTTTAAACGGATAAATGCCGTTACCATCTCCGGAGCATAGTCTTTCTTCAATTCCATATAGAAATTGTCGTCGGAGATCATGGACAGGGCGATAGAAGTATCGCCTGCACAATTTTCAATGTCTGTGCAGAGTCTGTTTAAGTCATCCTCGCATTCGCTGTAGGACATGTCGTCCTCGTTGTTGGCCGGGAGAATGGAAACAAGATTTCTGATCTCGGTAAAGATTTCTTTCTCGGAACCAGTTCCGCATACGTTTCCTGTCTCTTTTGCCTGGTACTCGGCACCGGAATTGTCCGCATCATTCTCAGCGATCACGAACGGAGCATTCACAAATAATCTTGCGTCCTGTTCCATAAATGTGAAATCAGCCATTTCAGATGCCACAGCCATTCCGCCGCCGCAGTTTCCAAACACAGCCTGGATCTGCGGGATCACACCGGATGCCATTGCCTGGCAGACATAAAGTTTGCCGAAGCCGTCCAGGGCATCCATGCTTTCCTGGAGTCTGAATCCTGCACAGTCAACCAGACCAACAATGGGTGCGCCCATTTTCATAGCCATACTATAGAGCTTCTCGATCTTCTCTGCGTGCATTTCGCCGATGGATCCGCCCATTACGGACGCGTCCTGGCTGTACACATAGACGAGAGCACCATTGATCGTACCATAACCGGTAACAACACCATCTGCAGGGGTTTCCTGAGACTGCATGTTGTAATCAGTGCTTCTGGCAGTAATATAAGCACCAACTTCAACAAAGCTGTTGTCATCAAGCAAATCATGAATTCTGTTGATTGCCGACGTTTTTGTCATTTTGCTTTCCTCCATTATTCCTTAAATTGACGAAAATCAAATTTCTGCCTAGTGTAATAATAAACGGATTTGATGCAAAATTCAAGGAGTTTTTCCCCGCCTTAGCAACATTTTTATCCCTTTTCGTCAGAAAAATTTAAGAAACTTTTTTTCTAATGCCTGTCTCGTGATGCAGTTAATTTTTTAAACCTTCTGCTTCCAGATGACGTTTCATCTCAGTAAAGCCCCGCCCGCGGACTTCTCCGACCTGGTGAACCACCATGAATGCTTCCGGATCGATGTCCATCACGATGCGGTTTAATTTCTGGAGCTCTCGTCCGGAAACAACGGTGACAACAGCCATGGACGGCTTTCTCAGATGACCGCCCTCGACCTTGAACAGGGTCGTCCCGCGGTCAAGCTGCTGCTGTACTGCAAGGTTGATCGCCTCATATTTTTCACTGATGATCTTCGCCTGCACCTGCTTTTTGCCCATCATGAGCATCTTGTCGAGGATCACCGTGTAGATCATGACCATGATGATCCCGTAAAGGATCTTTTCCCGGTCACGGAAAAGAAGCTGAGACAGTAAGATCGCCACGTCGAACACGTACATGGACACGGAAACCGGGATCTTAAGCCGCTTCTGGAGCACGAGCGGCGGAATGTCCATACCGCCGGTGGACGCTCCGGAGCGGATCACGATCCCCAGCGAAAATCCGATCATCACTCCTGCAAAGATCGCGCAGAGCATGGGATCATTTGTGAAAACGAAGTTTCCCGCCAGCGCGCTTAACCTGTTCAGGATAAATGGATAATAAAAAGTCGCGATCAGTGTTGTCGCCGCAAATTTCTTTCCGAGTTCCAGCCATCCGAGTCCGAACATGGCGATATTAAAGATCGCCACAAAGCCGGAGAGCGGGATCCCGAAGTAGTGTTCCGCAAAAAGTCCCA
>OGJY01003975.1_pt1 | contig 11328 bp, 7 predicted proteins | sample 1572231 | NCBI WGS metagenome assembly OGJY01 (sample SAMEA2582121, study PRJEB24529) | metagenome | biome: Human gut stool | place: China | collected 2011
TGGATAAATCACAAAAAAAGAAAAAAGTTAGAGGGTACCCTTTTCGGACACCCTCATTAATTTTCTCTTGATAAGAAGTTCGTTCTTTGTTTTTACGATGTTAACTTCCTGTTAACGACTTCCGGCTTTCATCCTATAAATATGCGGAATATTTGCATCTTACTTGCCGATTCATTCCTGTTTCGCTGTTTTTTGAAAAATGAATAGTTAGTCAAAATGGACTTTCTACGATTTTCTGATCAGGATCTCAGGATATTGCTTGTATAATGTCAATCGTCAAGTGTAGATACAGATATATACTTTGCAGCTATTTCACATAGTTAATCAGCCATTTTACCATTTCCGGATCATAATGTGAGAAGAATAGACTTTTTTCATTGTCAAGTGCGGCTATAACCGTCATTTCTCTTTCTGTCAAACTGAAGTCAAAGACATTGAAATTCTCAATCATACGTTCTTTATGTGTAGACTTGGGTATTACTATTATGCCACGCTGAATTAAGAAACGTAGAGCAACTTGTGCAACCGACTTTCCATATTTGACACCAATGGCGGCCAAAGTCCCGTTGGTGAAAAAATCATTTCGACCTTCGGCAAACGGTCCCCAAGCCATTAGTTCTGTGCCGTATTCCTGCATGACTTCCCGTAGTTTTCTTTGTTGATTGAATACATGGGTTTCCATTTGATTCACCGCTGGCTTTATCTCGCAGAATTCTGCCAGATCGACAAAGCGGTCGGGATAGAAATTGCTGACTCCGATAGCTCGCACTTTACCTGTTTTGTTTGCTTCCTCCATGGCGCGATAAGTGCCATAATAATCATTGAAAGGTTGGTGAATCAAAAGCAAATCGATATAGTCGGTTTGCAATTTTTGCAGGGATTCCTCAATAGATGCCTTTGCTTTTTCGTAGCCTGCATTCGATATCCAAACTTTCGTAGTGATAAATAGATCTTTGCGGGGAATGCTTGATTTTCGGATGGCATTTCCCACGCCTTCTTCGTTTCCATAGGCTTGGGCTGTATCGATCAGCCGATACCCTACACTGATAGCATCTGATACGCATCTTTCACACTCTTCGGGAGTTACTTGATATACTCCGTACCCTAAAATCGGCATTTCAATGCCATTGTTCAGTTTTACATATTCCATAATCATATATTATTAGATTACACATTTACCGGCATTAGACTGATCATTCAGTTGTTTTTTGCCTTTTTGATTCAAATGCAAAAATAGTCGGTTTTGTTCGTTGATATAGGATATGGATTACAGCTTTTATTACCTTTATTACGGATTAAAAAGTATTATTGCATTATGTTTACCAGATGGTTTGAAAACACTTATAAGATAAACTTGTTCCAACTGTTGTCATAATAAAAATTGTGGTTATCTTTGCGTTCTACTAAAAAAGTTTGGATGTTTAAACTTAAGAAGGATTCCGTGAAGTAAATAACCTTTTAAACGTAAGTTTGAGGTTATGCTGCAATTCTGGCTCAGGCATATTTTTTGTCTGAGATATTTTCATATATATACATTAATAAATTAAAGCATCATGAATAACGATAATAAATCAATTCACGAATTCGATTTCGATTTAATCTGCGAATATTTCTCAAGTATAAAACGACAGGGGCCTGGCAGTCCTGAAGTGACCATTAAAGCTCTTAGTTTTATTGAGGATCTGAACGAAAATTCTCGTATAGCTGATCTTGGTTGTGGTACAGGCACTCAGACAATGATATTAGCCGGGCATACATCCGGACAAATCATAGGTTTAGATTTGTTTCCTGCTTTTATAGACATTTTCAACTACCATGCCAGTCAGTTGAGCTTACAAGATCGGGTAAAGGGAATTGTAGGTTCAATGGACAATCTTCCATTCAGTAGAGAAGAGTTGGACTTGATCTGGTCCGAAGGAGCAATTTATAATATAGGTTTTCAGCATGGGCTGAAAGAGTGGTGGCAATATTTGAAAATAGGGGGCTATATCGCTGTCTCAGAAGTTTCCTGGTTTACTGATAAACGGCCTGCCGAGATTAATGACTTCTGGATGGATGCTTATCCTGAGATAGATACTATTCCCAATAAGGTTGCCCAAATGCAAAGGGCCGGGTATATCCCTGTTGCCTGTTTTATTTTACCTGAAAACTGTTGGATAGAACATTTTTATACTCCACAAGTAGAAGCCCAGGAGAATTTTCTGAAAAAATATGCCGGTAATAAAGCTGCTGTGGATTTTATTGCCAACCAGCGTCATGAGACCCAACTTTACTATAAGTATAAGGAATATTATGGGTATGTGTTCTACATAGGAAAGAAAATCTGATGTTCCTGTCAAAAAGTTAAAGAGGCTCTAAAGGTTATTATTATGGTATTGATAAATACCTTTAAAAGGATTGGGAAAATGAATTTCATCTTTCCCAATCCTTTCTTTTAAGTAGTGTCGTAAGGATTGATAGGTGTTTTTTCAGACTGTTTGTAAATATAGGTAGGCGATAAGAAAGGTTTATTTTTCGCGGGCAATCTCGACAGCTTGTTTGATGCGGTCGGCCATACCGATTCCTCCTTTGAGATTTCCTGCCAATACCAATCCGGGATATTGCTTTTGTAGTTCGTTAATTGTGGTAAACCTGTCGGCGCTGCTGCTTTCGTATTGGGGAATGGCTTTTTCATGCCGGAAGATGCGTATCAGATCGGGTACTATTCCAACAGGATAATTCAGCATCTCGTGCATGGTAGTGCCAATTAACGTGGTAATTTCGTCATTGCTTTTTGTCAGGAGTTCGGGATGCCTTGTTCCGCCCAGGAAATATGAATACAAGGCGCCATCCTTTGGAGAACGGTTGCTGAAGCAAGCCGATGGAAACAAAATACCTAAAACAGATTTTTGTTCACAGGAAGGAACCAATCCCCCAAAGGCAGGGAACTCTTTTCCATAAGTATTACGCAGACCCACACAGACTTGCATAACGGGAGCATAGGTAAGATTGCTAATCCGGTTCATTTGTTCGGTGGGGATAAAAGGAAGAAGTGGAGGCAGGGCATAGGCAGGTATGGTGGTTATCACCTTCCGACAACGAATTTGATCGACCTTTCCGTTGGCATCTGTAAAGCAAACCAACCAACCACGCTCACAAGGTATCAGGGATGTTGAGGTGGCTCCCAATGAGAATCGTTTATTTCCAATGGCCTGTTCCAATGCTCCTGTCAGATTACTGAGGCCTCCATGGGTAGAGAAAACTTTTCGTGTGGCCAGTCGATCGCGTTGGTTTCGGGGTGAAAACGATTTTGCAATGCCACCGCGAATGAAGCTGCCATAGGTCTGTTCAAGCTGATAAAGCTTAGGGAGGGCGTGACGGGTGACCAACCGCATGGGGTCACCGGCATAGACACCCGAAATGAACGGGTCTACCGCATAATGCAGATAAGACGTGCCCAAGCGACGTTGTACCAGTTCGCCAATGGTTTCGTCAGGATTGTTTCCTCTTGAGCGGAAAGGTTCGCATAGGATATTTAATTTATCTTTTGTACTGAACAACGGCGTGGTAATTGCATTGAACAGTCCCGAGGGGAGAGGGTGAAAACGATTACCTTTCCATATAAGACGTTGTTTGGAAGCTTCGCGGGCTGTTTCTAAACGGCAGATTGGAGAGAGTGCCTCGAGAAGTTCGGCTACTTCAGGGTGAGAGATTATACCGGTATTCGGTCCGCTTTCGAAGGTGAAGCCACTTTCGTGGTAGGTACATATCTGACCGCCCGTGCGGGATTGTTGTTCGATTACTTCGACATCACATCCCTTGCGAGTGAGGTAATAGGCGATAGTCAGTCCGGTGAGACCTGCACCAATGATAATCGTGTCTCGCAAACGATAATTTTTTGTTTCTGCTTGGTTCATTTTTACAAAGGTTTTGAATATGAATGTGGGGTATGGAGCATAAGCTTGTCAAGTGAAGCGGCTACGTTGCGTACAAATGCCGAACCTTCGGTTGTCATCTCAAGATAGTCATCAGTATAGTAAATAAGCCCGTCATTGGCAAAGACCGACAGTTTCTGTTCATCATAGGCTGTAGCGGCTTTTAGAGTCGGTACTGATACGTGCAAACGGTTTGACAGAGCTTTCCAATCGATGCATCCATTGCACATTAAGGTTTCAATCACTTCTCTGGTTAATTGCTCGGTTGGAGAAAGGGCGTAGCCTTTGGTAATACATAGTTCGCCTTTGCCGATAGTCTCGATGTAGTGGGGAATATCTTTCGTGTTTTGAGCATAGGCCGATTCGAGTTGGCTGATAGCAGTTACGCCCAAGCCATATACCTGTGCAGTAGTGCGTCGGGTACAATAACCCTGAAAGTTGCGGTGTAATTTTTTGGTTTGCATGGCGATACTCAGTTCATCGTTTGGGCGTACAAAGTGATCCATTCCGATAGATTGATAACCGGATTCAAGCAATAGCTTGGCAGCAGTGTCAAACATATTCCGTTTTTCACGATTATCGGGTAGACCTGATTTCTCCAGAATCAACTGTCGTTTATTGATCCAAGGCACGTGGGCGTAACTGAATGTGACCAGTCTGTCGGGTGATAAGGAAATGGCTTGCTCTATACTACGGGCAAAGCTTTCTACTGTTTGCTTGGGCAAGCCATAAAGAAAGTCAAGGTTGATGCTTACCCCCCTTTCACGTAGCAGAGCAAAGATATCTTCCATCGCTACTAAGGAAGGGCGGCGATTCACTGTTTTCAGGACTTCGATGTTAAAGTCTTGCACGCCAATACTGACACGGTTAAAACCACATTCGGTTAACTGTAGCCAATCTTTCTCAGAAAGATATCCGGGATGGCATTCAATGGCTATTTCCGGACGATCGATCATCCGGAATGATGATAATAGGTGAGCATTCAGCTCTTTGATCAAGGCTATAGGAATGGCTGTGGGGCTTCCGCCTCCATAATGTATTTGTGCGATCGGGCGGCTTTTGTCCAACAAAGGAAGAATTTGATCCATCTCCTGGTGCAAGGCCTTTACATAGGATTCAATGACTTCGGGACGTGCCATAGGATATGAGTTGCATCCGCAATAGTGACACAAGTGTCGACAGAACGGGATATGCAGATAAAACGATAACGCACGTTCTGAAACCTTGTTCGATTGCTGCACAGCCTCCAGGTAGCGGCTGTTGGTAAACGGTTCAAAATAATTGGCCGGTGGATAACTGGTGTATCGGGGTACCGGTACATTGTATTTATTGATTATTTCAGTATACATATGTGTTAAGAATGAATAGTTTGAGATTCTTTTCTGAAGAAACAAAAGATATAGATCAGCGATATGGAAGCCAATACGACTTCGAAGATAAATAGACCGTGATAACCAACCCTGTCGGCCACCACTCCGCTAAGAAAGGCCATAAGCAGACCACTTAGGTGTGTGAGTACAGTTTGAATGGTAAAATCAGTTCCTTCGCATCCTTTGCGTACACAATCCATGGCAGTGGTATATACCACAATGGTTGCCATACCGTAGGCACTCCACAATAGTACGATGCCCAAACAGAGCATTGGGAGTGAGGGAGGCGTCCACGAAATACACATAAAATAGAGTGTGGTAAACAGAATGAATATCGCGAATAGTATTCTGGAATAATATCGTCCGATTTTGCGAACCAGTAATCCGGCCAGAAAAGATGATGCGAAAGCGGCTCCGGTACCTACGATGCCTATCATAATGCCTATCTCTTTCATCGAATAGTCCAGATCAACCAGGTAAGAACGCAGTACCGATAAAATGCCGATAATGCTGGCGTAGTAAAGTAGTAGGAATCCTATTTGTTTCCAGATACTGCGGCGGGCAAAGAACCATATAAAATCGGTAAGTCGTGCTCGCTTTGCAGATTCCTTGACAGTCATTTTCATGCGCTTATTCTTCAGTAACGGGATAACTGCCAATAGTACGAAAATGCATAAGCACGGTATCACTGCATGCCAGCCATAGTGTTGGAGAACAAGAAGCAGCACGCCCGTTCCTATTAATGTACCTCCGAAGCTACCCATTGATTGCATACTGTTGACCAAACTTTTATCCCGCTTGTCAAAAGAAAGTACAGCAAGTGTGTCTGTGGCTATATCTTGTGTAGCTGAAGCTACAAGTGATAGAAACACCAATCCGATAATGAGGTAAAGGTCTGTCTGGATGTCGAGTAGCCCTACTAAAAGGATCAGTAAAGCATATACTATTTCGGATGAAATGATACAGCGTTTATAGTCTTTCATGGTGATGCAATGCCGGTCGATGAGTGGTGCCCAAAGAAACTTCAATATCCATGGAAGTTTGATAAGCTGTAATAAGGCGATGGACGAAAGAGAGTAATCAGCCTGTCTCATCAATACTTGTATGGCAGTAGAGAAGAAACTCATCGGGATGGCCTGTGCGATATATAGACAGAAAAACGTACCAAGGTTCAGTGTCTTCTGGGATAGTGGGAAAAATCTGTTTATTTCCATTTTTTGATGTTGCTTGATTAAAGACGGACGCTGACAGATGTCCCCAGGGTGATGGGTTTTCCTTTTTGCGCATAGGCTTTGCTTGTCACGAAGTAGTAGCTCAGATAGTCGGTATTGGTGAGGTTTTTGCTCCAGACTTCCCACGTAAAGTTTCCTTTACTCGCACCAATTTTCAGATTGACCAGTGCATATAGGTTTTGTTTGGCTTGGTTGTCTTCGTACCAATAGATTGGGCCTGTTGCCGATACGCCACCATTGAGTGTAAGGCGGTCGATCCAGGAGCAGATGTTGTAGAATGTATATCCGGCTGTTAAAGAGAAGGTGTGACAGGGGACCATAGGCAGGTAATTACCCCCATAATCTTTTAGGGTGCCACGTTCTTCTTTCTTATAGTGAACAAATCGGGCATCTGTATATCCATAATTCATATGTACGACCAATGAATTTACCGGACGAGCCTGCAAACTTATTTCGACGCCTTTATTGCGAGAGCGACCGGCGTTTCGGATTATATTACCTACAGCCGGAATAGTATTGGTTATCTGCTGGTTGCGCCAATCTATATAGAACAATCCTAAGTCGGTTGTCAGTCGACCATTCAGGAAAGATAGCTTGGCGCCTATTTCGTAGTTCCAGTTATATTCGGGTGAATAGATATACTCGTCATCGTTGAGGAAAGAAACATTAAATCCTCCGGTTTTATATCCTCTGGATACGGAAGCGTAAAGCAATTGATTGTGGGATGAGAGATATTGCAAGCTGAACTTGGGAGTAAACTGGCTGAAGTGAAGGGATCTGTCGAATTGTCCGAGAGATTTTGTTTCTCCCTTACCATCCAACGGCTGTTGCACTTTGGAAAAATCGCATCGGGCCTGTTCATAATCGTAACGTAAACCCACAGAGCAGGACAAACCTTGGAACAGATCGAGTGTGGATTGATGATAAAAAGCAATCCCTTGAGTGGGGATCTCACTATTAGTAAGATGCCGGGTGGTATCTGTAAAACGACTGAGGTCAACTTTCCTATCTACCGTTTGCCGGAAAGCAAAAAGCCCCGTTATCCAGTGATAACGACTGTTATTGACAGATTTTGCTGTAAACTCCTGGCAATACATATGCTGTCGTATCCGGTTTTGCCCGTAGAATATATTGCGGGGCGAGAAATCTTGATCAATCCCCATTTTATCTTGTATATACTGATAGGAGGTTTGGCTGTTGAAACTAATGCGGGAACCATCGTAGCGTACATTAACCCCGGAAGTCAACAGATTTCGTCGATACAGTCCTTCATCATTGTAGTTTACGGCTTCTGTTGTTCCGTTATCGGCATTGTACAATCCGTATGGATATCCTCCCTGATTCGAATACTCGTAGGAAGTTATGAAACGGGTGGTCCAATGGGCTGCAGGTTTCCATATCAGTCCGATTCGTCCTGCTCCATTATCAAGCTTGTCCGCTTTCTTATGGGTATACAGGTTTGTAAAAAAGCCATCATTGTGGTGGTAATTGCCGCTAATGGATAAGCCCAGTTGTTCGTTTACCTTTGTATGGTTTGAAGCCATCAATCGAATATCATTGTAACTGCCATATCCTAAGCGAAAACGTGTACCTTGATAATCAAGGGGTGAATGGGTGTATATATTGATAATTCCACCGATGGAGTTACGTCCGTAGAGAGTGCCTTGTGGGCCGCGAAGCACCTCTATACTACTTATGTCCGACAAGTCAACATCGAAAGCTGAGGTTTCAAAATGGGGAATTCCATCGACATAAAACCCCACCGATGGAGCATCTTTTTTTGCTCCTATGCCTCGGATATAAACCGGAGAGTTTTGTTTAGATCCATAATCGGGCATATAGAAATTAGGCAGTAAGGAGCTTAAGTCTTTAGCTCCCGATATTTCATTTTCTTTAAGGAAGCGATTATCTAAGGTAGAAATAGAAAGTGGTTCACGATTGGGATTGTTCTGTTTAAAACCTACTATCGTTACTTCATCCAGATTGATAGGCTTAACCAATACCGTATCGGGTTCATTAGCTGAAACCATTGTGGAAAAGGGTAGGAGGAAAAATAGTTTTCTTATCATATTTTTAGAATTTGCGGCAAAGGTAGACCATGTTTCCAGAGCGGGCAATCCTCATTTCTTAGGATTTTATCTACCAGTTTCAGTTTGCCTTGCATTAATCGTTTTTATCTTTTATTCTGACATTATTGGTCGTGTGCCTTTTTCATGTTTTCTTCTGGTATATAACAAACCACCCAATTCTATCAGAATAGTATAAATAGGGGGTATTGCTTCATTTGACTGATTTCTGTTAGCGACGACAGCTCCTTTATATTTTCCCTAAAAGGGCTTTATGATATAACTTCCGGGGATGGAAATCATATGTTGTTTTCGTCGGTTTATAGGAAGTAATAGTTTGCTTATAGATTGTATTTGTTTGTTGTATAGAGATTTATGTTACTTCTGTTTTCCTCAGGATGCATTGCGGCTATTTAATAGTTAGCCAATTATAGTGCCGGTATTCTGAAATTGTCTGATACATATAAATAGTGTTCTTTTTTATATAAATATAAGAGTTTATAAGATATTACTTTTGCATCAGAAAGTACGTACTTATTAAACGCGGTTCTGATAATATGACTTTTTATCCCCATATCTGTATTGTCAACTGTCGTTTATATAATTATTTTATACATTTTATTGATAAACAAAATGAACAATGCTAAATTATTACATTTAATGGTTTATATCTTAACCATTATTTTAGGGTGGGCTTGCACAGAAGTGGATATTACGATGCCCAAAGGTCCTAAAGGTGATAGAGGAATATCGGCTTACGAATTCTGGAAAGAGAATGTAGAGAATGGAGTGATATCCTGGCCTAAACAAGAGACTGAGATAACTGATTTTTTTAAGTACTTAAAAGGTAAAGACGGTCTGGATGGAAAAAATGCTTTTGAACTTTGGAGAGAGGATGTAGCTACAGGTACTTTAGATAATCCTCACCGTCCGGGAAGTAAATGGCCCGTATCTCAAAATAATCTTAGAGATTTTTGGTATTATCTGACAGGAGCGAGTGGTGAGAATGGCCAGACACCTCATATCGGAGATAATATGAATTGGTGGATTGGTAATAAGGACACTGGAATACGCGCACAGGGCAGGGACGGACGAAATGGTGAAGATGCTGTTCCACCGATTGTTACGATTGGGGATAATGGTAACTGGCTGATTGATGGGGTAGATACAGGAAGACCCTCCAGAGGTGAAGAAGGAGTTGCGGGAGCAACACCTACTATTACAATTGGAGAAAATGGAAACTGGGTAATCAATGGGAAAGATACCGGAAAGGCTGCGATAGGTAAAGATGGAAGATCGCCAGAGGTAATGATCGGTACTAATGGAAACTGGTATATTAATGGGAAAGATACCGGTATTCGTGCATATGGTAAAGATGGTGTTGATGGCAAAGACGGTACTAATGGAAAGGACGGTACTAATGGAAAAGATGGTGCTGATGGAAAAGATGGTACTAATGGAAAAGATGGTGCCGATGGAAAGGATGGTAGCAATGGAAAGGATGGTGCTAACGGAAAGAGCGCTTATGAATTGTGGGTAGAGAGTGTTGAGGCCGGTTGTAATAATACTGGGCCTAAAGTGAAAGATCCCCATAATCCGTCTTTGGATTGGGATTGTGGTAAAACCTCTTTGAGTGATTTTTGGGAGTTTTTGAGAGGTGCGGATGGCAAAGATGGTGCGGACGGTAAGGATGGAAAACCCGGTATTCCAGGCAAACCGGGTGCTGAAGTTACTATTATTAAAGGAGTACCTAACGTAATTGCGCTTTATTCGCAGCAAGAATTTGGCGAGTATGTCCGTACAACCGATGGAGGAGTAGCTTATCGTGTGTATGATGAATCTGGTAATAAGGCCCCAAAGGCTGTAGTTAAGGGAATCCCCGGCTTGGATCCGACTAAAACCTACACAGCCAACGAGGAGGGGGAGTTTATTATTCCGAAAGAAGATCTTCCTCAGATTGATGATGTGGATGCTCGATGGGGAAAAGTTAAGGAGGTAACTATTAATAATGTGACAAAGGAATCTGCAGAAAACACTTATGTCCCTAACAGAATGCAGATTAGAATGATTTATATTGCCACCTCTCCATATCTTGATTTTGAACATAACCTGCAGTTTAGAGTAGAAAGAAAGACAGATCCTGGTGCGGAATGGAAAACTCTTCCCAGCTATTTACCTAATGTAAATGCCGGGTTTACGGCATACCAGGTTACAAATCCGGAAGATCCGACATCTCTTGATAAAACGAAAAAAATAGAAAGTTCTACACCTAATATGAGCAGTACATCAATGTCTATTAATCCTAATAGATATGTTAAAGAGAACCTTGCTGATATAAAAAATGGAATAGCTGACTTTTGGGATGGAAAAGATAACTATTTCTCAATAGTAAAAGATACCCCTTATTATGGAGAAAAGATTTATTGGAATGGAGTATGTAAAATGGCACCTTACCAGATACCTCCTACACTTAAAACATTAGTTTTGACTAAGGCATCTGCTGAAAGTGGAGATGATGTATTCTTAAATCGAGCTCAGGGGGAGTTTGACTTTTCGACTATTGATTTCAATATCATATCTAAGAGTAAATTGGTAAAAACAGTGAAACCGAACGGCATAGATTACATTGAACCTGAATATTATACCCCGGAAGAAGCGAAGGGACTTCTACTTTGTTATGTTAAGTTTACATATACCTCTCCGTTGGGAGTGCAAACAGCTACAAGCGAGCATAATAAGTCAAGTT
>OGJY01003981.1_pt1 | contig 11314 bp, 11 predicted proteins | sample 1572231 | NCBI WGS metagenome assembly OGJY01 (sample SAMEA2582121, study PRJEB24529) | metagenome | biome: Human gut stool | place: China | collected 2011
AAAACCACCGGCTGAGCCGGTGGCTTGAGTAAGCCCTAGAAGGGCATAATACTAGCAAAGCCCCTGCAAGGGGCCACGAGCAAGCATCTTTCATCTGCATTACTTGCCCTACTGCTCTAACGAGCAGTATCATAAAGTGCATCTTCTAAGATGACAATTTCTTTGTCATCTCGCTTCGCTCGAATCTTATAGCTAAAGCATTTTCTTCTCCACCAGCGGAGCTGGTGGTTGTCGCTCGCTCAAGCTACTCAACAAGCAAAGCAGGATATCACCGTGCGGGTGATATCCTGCTTTTTCTATAAGAAAGCAACAAATTAACCAAAATTTGATACATATCGACAATATGTTTAGGCGAAATATGTGCTATAATAAACTGAAATACTTGTAAGGCTTTTCTTTCGCTTGCCTACAATTGTCACCAAGAGGTCGAAATCCTTCATTTGAAAATTCAATGCTGACTTTCAAAAGGCCAAACGAGCCGATTTATATGTGCAGTAGCAACCCTTTTTCATTTAATAGAATTGGTTTTTCACCTTCGATTTCGAAAGTGAGTATGTAAATTCGTTAGTTGTATCGTAAAAAAGGGGGAATAAATATGTTGCTTCTTTATGGGTTTGATGCAGTCGCAAGAGCAATTACTAGTGGAATTCAGCTTAATTCCGATGCATTAACTTTTAAAGACTGCTATAACGTTTGTGCTAATAAGCAAAAAATCGAGTTTCTAAGATGTAATTTAAATCAAATCATCTATGGACGGCGTGGAACCGGAAAAACCACACTTTTGAAGGCTTTCACATATGTTGTCAATAATAATGGCTGTAATTTTGTTCCATTCCATTTTGATAAAGAACAGGCCTTTTATTGTCAAATGGACCGTTATGTCTCATCTCGCGAAGTACAAGCTGTAAACAAAACAAAAGACCGTGCATATTTGTGCATTGTAAAGCTATTAAAAGATCTTAATGAATGGTTTATAAATTGTGCGACAAATGCAACTGTCAGCCCTTGTGACGAAAATAAAATAATAGACACGCTCTCTCTTCTTGATGAACTCATAAATATTGGAAATCGAAAAATAAGTAAAACTGAGGAATGCGGAAAAATTGAAACCACAAGCAACACTGTGCTAAAAAGTGAGTTTGGTGGACACGTTAGTCTTAGTACGTCAAAGTTGCGTTTTTCAGGAGAACACAAAAGAAAAAGTTCTACTAAAAATAAACAGATTTTCTCGTTTGAGGCGGATTATATTTTGGATTTAGAGGAAATATCTAAATGCATTGAAACTTTAATTGCTTTATTGGGCTGGAAACGTTTATATATCTGCATTGATGAATTTACCACAATTGATATTGGTGTAGGATATACTATTCAGCCATATGTAGCTCAACTGTTAAAATATCTGTTTTTTAAGTCGCCTCATATAACTGTTAAGATTGCGTCTGTTTGGAGTATGTCTCGAATGCAGCAACGGCAAGTAAATGGCATTAGGCAGGGTTTAGAACTAGGGCAAGATATATTTGAATCAGATGAATTAACATTAGATAGCATGTTTAGCCACTGCAACGATGATGCTAAGCACTTTTTTAATACTCTTTTAGTTAATTATTATTTGATGGGGCGTTCCAAACAAGATAATTCTCCACTAAATTCTGGAGCGCAATTGCGCGATTGTTTTTCTTCCAATGAAGATGAAACTTTCCATGGGCAACTTTTAAATATCTTATTTGAGAATGAAAGCTTTTTATATCTTGTTTGTGGCTCTCAAGGAGTTCCTCGGTTGTTTGGCGAATTATTGACAAGGTGCATTTCAAAAACAAAAAGCAGAAAACTTCCCCGGATAAATCCGACAGTGGTGTTTGAAAGTATTATTTCAGATTATACTGTTAATGTTCGTCAAAGAGTCCAGTACTCTTCCAGAATATTTATTAAAATCGAAAATTATGTGTCCCAAAAAAGACATAGATTTTTTCTTGTGAAAATGGAAGACTATAACAGAGCCCTGAATTATTTTGATGGGTTTACTGCTACGGCTGTCATACACCAATGTACAAGCGAACAACTGCCTCGGTCTATTAGAAACTCTTATAAACTTTTCTATGTCCATTATGGAAATTATTTAGAATCTCTTCATGAAAAAGGTTTGAAAAATTTCTATGAAACAGCATCTTCAGCAGACAAAGAGCTTTATCCTCCGTTACCAGAAAACATTTTAGACACAATCAATGACTATGTGATGGAAATTGATGATTTGGATGTGGATGACTTTTATTGTCCCATTTGCCGAAAGCATTTTTCTTTAAAAGGAGATATAAAAAAACCACATAGTGAATATATTAAATGTCCGGAATGTAATTCGACTGTTGAATTTTGGCCTTTGCATGCTGAGATATCTTAAGTTAAAGCTACCCGACTACTCGGCTGGTTTAAAGAAACGCATCTTCTAAGATGATAATTTCTTTGCCATCTCGTTTCGTTCAAATCATATAGCCAAAGCATTTTTCCACCAGATTAGCTGATGGCTTTGAATCGCTCAAAATAATAAACAAAAACAGGGTGCGCCCTGCGGACGCACCCTGCCAAAAGCCACAGACAATAGCGATATGTACAACAGGGCGTTCCCCGTCGGGAACGCTTTGTTTCTCTTTGCTGGGGGCATGATGAGCCTGCTCCGTCTGCCACGCAGCAAACTCCCGCTGACCTTCCTCGCTGTTCCAGCAGGCAAGAATCGCCGGGTAGAATGCCCGTGCCAGACGTTCAATGGCTTCATCGGGATACGGGGAAATGTTTGTGGACTTTTTCTTTTTGTTCAAACGCACGCTCCTTTGGACATCGGTAAACAGCATACCATGTGCCTGTTGTTATGCTGTCTGGTCTTTAACATCTGCGAGTGCGGCTTCCAGAGAAGTAAGATAGTCCTTATGCTTGTGAATAATCTCCAGAATCACATCACGCTGCGCATTATCGGGCATCTGCTCCAACTGGTAGTTGAACGAAATGCGGAAACGAGTAGTGAGTTCTTCCAACGCCACATACTCGTACCGTACATCCTCCGGGTAAGCATCGCTGTCATAAACCGATTCAAACTTTCGGAATGGCATGACAGGCGCTTTGCCCGGAACGCGGATCACACCGTCAGCGTCAGGCGTCGGTTCCACCTTCAGCTCCGGGTGCAGAATATCCTGCAAAGTTTGTGCACGGTCATTGTAGGCCGTCCTGGCAAGGCGGTGCATATCCGCTTTGGACACTTTCGTCTGTCCGGACAGGATGCTCTGCTTTAAGCCCGGTATCAGTTCTTCCGCAATCTCCACGCCTTTCATATACTTCGAGGCGCGGATAACGGTGTCCTTGCTCACTCCGTTTTCTTCTGCGATTCGGTCGCAGGTTTTGCTGTTGTCGATCAAGTTCGCTTTTAGCGAACTTGATTTTGCATCGCTGCTCTTGCGATCACCGCCGTGCGCGGCTTTTTCGGCTTCATACTGTTTGCCCATCAGGTAGTACTTCTGCTCCGGGGTTAAATTGCGCCGCCCCAACTGGTTCTTACAAATCCAAGCGAGGACTTCTTCTCTGCTTTCAAACGGGAGCGGCATGGTGGAGAAATAAATCTCCGGGTGTTTCTGGAGGATGGCATAACGATTGTGACCGTCAACAAGGGTATTGCCCCAAACGATCAAAGGAGAGAGCAGCTTGCCCTCTTTCAGGATATTTTCTTCAAGCTGCTTAAATTCATCATCGGTCAGAGGAGGAATCTGGGACTGGAACTCCGGGTCAATTTTCAGATTGATCATACGCACACTCCTTTATCTCTCCTGCTGCGCCGGTTCTTCCTCCCGGAAAAAGGACGCAACATTCTGCTTTGCGGTTTTCAGTTTGAGCAGTTCCTCTTTAGCTTCCTTGTACTGCTCGTAGAACTTTGCCTTTTCGGATGCCAGCTGCGCATACTCGACTTCCAGCTTTTTCGGGCTGGGCAGCTTTGTGATGTTGTTTGCCTTAAAATAGGCTGCTGCCGCCCGATACGCTGTCAGCTCTGCACGATGCTGTTCCTCAAAAGCTGTTGTCGCCCTCTTGATTGTTATTTATTCCCACGTTTTGGCTTTTTGTCGGACAACTATAATTTGGATCTGGTACAGAATGCTGGGAATTGCAGAAATCAATGAAAAAATACCCAAGGCGAGAGAATGTTTGATAAGGGCAAACAGTGCAAACAGGAGTAGTAGGAATAGCCATGGGTTACGCAAGTTGCGGTAGAATGTTTATGCGGTGGAATGTCAGTCGCATAACCAGCAGAAATCCCTGTAGCACCATTAACCAAGAGGTTTGGAAAGGCTGCAGGTAAAACGGTTGGTTCCTTCTCTGTATCATCAAAGTTCCAAGCCCAAGGAACGGTGTTTTTATCAATATCTTGAAGAAGGTAGCCAGCAATCTCTGACAAACGCGCCTCTGTATAACGCATAGCCGCTGGCGGATCACCATCCATAGAACCGTTGTTACCGTGCATCTCAACTAAGATTTCACGATTCTTCCAGTCCTGAGACATACGCACCATGGCATCATAAATGGAACTATCGCCATGTGGGTGAAAATTACCCATAATGTTACCCACCGACTTGGCAGATTTACGATAGCCCTTGTCATGGGTATTGCCATCCTTATTCATGGAATAAAGAATACGACGTTGAACGGGTTTCAAACCGTCACGAATGTCAGGAAGCGCACGCTCCTGAATAATGTATTTGGAGTAGCGTCCAAAACGCTCCCCCATGATGTCCTCAAGGGACATGTTTTGAATATTAGACATAAGATTTCTCTTTATTTTTTAGTTTAAGTAATGATTTGAAATAATGTGAAAGACAAATAGTAACTTTCCTACCTAACTGCCACGCTTCATAATGTCTTTCCTTGACTTTGCAACTGTAGAAGAATGGTTTTCACCTTCCTAATTTCTATTTCACCAACCACAAATTGAACGACTGTACTTATCACAATTAAAATGAAAAATACACAAGATAGTGTCAATGAAGTAGAAAGTTCCCCAAAGAATAAGATAAAGTTTAAGAGTGATAAACAAGTCATTAAAGAGGCGTTGATTACGAGAACAGTAGCTAGCGGTATACGAAACAATCTATAATGATAGATACTTTTGAAAAGTGATGTGATACTACAAGCAACACTTAGGGGAGAAAAAACATAGACATGATAGAAAGCCAATAATAAACCCGAGTAGGTTCTATCTGAGAATGGATTATCTATCAAAGATAGAAGGAAGGTTATCACAACTAGTATAGGCAGGGTTAAAAAGCGTGTTTTTATTGGTCTCTTTTTATAAACGCTTAAATAAGCTATTGCTCCCCCACAAACAGGAAAGACTACTTGAGAATAGTGAAGTAAAAAACTTAATACCTTAGATAACATAGGTCTACCTCACATTGTCTTTTCCTGACTCAACCATATAATCTTTATTTTTTTCGTTTTCCTTTCTCCCTATTATAGTTTGAGCAATACCACTTGCCGCTAGGAGGATAAAAATAAGGTACATGGATGAATTTGGGAGAAATTCCAAAGCCCCTTGTAAAAAAAGTAGGTTGAGGAGAGCCAGTAATGTAGCGAAAAAACTATTAATCGCTAATAAGATTGAATAATTGGTTTGAAAGCGTGTTAAATGTAGAAGACTTTTTATAAAAGCTATTAGTGAGAATGGTACATAAAACACTGAAAAGACCATCAGGTAGTAAAAAACAAATAATAAGCCTGAGAATGGACTTCCCAAATAATAATAGAGGGGGTTATCCAGCACGAAGATTATGAGGGAGACTATAGATAAGAGAAAGAGGATCAAAAAGCGTGTTTTTATAGGACGTATACCATAAAAAATTAAGTATATAGCAGAAACAATAACCATAAGAATAATAGCAGGAACAGCTACATCTGCATGGTAAGCTAGGTAATCGATAACATTAAAATCCATTTTTCTACCTCCATTGATTTCTAGTCAATGACACTGCAAATAGTTAATAAACGATGTAGAAAATAATCAACTTGTTTCTTTATAATCCCAAGTTTCTATTGATTGTAAACGCTCTCCCTAGTTCTATCTTATTACATTCCCTTCTGGCCTGCAACTTAAAATGCGCCACTTTCTTCCAAGGTAAATTTAACGTTATCTTCGATCCATTGACGGCGTGGTGCTGGTTTATCTCCCATAAGGACTGAGACACGACGTTCGGCACGTGCTAAATCGTCAATCGTCACTCGGATAAGGGTTCTTGTCTCTGGATCCATGGTTGTTTCCCAAAGCTGGTCAGCATTCATCTCACCAAGCCCCTTGTAACGTTGGAGAATAGCTCCACGACCAAATTTTTGACGAAGTTCCTCAAGTTCCCCATCCGTCCAAGCATATTCGACAACTTCCTTCTTTCCTTTCCCTTTAGACATCTTGTAAAGAGGAGGCAAAGCGATATAAACGTGTCCCGCTTCAACCAATGGACGCATATAACGATAGAAGAAAGTAAGTAGCAAGGTCTGAATGTGAGCCCCATCGGTATCGGCATCGGTCATGATGATAATCTTATCGTAGTTAGAATTTTCAACGTTAAATTCTGCACCAACACCCGCACCAATTGTGTAAATCATGGTATTGATTTCTTCATTTTTGAGAATGTCAGCCATTTTGGCTTTCTCAGTGTTTAGGACCTTACCTCGAAGAGGCAGGATAGCCTGGAATTTACGATCACGGCCTTGTTTGGCTGATCCACCGGCAGAATCACCCTCGACTAGATAGAGTTCATTTTTCTTAGCATTTTTAGACTGAGCTGGCGTTAATTTCCCTGATAAGAGCCCCTTGTCTTTTTTATTTTTCTTCCCGTTTCGACTGGCATCACGCGCTTTTCGGGCAGCTTCACGGGCATCACGGGCCTTGATAGCCTTACGCACCAAGTTAGAAGCTAAGTCCCCATTTTCCATAAGGAAGTAAGTCAGATGCTCTGAAACAATACTATCAACAATCGGACGAGCTAAAGGAGAGCCAAGTTTGTCCTTGGTTTGTCCTTCAAACTGAAGGTGTTCTTCAGGAACCAAAAGCGAGATAACTGCTGATAATCCCTCACGGTAATCTGACCCTTCAAGGTTCTTATCCTTTTCTTTGAGAAGTCCCGTCTTACGCGCATAATCGTTAAGAGCCTTGGTAATGGCAGACTTGAAGCCCGTTTCGTGGGTCCCTCCGTCCTTAGTACGGACATTATTGACAAAGGAAAGGATATTGTCAGAATAGCCATCATTGTACTGAAGGGCTAATTCCAAGTGAAATTCTTGCTGATCTCCATCAATATAGATAACTGGTGTCAGCGTTTCCTTGTCCTCATTCAGGTATGACACAAAGTCTTGAACTCCATTTTCATAATGGAATTCTTCACGAACTTCTTCTTCGCCACGCAAGTCTGTCAATGTCATAGTGACATTTTTAAGAAGGAAGGCTGATTCTTTGAGACGCTCTGAGATGGTGTTAAATTTAAAGTCAGTCGTTGAAAAGATGCTCGCATCAGGCATGAAGGTAACTTTTGTACCTGTCTTGGATTTGGGCGCCTTGCCAATCTTTTCAAGCCCTGTTACAGGGTGACCACCATTTTCAAAACGTTGGCGATAGACACTACCGTCACGGGTAATTTCTACCTCAAGCCAACTAGACAGCGCATTAACAACTGAGGAACCCACACCGTGAAGACCTCCAGAAGTCTTATAACCACCCTGTCCAAATTTACCACCCGCGTGGAGAACGGTGAAAATAACTTCAACTGTTGGTTTACCCATGGCATGCATACCTGTCGGCATCCCACGTCCAGAGTCAGAAACAGAAACGGAACCATCCTTATTTAAGGTGACAGCGATAACATCACCAAAACCAGAAAGAGCTTCATCGACCGCATTGTCGACAATCTCCCAAACTAAGTGGTGAAGTCCTGTTCCATCTGTTGAGCCAATGTACATTCCAGGGCGCTTGCGAACCGCATCCAACCCTTCTAGTACCTGAATGGCATCATCATTATAATTATTTACATTAATTTCTTTTTTAGCCAAGAGTGACCTCCAAAATTTTCATCCTTATTATTTTATAAGTTTTCAGAAGAATTTGCAAAAGAAATCAAGAAAGTTCAAAAGATATCTTAAGGCTGACTGACTTTGTCAATTACTAGGCTGTATGCTATAATTATCTCATGAAAATCTTATTGTTAATCCTAATCGCCTACTTGCTAGGTTCCATTCAGACCGGCCTCTGGATTGGGAAACTATTCTTCCATATCAATCTTCGTGAGCATGGCTCTGGAAATACTGGAACAACCAATACCTTTCGTGTTCTAGGTAAGACTGCTGGTACCATCACCTTCTTGGTGGATATGTTCAAGGGTACCTTGGCTGTTCTTCTTCCTATCTGGCTTGGTGTTACAGAGGTTTCACCTCTAGTTATTGGTTTCTTTGCCATTATCGGACATGTTTTTCCAATCTTTGCTGGATTTAAAGGTGGGAAGGCCGTCGCGACAAGTGCTGGGGTTCTTCTTGGTTTTGCCCCACTCTACTGTGTCTTCCTACTCTTGGTCTTTGCCCTAACACTCTATCTAACCAGCATGATTTCATTTTCTAGTGTCACTGCTGCAATTGTTGGACTGATTACCTTGGCTGTGTTTCCAGCCATCCACTTCTTGCTAGATGGCTATGACCTTATTTTCACTGGGGTCCTTACCATCATGGCTTTGATTATTATCTTCCGCCACACTGAAAATATGGGGCGAATCCGTAGGCATCAAGAAAACTTGGTACCTTTTGGACTTAATTTAACCAAACAAAATCCAAATAAATAATACAGATCTATCAACCACTAGCAAAAAGCTAGTGGTTTTCTTGTTCTCCTAATCAAACAATGCTTTCCAAGTCAAAGAATAAAGATCCGAAGTCTACACCTCGGATCTTTTTTAGGCTTAAGCTTTAAAGCTAACACCATTTTCTCTCAATTTTTTAACTGTCGCAGGTCCGACACCCTTGAGGGCAAGAACTTCTTCTTCAGTCACAGTAGCAAAAGCCTCTGCTGAAGTCAAACCTTCATTGTAAAGAGTCTCTACAAGGTTTGAACGAAGGCCTTCAACTTCTGGAAGTTCTGCAAAAGCTTCAAGACTAAGGTCTTTAGCTGCTACTTCTTCCTTAGCAACTGTCTTAGTTTCAGCAACAGGTTGTGGTGCTACTGGTGGCACTGGTGGAACAGGCGCAACTGGTGGGACAGGGGCTTTAACATTATTGAAAAGTCCTTGTTTTTTCAAACGGTGTTTAAAAGCTTTCTTTTTATTTTTTACTTTAGCCATGTTTAGTATTCTCCTATTTTAATCGGCGACACCTTTCCATAAAGTACTGTCGCCATTTTCTTTTTCATCCTCTATTAATAGTGACGTTCCCCGAACAGGCCATCTGGCATATCATGGAAACCTTTGCCAGCACGATAGTTGGCAAACTTGCCAATTAGGAAATTGTAAGCATCCAATTTGGCTTCATAACGGTAACTTGCATCACGTGCACGCTCATCGCCATCTTCTTCCCAGATTTTCTTGCTAGCGGCCAAGGCCGTTTCGTTTACTTTAACTTGGGTAACAACCCATTCTTCAAAGTCTTTTAGAAATTCTTGTTCGTAGGTCATATTTTCCTCTTCATTTTAAAAACCAGCTTAACGCTGGCTTCATTTTCTACTAATAGTGTGTAGAGCTCATAGCCTTACAGTCTCCTATTATAACAAATAATTAGAAATTTGACTAGGTTCTAAACTCTTTATATAAGGCTTTAATGTCATTTGGACGTGTGCGGCAGCAACCACCTAAAATCTTAACTCCAAACTGATCATGCCAATCCTTGCTGTGTTCCACTAAGGTCAGAGCATCCTTGTCCTTAGGTTTCCAAGTCTGCGTACTACCATCATAAACCTCACCTGAGTTGGGGTAAGTAATGAGAGCTTTTCCAGCATTTTTAAGAATAGTAAGAGCCTGATTATATAGCAGAGGCGAACTACAGTTGATTCCTAGAGCCAAGATTTGGTCTGACTGGGAAACAAGCTGGGTAATCTCATCTAAAGAAGTCCCATCACTGATAGTTCCTGGTTCTTGGACTGTAAAACTGATATAAGCTTCTGCTTCTGGAAATTCTTCAGCCAGAAGTTCAATCAAAGCTTGTGCTTCCAGATGATTAGGAATGGTTTCCAAAGCCAATAAATCGACACCCTGATCTAGGAGAATTTGAATGCGAGGGCGATGAAACTCCTTGAGAGCCTCTGTGGTAATCTGACCATAATCACCACTGTACTCAGAACCATTGGCCAAATAGGCTGCGTAAGGACCAACATCCCCAGAGATCAATGGATAAGGACGCTTAGCTTTCTCAGTCTCATCTAAAGCTCCCCAGACCTTATCGCGTGCAGCCTTTGCCAACTGAACTGTCAAGGCAATAATCTGCTCCGCTTCTTTCTCAGTAAGACCAGCCTCCATCAAGCCTGGCAAGGTCGCCTGATAAGACGATGTGGTAATCAAGTCAGCCCCAGCGGCTACATAGGTTTCGTGGATTTTTTGAATAACTTCTGGCTTTTCAAGAAGGTACTTAGCTGACCAGAGCTTACCTGAAATATCATACCCCAAGGCTTCCATCTCTGTTCCTAGAGCTCCATGAAGAATGAGAGGAGATTTATTTTCCAAATAATCTTTAAATGTTGCCATAAAAGACCTCCTTACCATTTTTTAAAGCGAAGGTAGTGATAAAGGTAACAGAAAATCATGAAAGGAATACCGAAGTAGAGTCCTGCACGTTGTGAACTGTCCCAAGCAATCCCAAGCACAGAAATGGCCAAGAGAACGATTGTGATATAAGGTAGGATTGGGTTAAACGGTGTCTTGTAATCCAACTCATCATCAGAATGTTCTAAATTCCACTGTTTACGGAAGTTGATTTGTGCCAAAGGAATGGAGAGCCAGACAACAACAACTGCAAAACCAGCGATTGATACCAAAGCTAGATAAACCGTATCTGCAGCATAGATACTTGAAAAGAGCGATAAAACTGCTCCTGCCATGGAAATCAAAAGGGCTGTCATTGGAACTCCATGTTTATTAATTTTCACTAGCTTTTTATTGAGCATTCCCTCATTGGCCAAAGACCAAAGCATACGGCTTGAAGCGTAGAGTCCCGAATTCCCAGCAGAAAGAATAGCTGTCAGAATAACAAAGTTCATGATGTCTGCCGCAAATGGAATTCCCATCTTGTCAAAAACATCAACGAAAGGCGCTGAAGATACCCCTGC
>OGJY01003982.1_pt1 | contig 11313 bp, 8 predicted proteins | sample 1572231 | NCBI WGS metagenome assembly OGJY01 (sample SAMEA2582121, study PRJEB24529) | metagenome | biome: Human gut stool | place: China | collected 2011
GATTACCGTGACCGGACTTACACCGGCTAGTGTGGTCCAGCTTCGCTGGACACACGACATAAGAAAAGTTATTGACATCCACCATGGTCAGTGCATAAGTATTCTCCTGTGGATTTTCCTCTGCCTTAAGAAGCTGTACCAGTTTTGTCCTGAAAGCTTCCAGATTATATAAGCCCGTCAGCCGGTCTCTGTTTTTTAATTTATGGATTGCCTGCTGATCTTCCTGCATTTTCTCACGCAGCGTCACAAATACGGCAACTACTCTGCTCAGTTCGCAGATGGTTCCAATCTCCTCTGTGCGCCACTGCTTGCCCTGTTCAACCGAGCCAGCATCGATGCATCCGGTTTTTCCATTCGAATACTCAAACTTTACTGCAGCGATTGACTGGATCGGGATGGCATTTCCTGACCATTCCAGCCACTCTTTCTTCCGTTTTTCCTGCCACTTTGGAGTTGTCTGTACAAATTCTCCCACCTCAGCCTTCATCAGTTTCGGCCAGGTAATCGGAAGTATATTCTTCTCATAAATCTGTCCCATGTCACTCCAGCAGTTGGTAAGTAACATATTCTTTCCATCGGGTGCATATTCAAAAACAGATACCATATTCATCTGATATTTTCTGCCAATCTGTTCTAAGAGCACATTCAGAGAACCATTGATATCCCTTGCATGTGACAACAGGCTGAACGCTGTATTTAAAAATTCTTTGTCCGCCACCAGGTTTCTGCGATTTTCGTTTTCCTCAGCGCGGTTCTTTCCTTCACAGTCACCTTCCTCGGTCTCTCCTGCAAAGCCATAATGATTTTTCCCATTTTTCTTAATGTGATACATGGCATGATCTGCCCGTTCAAACAACGTACTATAATCATACCCGTCTTTTCCTGTCACAGCCATACCGACACTCAATGTCACAACAATGACTGCTCCATCCCCGGAAAGCGTTTTCTGCACGTTTGTACACAGCTGTTCCGCTTTCGCCTCCGCCTCCTGCAAAGAAGTGTCCTTCACAAAGACCATAAATTCATCCCCACCGACACGTCCGACAACCGCTTCATCCGTAAACTGTTCGCGTATCAGTGTTGCAATATCCGATATCACCATGTCTCCAACAGTATGTCCGAATGTGTCATTGATCTTCTTAAAGTCGTCAATATCAATGACGTAGAGTACATGCGTTCCCTGTGTTGATTTTTCAAGAAACGCATCTACGATTTCTCCGGAGGCTGTCTTATTGTAAATCCTTGTCAACGGATCTAACTGCACTTCCCGTAGAAGTTTCTCCCGGACTGCCCGCTCTGTGCTGATATCATAACTTCTTCCTATGATGTGGCTGATCTTTCCATCATAATCTGCGATACTCTGATAACAGGTTCTGAAATAAGCATATTTTCCAGATTCTTTTCCCCCCTGCCGCAGACGGTATTCCGCAGTTCCTTTCATCTCCCGTTGAAGCGCCGTCTCAAATATCTTCTGAAATCTTTCCCTGTCGTCCGGGTGTATGGCTCCGTAAAGTTCTTCTATCCCGGCATATTTCACACTTTTATCCTCTGCGAATTTCAGATAACATTCCGGTATCTCAAACTGCTGTTTTTTCACATCATAATCAAGGACAATATCATCGGAGACCTCTTCCAGCATATGATAGCGCTCGTTCACAAGCATGATCTCATTTTCCATCTTCTTGCGCTCTGTAATGTCCCAGCAGGATACAAGATAGTATGGCACTGCACTCCGGTATGTGTAAATCTGAAACTGAAACATTGCCCAGATCACGTTCTGATCTGCTGTAACGATTCTCGCCTCAAATTCATCCGATGTTTTCCCTCTGCGGCAGACCTCCGCCGCATCCTCAAACATCATGTAATCTTCCATATGGATCAACTGCGCCATGCTCATTTTTTCCATGCCGAAGTCCGCCAATTCGTATCCGCTCATCCTGCAAAATTCATGGTTTGCGATGTCAATCGTCAGCTCATTTCCCCCTTTTACCGTGATCAGTCCTACCGGAAGTTCATATATAATATTTTTCAAATCTTTGCGCTCACGCTCCGACTGCCTGAGCTGATCTTCATAATCTATTTCTTCCTTATTAAATTCTGCCATCCCCAACTTCTCCTTTTACAAAACCCCGATTAGAATAATTATAACAAATTTTTACATAACAAGAAAGAATTTCTCTTGTTTTTCCTTATATTTTCTTGGCATAGATTTTTCTTGAAAAAACAACGGTTTTATGTATAATAAAAATGATGCGTTTAAACCAAGAAATATGTAAAATAGAGGTATTACAATGATACAAGCAAACAATGTAACGTTACGTGTAGGCAAAAAAGCCTTATTTGAAGATGTAAATATCAAATTCACTGAAGGAAACTGTTATGGTCTGATTGGTGCCAACGGCGCCGGAAAATCTACATTTTTAAAGATTTTATCCGGTCAGTTAGAGCCGACAAACGGCGATGTTGTCATCACTCCTGGTCAGCGTCTCTCTTTCTTACAGCAGGATCACTTTAAATATGATGCTTTTACCGTTCTTGATACCGTTATCATGGGTAACCAGAGACTCTATGATATTATGAAAGAAAAAGATGCCATCTACATGAAAGAAGATTTTTCCGATGAAGATGGTATCCGTGCCAGCGAATTAGAAGGTGAATTTGCTGAGATGGATGGCTGGAATGCAGAATCCGATGCAGCAACTTTATTAAATGGTCTTGGAATTTCTACCGATTACCATTACTCTATGATGGCAGATCTTCCCGGTGCCTTAAAGGTCAAAGTTTTACTTGCACAGGCATTGTTCGGAAATCCGGATATTCTTCTTCTGGATGAGCCTACCAACCACTTAGACTTAGATGCAATCTCCTGGCTGGAAGAATTCCTCATCAATTTTGAGAATACGGTGATTGTTGTTTCCCATGACCGTTACTTCTTAAATAAGGTATGTACCAATATTGCAGATATCGATTATGGCAAGATTCAGCTCTATGCCGGAAACTATGATTTCTGGTATGAATCCAGCCAGTTACTTGTAAAACAGATGAAAGAAGCCAACAAGAAGAAGGAAGAAAAGATTAAAGAGTTACAGGAATTTATTTCACGTTTCTCTGCAAACGCTTCCAAATCCAAACAGGCAACTTCCAGAAAACGTGCATTAGAAAAAATCCAGTTGGATGAGATCCGTCCATCCAGCCGTAAATATCCTTACATTGACTTCCGTCCAAGCCGTGAGATTGGAAATGAAGTTCTTACTGTAGAAGGCATCACCAAGACGATCGACGGTGTCAAGGTATTAGACAATGTATCTTTCATCGTAGGTCATGAAGATAAAATTGCTTTTGTCGGTGGAAATGAGCTTGCAAAAACAACTTTGTTCAAGATCATCTCCGGTGAAATGGAACCTGATTCCGGCTCTTATAAATGGGGCGTGACAACAAGCCAGTCCTATTTCCCGAAGGACAACACAGCAATCTTTGATACCGATCTTCTGATCGTAGACTGGCTGACACAGTATTCTGAGATCAAAGATGCTACTTATGTTCGTGGTTTCCTTGGACGTATGCTTTTTGCCGGTGAAGACGGAACTAAGAAAATGCGTGTTCTTTCCGGTGGTGAGAAAGTCCGCGTGCTTCTCTCCCGCATGATGATCCAGGCAAGTAATGTTCTGATCCTTGACGAACCGACCGACCACCTTGACATGGAATCTATCACCGCATTAAATAATGGTCTGATCAAGTTCCCGGGTGTTATCCTCTTTGCATCCCGTGACCATCAGGTTGTACAGACAACTGCAAACCGTATCATCGAGTTCTTACCGGATGGAACCTTTGTTGATAAAGTATCCTCCTATGATGAATACCTTGAAAATGATGAGATGGCTCGTAAACGTCAGGTTTACAGCATGTCTGATGATGATGCTTCTGATAACTAAAAGAAGAATGATTTATTTTCAAATTATAAGCTTTTCATTTTGCCGATGTGCCTTACTGGTGCATCGGCAATTTTTTATCGGAACCGCAGGTTATCCCACTCTGATCTGACCTGATCCTTCTCATCTTTCTCAGGCGGATCAGAGACTACCCAGACTTTCTTACCGAGAAATCCAAAACCGAGTTTATAGATGTGATCGGCAGGGATGCCGTAGGCAAGAAGATCTGATTCATAGTTTCTGGTCTGAATCTGTTTCAGGGCATTCTGTGCAGTTTCCTGAACAGTCTTTTCTCTGTGTTCATTTAAAACTTTAAATTCAAGGATATAGGCATCTTTTGTTTTGTCGAAAGGATAGATTGCAATGTCATAACGTCCTTCCCCGCTCTCCTGGTTGGATACAATGCGGTATTCCTTACGCATGGATACAATAAGTCCTAAAACAAGACCATGATAGAAATTCTCCGGGGCATGCTTTCCTTTATTCTTGGCGGTATCAAAATAACTCATGGAATACTCGGCGATATCTTCCATCACACCGATCATATCCCAGGTTCTGTGCCTTATCAGTGCCCTTGTAAAATTCTCATATGCAATATTGCCATTCGAAAACATGGCAATGATCTGTGTCCGGAACATTGACATAACCTCTTTGTTGGTCACGGAAACATCACACTCTGTCCATTCGTTATCTTTCACCACGTTCTCTGCCTTGATATATCCGACTGCAAGGAGAAGTGACCACAGACTATTCTCGTCTCCGTCAAGATACTGGAATGTAATATTCTCGTTGATCATCTTGTGTATTGGTTTTCCTGTCATTAACTGTTCAATCTCGTACTTTTTATCATATGGATGTCTGCAGATAATATCCCCGATCAGTTTGTTGCTGCTGGTAAGGATCCAATAAGATCTCAACTGCCGATCATGCATATAGTTCACGATAGACCACGGATTATAAATATCTTTCTGATGACCGATAATGAATCCATCGTACATTTCCTTCACTTTTTTCATATCATCAATATTCTGGCACTTTAATGCATCCATCACCTCCTGCTCGGTGAATCCACAGCAGTCCGTGTAGATATCATCTGTCACAGTGGCGACCAGCAGATTGTTCAGGTCAGAGAAAAGTGAATTCTTCGACACTTTCGTCACTCCGGTGATAATGGCTCTGCCAAGATAGTCGTTTTCTTTCAGTGTATTATGGAATAACTGGCGGCAGGTCGTGATCATCTCATCCCAGTAACCATCCGTGTATGCTTCGATCAAAGGTGTGTCATACTCGTCAATAAGTACGATTGGATTTACCCCAAAATGCTTATAGAGTAATTTACATAAATTCCTTATTGCATCCTCTATATAACATGTTTCATGATAAACAAGTCCCCATCGTGTTTTTTCAAATAACTCTTTGTCTTTATCTGTAAGTTTTGGACTATCCAGTAAATATTCATGATGCCCATACATTGTTCCTAATTGCCCCATCATTCCCCGGATAGACTGCTTATAATCAATTCCCTTGCAGCCTCCGAAGCTTGTGGAGATTACCGGGATACTTCCGAACATACTACGGCTTCTTTCATCCTGCCATACCCGCAGCTTATCGAAATATTCTGGATGATCAGCATATCTTGGATCAAAAAACATTCTTACCGTACTGAGCAGTGTTGTTTTACCGAATCTTCTCGGTCTTGTGATCAATGTAATCTTTGTTCCTTCCCTGATCCACTCGGAGATAAAATGCGTCTTATCGACATAAAACTGCTGTCCACAGGTAAAGTCTTCAAAATTCTGATACCCGATCACCACCTTGGCAGAGAGATATGGATTGTGCTTAAGAATGTCCTTCAGTCCCTCCGCATAAGCCGTCAGGTGCTTTTTCTCTTCCAGCAGCTTTGTGCGCTCCTCAAATTCCATGAACACCTGCTCCCGCTCAGTCAGTTTTACATAATGGCTCACCGATTTTCCGTCAATCGTCCGCTGGATATACGGCTGTTCTTTCCCATTGATCTTCTTATAGGTCAGGGTTCCCTTTGGAAGTTCCTCCAGTCTCCGGTCGATCTCTTCGATTCGTTTTGTTGGATTTGTGGACATAGCGGCTCCTTTCCATATAAAAATGGTTATCATTGGTTATATATGTATCATATAACCAATGATAACCATTGTCAATTGCCTTTTAATATTTTCCGAAGCATCGGTTCCTCGCCCAACTGCACCCCTTCAAATTTTTTGTAAAATCTGTCGGCATTCTCGTTGGTAGCACGGATCAGATAATATTGATGGATATCATGCTTTTTACAGTCTTTTTCAAATTCTGCAAAAAGCCTCCGGGCAACGCCACTATGCCGGTATTCGGGTAAAACATATACCCAATTCACATACGCCATGCGATATCCATCCTGCATACACCCATAAAAATGATACTCAATTCTTCCTACCACCTGATTATTTTCCATCGCAAGAATTGATGTAGACTTTTCATAAAATGAATCCCGAAGCCTTGTCCTGATTCCTTCCTCATCTATCTCGTCCACCGTCATCATATCCGGCTCCTGCTGCATCGCAAGCTTTAAATAGGCAATATACTGCTCTACATTCTGTTCATTTAATCTTTCAAAATACATTTTCTTCCTTCTTTCTAATACCTGTAAATATGGTTCTCCAAAACATACGTTTCGCCTGTTCTTGGATCTGTCTTCTCTTCTGACAACGAATCGAATACAAATCCACATGACAACTGTAACGCTCTGGAAGCGGCATTGCCCGTCCGGTTGCAGGCATGGAATTCTTTTGCTCCCAGTTTTCCTGCCTCCTCAAGAAGTGCCGTAAGTATCTGTCTCCCATAACCTTTTCGCACAAATTCCGGTCCAAGTGCAATACCTGTCTCTTCATAAATGCCCCGTTCCAGTTCACGCATGCCTGCAAAACCGATTGCTTCACCCGTTTTCTTTAAATACACAAATAACGCATACTTATTCTCCGGTTTTTCTTCAAATGCAATCGTGCGTTTCATTCGATCTTTTGCGACTTCGTCTGTCTCTGTCAGTGACCAGAGCATATACTTTGCACTTTCCTTGTGTCTCCACAGGTTATGATAAATTGCTTTCCAGTCATCAAATTCCGCTTTCTTTAAAATAAGATCTTTGGTTTCTAACTTTACGTCAGAGTAATCTGTTACCACTTTTCTTTTCCTCTTATACATCTTCCCTCATTATTTTCCGAAGCATCGGTTTCTCGTCCAACTGTACATTTTCTTTTTCCACCCTTATCATCTTTATAATATACTCTGTCGTGCCTTCTTCCAATTCTTTTTCTCCATTTTCCATAAATCCGTGACGATGATAAAATGCAATCGCTCTCGTATTTTTCTCCAACGCCCACAAATGATCAACATCAAAAGTTGAAATTGCATGCTCCATTAATTTCTTTCCAATTCCACCACTTTGAAAGCATGGATCGACATACAATTTACGGATTTCTGTTCCATGGATTTCCATAAATCCTTTCACAATTCCACATTCATCGGCGACATACAGATTTTCCAGAACTTCCCCTTTTCCGAAATAATGATCTATCATGGATACAACCTGCAATTCTCCAAATGAATACTCTTCCTGCTTAAAAATTGAGAAATAATTGATTCTGTTATTAAATACAAAAATTTCTGCGATGCGCGACAAATCTTCTTCTGTTGCTTTTCTGATCATCTCCGGATACCCCTGTCATTTTCTTTTATCTGAAATCAATATAACACACTTTCCGCCAAAATACTTTCTAAAAATCTTTTTTTATTTTCCTTTTCCAACAACCTTTGATAGGCTGCATCCATCCCGATTGCCCCAAGCGGTGCCGTGATAATGATTGCCAGCACAGCGACAGACAGAACAATTTTTCCACAGGCAAGTCCTGCCGCCAAAGGAACAGAACCAATTGCCGCCTGCACCGTTGCCTTTGGGAGATAAGCGATCACACAAGCCATAGAGACCACCGCAAGCAGTCCTGATAAGGAAATTTTTCCTTCCAGCCATCCTTCCACTGATACCAGTAAAAAGGAAAATCCTAGTACAATGATCACTTTCATACTGTTACGCACGCAGTGTTTTCTCGCATATGCCGTCTCAAAGAAAAGATACAGTCCATAACCTGTCACTGCACCTAAAATTATACCAAGTACGATTGACACCGGAATATTTACAAAATCAAGTACATTGGCATGACCACCCTGCGCAAAGCACATAACCTGCAATTTCAAACGATGCAGGTACAAACGACAGTAATACAGCGGAACGCCCGGCTTTTTTCAGATCTTTTAAATCCAGTGAAAGTCCGGCTTTCAATAAAATAATAATCAGTGCCATCTTCCGCAGCTCAGCGGAGATTGATAAAATGGATGGATCAAGCAAATCGAGCACATACGGTCCCAACACAATTCCGGTGACGAGTATCCCGATGATCCGTGGCAGCTTCAGTTTCTGGCAAATGGCTCCCATTGCAAGCCCTACAATAAAAATAAGTGATAATGATGCTAACATAAATCCTCCATTTCTGTTTTTGGATATGTCAATCGCCATATTTGCTGTACGGATACTGACTGTATCGAAAACTACAAATCACACTGTAGTTATTCTACCTCAAATACCACAATCCGCTCTCTTTTATTTTCCCCCGGAAACAAATCTCTGCAATCGATTTCATCGGAAAAGATAAGTTCGTCTACTGTCATTAAATAAGAAATGTATTCATCCGAAGGATAATAAAAGAATAAAAGCAATTCCCTCGGATTCTCATAATAGGATTCCAACACGCGCGCCAAAACTTTCTTTAATATCTCTATCGAAAATGGATTAAAAAAGTAGATCCGGTCTACCTCTGCCGGAACCGAAAACTGCACGGCATCTGCAAGTACAAATTCTGTCCGCCCTGCCGCAGCCCCCTGTTCTCTGTTTTCTACCGCTTTCTCATAAATCCGCTCGTTGTATTCCACACCGATCGTGTGACAGCGTGTCTGATAAGAAAGAAAAAAATCAGCTCTGCCTTTGCCACAGCCATAATCTAAAAGTGTATTTTCCTTGCAAAGCAGCCCGGAATTAGCAAACCGCTCTAACACCGTATATGGCGTCGGTTCATACGGATATCGGTACTGATCTGAATTGGAATCATCACGTCCGGTTGTGTGAATCTGTAGTAATTTATCCCATTTCTGTTCTTCATCGTTTTCCTGTGATTTTTTCATGTTCTCTTTCCACAACTCTCCGAATATAAATTTCTTTTAGCCCCATGAATCTGCCCTTATCAGTTCCAGTACAGCGTTCAAAAATTAACTGAATCAATAACGCAGATGGAAATTCATACAAGTTATTAGCTCAGTTATTTACAGAACGATGTACTAGTCTTAGCAGTTTTCACGCAGTGTTTTCAGGTAAACTTTCTGCTCATCTGTGATGCGATAGCTCTCCACCGCTTTCTGAATCGTCTTTCTATGCACCCACGGTGATAACTTTCGTTCTTCCAGATATGGGATCGTTGCATCCCACTGTTTTGCCAGTGCCGTTGCAAGATACCATGCAATCATCATATTGACATAGTATTCTTCCGATTCTACTTCTGCGGCAATTTCTATATACTCCGGTTTGAAATCCTCATCCAGATAAAAGCTCATCAGTGTTCCGATTCCATAGCGGATTATATAGGTATCCCCGGATGCAATCCATTCTTTTATCACAGGAAGAAGTTCAGCTTTGTTTTTTGCGAAACACTTTGGTCTTGGAATATCGCAGGTCGCCCAATTATTAATATATGGAAGAAAACGTTTCACTTCTGCCAGACAGCGCTCATAATCTTTGATATCTGAAATCAAAAGCATATGAAGGTTATTTTCCTCATAATACTGATGTGGAAGTTCCTTCAAAAAAGATTCTGCTGCTTCCGTTTTTGCAAATTCTTTCGCAAATTTCCGCAGTACCGGTGTGCGGATCCCGATGATCGTCTCCTTATCAATCCCCGGCATTAGTTTACTGTGAAAATTTCTGTATTTTAAATCCTGTAATTTGAATAATTTGCGCTGTAAGCTGTTCATGTTTTTTTCTTTCACTTTTATATTTCTTCCACTTTACAATCATGCTCTTTTGTTTCTTTGTTATAACTGATTCCAACCGCGAGGATACGTCCTGTATATTTATTTTTTTCTGCTGTTTTTCCTCTGAACCGCAAAGCATAGTCTTTTTCTTTAATCTGTGCAATTGCATCTTCCGGTGAATGATCTACTTTTAATTCCAGTATGATACAATCCTGATCATATCGAACCGGATAAAATATAAAATCTACAAATCCTTTTCCAGCCTTCTCCTCACGTTCAACTCTGTACTGATCTCTTGCAGACAAATAAACAAGATTGACAATTGCCGAAAGTTCTGTCTCATTATTATAAGACAAAATCGGCACTTCTGTATTATGAGCATACTGAATGATTTTTGTCATTGTCTCTGTATCTTTGGCTAGTGTTGCCTGTAGCATCTGTGATGATATGTTGGCAAGACGATAAATATATCCTAACGATTGTTCTTTTTTCATCATTGCTGCATAACTTCCCAAAAGTTCCTTATTTGGTATAAATACTTTTCCATTATCATACGTCAGCAAACCATATACTACCATTGCAGAATATATCTCCTCTTTGGTCTTTAGTTCTGGTGCTGTTGCAGCATATTCCTGTATCCCTGTTGGTATTTTTTCTCCTGCAAACATTAAAGTAAGATCGTTCTGGATTTCATCTACGTTATGACTGATATATGTGAAAATAGAGTCATATTTTCCTGAACTCACCCAATAATTTGACAATTGATTATCTGTCAATGCGCATACTACCGAACGTGGATTGTATAATCTTTCTCCTGATGCAGTGTGATATCCATCATACCATTCCCTGAGATTTGCGCGTGTAATCTGTGGCTTTTTCGTTTGCTCCAGATAGCACTGGTACAATCTGTCAACTTCACTCTCTGTAAAGCCAAAATATTCACTAAACCGAACTCTTGTTGCCATATTGTATTCCAAAAACATATTCAGTTCTGAACCATCTGAATATTTTGCAATCGGAAGTACACCGGTCATATATGCCAGTTCTACATAGCTTTTCCCTTTCAATAAAAGTTTCAGAAAAAGCAGATAATTTTCTCTGTCACGTTCCGTAACAAAAGACATCTGGAAAACTGCGTCCCATTCATCCATCACAAATATGAATTTATGTCCTGTTTTGTCAAAAACCTGAGAAAGCACATCCCAGACCGCCTCATTTTTGTCTATCGCAATCTCCGGATATGCCTCGTTAATATCTCTGACAAGTCCATCCTGTATTCTGCCAATATACTCCTCATAACTAT
>OGJY01003983.1_pt1 | contig 11309 bp, 9 predicted proteins | sample 1572231 | NCBI WGS metagenome assembly OGJY01 (sample SAMEA2582121, study PRJEB24529) | metagenome | biome: Human gut stool | place: China | collected 2011
TCATCATTGCTTTTCAGTTTGTACTTAGTATAGTTTTCCAATTGCTCACCTTCCTCACGATAAAATTTTATCCTTATGATATCTGTTCTTATCCGTTCCCTCCATCTCTGCACTCAAAAAAGGGCTAATAAAACCAGATAAATAAGTTCAATACATATACCTTATTAAATGTAACATAAAATGCACATTTTATCCAGTTTTATTAGCAAATTTTATAAATTTCTTCTATGATTTCATTCTAAAATTCTATGAAGTGCAGATATTTGTACTGTAAAAGATATGAAATCAGCAAATTGTATACAATATACCATATTCTATAGCAACCATGACGATTTAACGCCTTCACACAGTTACGCTCTCAAACTCAAATCTTTAGAAATCGCCTTCGGTGATGGAATAGTGTTACTGTTCATTCCATTCACAGTAACTTAGCCAAAATTCATTCTCGTTTTTATGAACACTCCTGATAATCCTCTCTCACAGTACTTGTATCATGAGTTAAGACGCTGTCCGCAATATTCACAATTGCTCAGACGTCCTTTTATTACCTGATTCTTTGCACCGCAGCTGGTACAGGTAACTGTAATATAAATCTTTTCATTTACACGTCTGTTTGGTGCAGTAATCATAATATAATTTCCTTCTCTGTCTATCTGGATATTCCGGATATATCCCCTGGCAATAAATTTTTCCAGTTTTTTTACTGCGCCTTTTCCCAGCTCCTGTTCAAGTTTTTCAAATGAGACCGTATTCTGGGCATAAGATTCAAACCAGCAGGCAATTTCTCTGGCTTTTTTCTTCTTCAATGCTTTCTGGATTTCCCGGAAGGTGGGATACAAAAATAACAATCCCAGTATAATCTCCGTTGCTGCCATTCCCCAGCGTCCTTCACCAATATACTTCTCCGATGCCCCAATAGCTCCCAGGGATAAAAGTATGCAGAAGCCACAAAGAACCCACTTCAGTTTTCCCAACACCCCTGCTTTTTTATTTTTTTCTGTCAAAAAATCATTCATGTCTGTTTCCTCTTTCTCTGATTAATCAAAATTCTATAATATATTGGTGAAGCTTCTGTCAGCCTGCCCCCAGCAGAAGCCATGCATCACCTGACGGATCATAATAATAAACCACATTGTCTCCTACTGCATAATAATGTTCTTTTGTAAAATGATCCTCGTGATCCGTTCCCAGAACAAATACCGGACAATTTCTTCCTTCAATGTACTCCTCAGTGCCTGTATACCACAAAGACATCCCAAGACCAAGGTAATAGCTGACTTCATCTGTCTCAGAAAGCTGTTCTCTGGCAATCTTTATATTCAATGCTGAACCATGCTCCGGATTACACTCTGGATCGTACTCTGACTCATACACCGGATTATATTCCGGATCATACTCATCCCAATTATAATATATAGAGAAATCATAGCAGTGGGTTTCTGCTGCAAGATGTCCATCCTTTAACGACACCATAGGATGGTATTGCACACTCATATTCTGCTTCTGTACAGAAACCATCACATTGGAATGAATCTCACTCACATTGCAGCGCAGGATAATAATTTCATTCTCCTGCCCCGTATAGTATGGGGCATTCAGATCATCCAGATATTCCCCTTCTTCCGTAGGCTGAGCCGGATAAACGCTGACCCTGCAATCATCCCCCGGGACAACAGCATAAATCTCATATCCCCCTGCATCAACCACTGTTCCATCCTGTAAAAAAGGATAAGCAGCTGACACTTCTCCCTGTCTGGTATATTCAAGTATCTCTGCTGCCTCTGCACCTTCATAGGTATATCCCAGAAATGCCATTCCGGCCTGACATTCATTTTCCCTGATAATGTCCTGCAGAATTGCCAGATTCTCGTCTGCCCCAGGTGCTCTGGCAGATACTTCTCTCACACCTCCGCCATAGATACCAACAGAAAACAGTACCGCACAAACACATACAGCAATCGAATATTTTTTCATACTCTCATCTCCCTTCTTATCAAGCGGATATTTGCACTCCGCTTCGCTTTCTGCTCATAACAGAATAACTTCGCAGTTTATCAGCTTGCTATTTTAACGTAGTTACGATCAGCTTACTTTCCAGTGCAGCTGCTATCAAATCTTCTTTACAGCTGTATCCTGCCCTGGCGATCATTTCCTGAAAATTCCATCTCACCCCGGAGGTAGAGCATTTCATTTCCCGCGCAATCTCTGAATATGACATTCCACGGATATACAGGCGGAGCATCTCCAGCTGCCTGGGACTGATATCGCCGCTTGTGATCCAGTTAAGCTCCACCTTCGGTGTCACATCCGGAAATACATGCTCACCATTTAAGGTTCTGTGGATCACACTTCGTATTTCCTCTTCCCCGTGATCCTTATACCAGAGACTGTCTGCACATCCACACTTTGCCCTCTCCAGTACCTTGGGATCGATCAGGGAAGTAACGATCAATACCTTTGTATAGGGATACTTCTCCCTGATTTCTTTTCCGGCACTGAGTCCATCATGATTATGAAACGTCTGCACATCCATGATCACAAGATCAATTGCCGAATAACCACAGATTTTTACAGCTTCACGTGCATCTGACACTGTCTGGACATGTCGGAATTCCGGCTCCTGCATAATAATATATTCAAAATACTTCTGCATGATCTTCTGATCTTCTACTATCAGTATCCGTACCATCGAATCCCATCCTTTCTGTCAGTGGCATTTTCAATATCAGACAAAACTCAGGGGAAAAAGAAACCTGCATCCTGCATTTTCCTGATTCAGCTGCCTTTCTCAGTGCAGATAAACCACCGCCTTCTTCCGCATTTTTGTCAGGCACCTCTCCATCATTGGTAATCTGAACAGTATATTCATCTGCATTTTTGTCTATCTTCACCCAAACAGTGCTGCCATGGGCATGTCTGGCACAGTTTGTCACACATTCACGGATTGCCCTGTCTGTCAGCAGCCTGTAAGATGGATGCATGGGAAAGTTCCCACTGATCTGAACTAAAATTCCAAGCTCTTCTGCATGTCTGATCGTATCCTTATATACTTCTTCCATACTCTCAACAGCAGAACCGGTAAGAATATAAACCAGATGTTTCAATACAGACAACTGTTTATCCATTTTATCCGGATCTTCTTTCCTTTCCAATATTCTGCGTATTGACAGAAGGCTTCGTCCAAAATTGTCATGAACCTGCATTTTCATGACAAGCGTCTCCTGCTCTCTGATTTTATCTCCGATTTTTTCGTACATTTCCTCCAGCTTATGATTCAGGATTTCCAGCTTTTCATTGTTTGCCCTGATTTTTTCACCATTGTAATAAATTTCTGATACATTAACTGCCACTGTCTGCAGATATCCTGCACAATCCGGCTCCTGCAGACTATATTCCTGAAACATCCAGACGGAACCATCAGGAAAATAAAACACATTACTGTCTTTGCTCAATCTGCAAAGACCTTCCGATTCAGGTTCCCCACTCATTGCTTTCCTTAATGCGTCATAATCCTGCAGATAAGAACCTGTCATGATTCTGCTCAGCTCCTGCATCTTGGTATTACACAAAACAATCCTTCCAAGAGGATCCGAAAAACAGACTCCACAGGGAACGTCATTCACAGCCTCGTTCACAGACCAGTAAGACAGAGAATGATAATATCTGCGTCTCTCGCTCCGGATTGCCCAGCAAAGATAAAGCAATAATCCTATAACCACCGTCATTAAAACACTGACCGGATAACCCTGAAGCATTGGCTGATAGGAACTTTCTCCTAGGCAATATCTGTGATCATTCATCAGAGCACCCATGAACATAAAAGAAACAACAAAGACAGCCACTGCCGTTACGATTTTCTTTTTCCCGGAAAAGCAGGTGATTCTTACCAACAGGAGGATTAATTCCAGAATCATGCAGATTTCAAGAAGAATCATCAGAACATTCTGTATTGCCATACTACATTCCACAAAACTGATCATCTTCCGCCTCTCTTTCTGAAGACGATACATCTGATAAACCATTCGTTTTCATCTTCCTGCTGCACTTTTAATTCCGGCCTTTCCGACATGAATCCACGCAGATCCGCCTCTGATACAATATGAACTGAAATCCGCAGAGCATCATCAATCTGCGACACACGGTAAAAAACAGACTGCATGATATCAAGCAATCGTTCCACAAGCCATTCAAAGGTGTCATAGCATTTTAGTATATCATCTGCATTCATCTGCACATCCACATTTTCCACGTAGTAAGCAGCCCGGATTCTGCATAATTTTAAGCTGTCACAGGATTCCGCCAGGCTTTGTCTGAGATCTTCCATTGTAAGCAGATTTCCATCTGATGCATATTGTGTCAGCACCAGATTCTTTCTCCGCTTCAAATACGTACCAACAACTACAATTTTACCGAGAATCCAATCATATTGTTCCCTTGATTCTGTCCGTTCCAGCTCATCCATAAACTGTGACAGCAATTCCAGCTGACCGGCTGTCTGATTCTGTATCATATTTAACAGACGGTTCTGTTCTTCTGTTTTTCTCCGCTCAGCCTCTTTCTGATAAGCTTTCTGTAACAGACGGTTTCTGGCAGTCAGTTCCTCCTGCTGTTCCCGAATATCCTGATACTGATCCAGCAGTACCGAAATATCCTCTGACCAAAACAAATGTCCTCCCCTTATAGGAATATGGTTAATCCGGATTCCCTGTTCCTGTACTGATGATCTGTCTATTATGATTTTACACAGTTCAGGCGACAGCTCGGGAAAATCGCCGGAATGATAATAGCGCAGAAAAGAATAATCTGTAATCTCTGCATCCAGTCCTCCGGAAGTCTGGAATAATTCAAAATATCGATTATTGGTCTGTATCAATCCACATAATATACAACCCTGAAAAATTGCCGCCATTAAAAGGCAGCACACTGCCGTCATATCCCCTGCAATGATTTTAATGAAAGGCAGGCGGAGTATATTTCCGATATTCCACCCCAGAAGCAATATTCCCGGAATTACCGGCAGCCAGAACTGTTTCTTTCCCGGAATTCTGCTTTTTCTGATCAGAATGATTTCCATCCCTGTCAGACAAATCAAGATCCATCCCTGAATCATCATAAAAATAATACCATAGCTGTAATCTTTATCCGAAAATGGAGGCTGTTTGGAAAAACGAAATACCAGCTGATGCAAATCATTTGTAAAAACACTTACGATCAATATCGCTGCCACGGTCAATAAAATTATAACCTTTCTGACCGTTTTCTCTTCCTCCTTTTCACCCAAAAACATTGCTGCTGCCAAACCCAGAACCGGAATCAGAATCATGGGAATATAATATAGATACCAACAGATATGTTCTCCAAGAGGATCATGAAAAATATGAAATTTTACTGTCCGCACAAAGAACCAGAATACCATCAGACAGCCAATTGCAGTCAGGCATCTGCGCGTTTTTTTATGTACTACATGCTTTCCCAGATAAATCACCCAGGCACAGTACATTCCCAGATAAATACAGCTACGACACTGATCTGCCAGATTTCTCATAAAAACATTTTCCGTTCTCACCTGCCTGCAGAAATAAGCCAGCAACACACTTATCAGAATCACTCCATATGACAGAGTCCTCTTTTTACTGTATGTCATGAAAGTTCCTCTCTTACCGGAGCGGGTTTGAAAAATGCTTTACGCAAGATGTGCGTCACAATTTGCAGGAATGATTTTTCAAACACACCCAACCTATTTTTGTAATAATTATACTATAAAGTACCGTTTTATCATATAGTTTTCAGAAGAATCATCTATTTTCAGAGTTTTTATCACAAACAGAGTGAACAATCCTGTCCACTCTGTTTCCCATTGCTTAAAACGGTCTTGGCTGACCACAGTATTCACAAAACTTTCCGGTATTCTCTGCACCGCACTGGCATTTCCACGAACTGTTATTCTGCTGCATTCCTCCAGTCATGTTCGTTTCTGACATTCCCGTCTGCTGCATTCCTCCGTTCATGTTCATTCCGGGCATTCCGGGCTGCATTCCTCCGTTCATGTTCATTCCCGGCATCCCAGACTGCATTCCTCCATTCATGTTCATTCCCGGCATTCCGGACTGCATTCCTCCAGTCATGTTCATTCCTGACATTCCGGACTGCATCCCGGCTGCATTTGGTGTCAGTGCCGCAATAATCTGATAAGCAGTCTGCTCCACTTCCATCAATTCCCTTCTGTTATCACTGCTTATAGAGAAAGTATTCAAGCGAAAATCCATATCATCAAACCACTGGGTTCTCACTTTAATACGCATAGTATAATCAAATTCATATTTATATACCGGTGGCTGATAACTTACAGTTTCTCCATCCTTTGTATATGTTTCCTCTTGCTGCTGTTGTTCTACATCAACCCTGCACTGTACAATGGCTGATAAAGGAACTATGTCCGGGTTTTCATTAACATCCAGTTTCCGCGCAACAGTAAAATTCCCCTTATTATCATCAATAAAAACATTGTAATTTCTGGTATTGATCTGACGGGTTATATAAAAATCCATTACCGCTTTTTTGTTTTTTTCACGATATTCCAATTGGCGTTTTATATCCTCTACCGTACTGTGCCGCCGTTCCTCAAACCATGGTGATAATTTTTTCGCACAATCCTTACACAGATTTCCGTCATCCAGTTTTCGATTTCCCAATAAACCAATTTTCTCCCCGCAGATGTCACAGATTTTCTTATCAAATAATCCCATACCCTATCCTCCTTTTTTATCTGAAATCCCATACTGCCGCACCGGAATGGTGCGGCAGTATTTTACCTTATTCTGTAACAATTATTTTTTCAAAATATGTCTTTACGGAAAAATCAACTTCACCTGTTTCAGAATCATCTGCTTCTTCGCCGTCATCAGATTCCTCTGCATCATCTTCTGCTATCAAACACAGTTTTCCATCATCCAGTAAATTGAACTTCATATTATCAAGACTGAAAAACATAGTTCCTGCCTCATCCTCTGTTACAGCCTTTAATACCAGTGCGTTTCCTTCCACGTCGCCCTGAAGTTCTACTTTTGTCTCTTCTCCACTCTCTATTAAGATAATTTCAGCCTTTCCGTCTTCCACAGACATACTCATTTCAAATCCTGTAAAGTCAGCATTAACCGGCATCTGCATTCCAAATGCTTCCATCAGAGTACAGCTCCATTCTCCTTCAAAATCCTTCATGGTTGGATTTTCTACCGGTTTGCCCGGTACATAAGGCTCATACTCTTCCTTTTCCTGACTCAGGATCATTGTCGTTCCATCTGCTGTTAAGGTTATCTTACCGTCCTTGTACTCACATTCTTCTGTCTGATCATTATGAGTCATCAAAATTTTATCATTTTCTATTTTCCACTCTGATTCATCTACTTCAGGCTCTTCCCCATAAACAGAACTTGTTGTTTCCATTTTACCGTCTTCTTTAATGTCCACGGTCACTTCCATTCCCATTGCCCCCGGATGAAAGGATGCACCTTCGCCCATAGAAAGCTCATTTACATACCAGGTTCCAATAACATCCTTTTCTTCAAGGGCATAAACACTTACGCTCATAAAGCCTGCCATTAAGACTCCTACTGTTCCTGCCATCCACAACCTCATTTTTTTGCTCATACAAACATCTCCTTTCTTTTTTAATGTACTCCTCGGACTCTTTTTTACTTAATTTTGTGAGAAGATTTTTTGTTTATCTACATTATACGTGAACGCTCAGATATTTACACTAGCACTTCTGACAGTATGCATGTAATTTTTTGGATAAATTAAAACCTGCTGAAAAGTTTTTAACTCTTCTCAGCAGGTTCATTAAAATACTTTCTGTTTTGGCGCATTCTCTCCAGATTTTCCAGAATTATATCTACACTGATTGGTTTGGCAATATGAGCGTTCATACCCACCTTGATTGCCTTTTTACGGTCTTCTTCAAAAGCATTGGCAGTCATCGCAATGATTGGTATATTTGCGCATTTCGGATCATTCAATGTACGGATTTCCCGGGTTGCGGTATATCCATCCATCTTCGGCATCTGAATATCCATGAAGATCAGATCATATTTTCTGCCTTCTGCAGATGACATGATATTCACAGCATCTGTACCATCCTCTACGCAATCCACATCCAGACCAATTTCCTCCATGATCGCTGTTGCGATCTCCCGGTTCAGCTCATTGTCCTCTACAAGAAGAACTTTCTTCCCTTCATAACGCCTCTGGATTTCTGCCCGGATCTTCTGCTTCTCATTCTTAAGGGGCTCTCTTTGCTCCGAATCAGGTTCCTCCTTCACAGTCATCTCTGATATTTCACATTCAAGCATAACCGTAAACTCCGTTCCCCTTCCAACTTCACTTTCAACATGAATCGTACCGCCCAGCATATCCACAATGTTTTTGGTGATTGCCATTCCGAGACCAGTTCCTCCGATTCCATTCTCCGTAACGGTATGTTCTCTTGTAAACGAGTCAAACACCTGCTCCCTGAACTCCGGTGACATCCCGATTCCATCATCCTTGACACTGAATACCACTGTTGTATATCCGTCTCTTCTGCATGATTTCTCAGAAACACGAATATTAACCGTACCCCCGACCGGTGTAAATTTCACAGCATTACTGCTGATATTCAGAAGCACCTGCGTCAGGCGCAGCTTGTCGGTAATGATATCTTCATGGAGTATATCCTGTGTATCAATATAAAACTCCTGCTGTTTAGAATGTACAGATTCCTGTATAATTGTATTTAAGTCATGCAAGATATCCGGCAGGTGTACAACTGTATATTCAATCCGTACGGAACCGTTCTCGATTCTGCTCATATCCAGCACATCATTGATCAGGCTGAGCAGATGCTGACCGGATATTTGAATCTTTTTCAGATAATCCAAAACAAGCTCCTTATTGTCAATATGTGCTGTCGCAAGCGCAGTAAATCCAATAACCGCATTCATCGGCGTGCGGATATCATGAGACATATTATTCAGAAACACAGTCTTCGCCCTGTTCGCATGTTCCGCAGCCGCAAGTGCATTTCTCAGATTCCTATCCTGCGCAATCTCACGTTCTTTTTCTTCTGTCGCATCACGGATTGCAACCAGAACTGTACACAATTTCCCATCTTTATCATATCCCTGTGGCACAATGATCATTGTCATCCATCTTTCATCCACTGTCCGAGCTGTAAAACTCAGCGTTTCACGTTCTTCCATACGTTTTGCCACTGTACTTATATCGACAAATTCCCAGTATGCCTTCTGAAATGGCTCTGCAATCACCTGCCTTATAAGTTCTTCCTGATGCGCTTTGAAAAGCATATCCCCTTTCTGATCCGGCTTCATATTTCCTGAAGATTTCAGGATTTCGATTTCCTCTGTTTTTAGATTCACAAGAGAAATAGAGGCATATGCATGCCCCAGTGCATTGATCACCCGAAGTCTTTTCTGGTCCTGAAGGATACTTCTCTTTTCTGTTCTGCTCCTGTTCACCCGATAAAGTAAGAAAAGAAGCAGTGCAAGCAGCACATAAATCACACATATAATATTTCGTGTGATGTACACCTGACTTTCCGGGAAAAAGATATATGCATCGTAGTCTTTGATCTTCTCCCGACGTCCGAACCAGTTTCCTATCTCTGAACGAAGATGGACAACTCCATTCTCATCTGCCTCAAATTTATTTTTATACTGACTTTTTGCTTCTTCTATAGAGCGGGCAGTCAGCTCCTGTCTGTTTGTACTGACAACCTTATCATCATCACAGATCACAACACTTCCATTCATCTCAAAAGGAAAGTCAGAAAATAACGATGCCATCGTCAGATCTCCGTTAAGCTCATTTACTTCCTCCTTCTGCGCATATATGATCAGTATACCTGCTGCATCCTGTCTTGCCACTGCCGCAAAATCATAGATCTTTCCTTTATTTCTCAGACGAGTGGTATAAGTCTTTTCCGGATGCTCTGCAATATCACGTACATAATCACTTTTGATCAGCTTCTGCCACAGCGACATAGTATCTCCATCTTTTGCACTCTGTTCTGTCACCTTCAGATTCTGATCCAGTACAAGGATTCCTGTCAGGCGCTGTTCCCTAGCATATTCGTCCAGCATTTCTGTACTGAGATTTCCTTCCTGTTCTATGACTCTGCTTAATTCTGTTGTTTTGTCCAAAAGACGTACCAGGCTTTTCACCTGATCATTGGTGTTATAAATCTCATAACTTTCAATTCGGTTTTTTACAAAATCAAAGGTCTCATCCAGAGTACTGTTCAGCTTGCTATTATCTCTCGCTGTCAGCAGAAGAAAAGTCAGTATTCCGGAAAAAATCAGAATAAACACAAGCAAACACGCATTTCTGTCGACCCTCTTTTTCTTCTGTTTCTGCGGTATCTGCCTTCTTATCTGTCTGCTCATTTACTTTCTCCTCCCGGCAGAGTTTCGTCCGCATCCAATCCGTATTTTGTAACTATTTTTTCTGTAATCCCTTCACTTTGCATCTCTGTAAGCGTTTCTGTAAGCTTTTCTGCCAATTCTTCGTGAGTTCCTTTTTTGAAAGCAATTCCAAGTTCTGATTTATAAGGACTTTCCTCCAGCATACGGTAAGCGCCCTTGCCATCCTGTATCAGACTGCCAAGCATTGCCTCATGTCCCGCAATCGCATCTGCATAATTTTTTCTAAGTGCAGCATAAAGCTCATTCGGCGAAGAAAAACAATTCACCTGTTCTGCCTGCGGAAGATCTGATTCTATATTATGAAGAAAGAGATCTTCTGCTTTTGTGGTCGCCTGAACTGCAATCCTCTTCCCTTTCAGATCCTGAAGTGTCCTGATTTCACTCTCGGCTCTTACAACCACCATCTGACGACTGTACATATACGGTCCTGCCCACTGATATTTGTTTTCTCTTTCATTCATGGAATAGCAGCTCCACAGACAGTCTATTGTTCCATCTGACAAAAGTTTCTCTTTATCTTCCCAGACAATCTTCTCAAATTCAGGCTGATAACCCAGCCTCTGAAAGGCTTCCTCTGCAAGTTCCACATCAATACCTTTATACTCGCCATCACTCGTCTGATAGCTGTAAGGTTCAAAATAATCTATTCCGATAACAATCTCCGGCAGTTCACTGTCCGATGTTTTCTCTTTCTTTATTCCACATCCTCCCGGTATAAGGCTGCCTGCCAGAAGAAGTGCTGCAATACAAATTCTTTTTCTGCGGGTATGGGAGTCATTCTTTCGATTTTTTCTCATATCCAGTTCCTTAATTTTTAATAATTTTGATTAC
>OGJY01003998.1_pt1 | contig 11244 bp, 10 predicted proteins | sample 1572231 | NCBI WGS metagenome assembly OGJY01 (sample SAMEA2582121, study PRJEB24529) | metagenome | biome: Human gut stool | place: China | collected 2011
CATGACCAACTACAGCCTGCGCGCACGCATGATGATTCTGATCCTGGCACCGACCGTCCTTATTGGTTTATTGCTGAGTATCTTTTTCGTCGTGCATCGCTATAACGACTTGCAGCGTCAACTGGAAGATGCCGGTGCCAGCATTATTGAGCCGCTTGCAGTTTCTACTGAATATGGCATGAGCCTGCAAAATCGCGAATCTATCGGTCAGTTAATAAGCGTACTGCATCGTCGCCATTCCGATATTGTTCGCGCGATTTCGGTTTATGATGAAAATAACCGACTCTTTGTCACCTCCAATTTTCATCTTGATCCCTCATCAATGCAGCTCGGCAGCAACGTGCCGTTTCCTCGCCAGCTCACTGTCACTCGTGACGGCGATATTATGATCCTCCGCACGCCGATTATTTCTGAGAGTTACTCCCCCGACGAATCGCCCAGTAGCGATGCCAAAAATAGTCAAAATATGTTGGGATATATTGCGCTTGAGCTGGATCTTAAATCGGTTCGCTTGCAGCAATTGATGGCCTGACGCTTTGCGACCTGACCGACCAGACGGTCACCGGTCTTGGTGAAGCCAACAACAGACGGGGTGGTGCGGGCGCCCTCGGAGTTTGCGATGACGACGGGCTCGCCGCCCTCCATGACAGCCACGCAGCTATTCGTAGTACCAAGGTCAATACCAATGATTTTGCTCATAAATGAAGTCTCCTCTCAAAAGAACTTGTTTATCTCATGCTTAGATGTGAAGCGGATGTCTATATTCAAAACCCCTGCGGGTCTTTGCGATGTCACTCGGCCACCACGACGGTCGCGTGGCGGACGATCTTGTCGCCCAATTTGTAGCCTTTCTGGTACACCGTGATGACGGTGCCGCTCTCCTGCCCGTCCGGGGCGGGGATCTGCTGGACGGCGTTCATGAAGTTGGGGTCAAAAGGCTTGCCCAGCGCCTCGATCTCCTCCACATGGAGGGCATCCAGTGCCTTGGCGGCTTTGTCCAGCGTCATAGTCACGCCCTTTTTGTAGTTCTCGTCGGTGGTGGGGGCGTTGGCTGCCATCTCCAGCGTGTCCAGGATGGGGATGATCTGGTTCACGGCGAAGGACACGCCATCGTTGAACTTCTGGTCAGCCTCGCGGGTGGAGCGCTTGCGGTAGTTCTCGTACTCCGCTGCCATCCGGAGCAGCTGGTCTTTGGCCTGTGCGGCGTTCTTCTCGGCTGCGTCGAGCTTTGCCTTTACGGCGTCCATCTCACGTGCCTTCTTATTGAACCAGCCATCTTTCTTCTTGGCGTCTGCGGGTTCTGCCTCGGCCTCCTTCTCGGGGGCTGCGGCGGTCTCGGGCGCTTCCTGAGGTGCGGCTTCGGTCTCCTTTGCTTCCTGCTCGGGAGCTTCTGCCGTCTTTTTGGTCTCTTCGCTCATTCCAGGTCCTCCTTATATATCACAGTCCGCCGGGGTGCGGCCATCTGCGGGGTGTCTTTTCGTTTGCCGCTCATGCCCTCGCCAAGCTCGTCGGCGAAGAGGTGGAGCAGCGGCATCAACTTCTGGAAGGGCATCCGGGTCGGCCCGATCAGGGCCACCGTACCCCACAGCCCGCCGCCTACCAGGTAGCGGTCGCTGACGATGCACAAGCCGGGGATCTGAGGTTCCAGATCCTCGCCCAGCAGCACGCTCTCACTGCGGTCTGCCGGGGGTGCAATGATGTGGGCGGCCTGCTCCTCGTCGTTCAGCAGGGTGAGGATGTCGCCCACCTTGCCTTCGAGCTGCGGCCAGTTGAGCAGGTACTGCTCACCGCCCAGAAATACGTGGGGCTGTGCGGAGTCCTGCAAGATCGCAGCGGCTGCGCTGATGACCGGAACCAGCTCCGGGTCGATCTGGCTGCACAGCTCTGCCAGCAGCCGGTTGGACAGATCCACCGGCGCAACGAAGGTCAGGTTGCGGTTGAGCAGCGCGGCCAGCGCAGCGGCGTTCTCGCGGGAGAGGCCGGTGCGGACCCGCGCCACACGGGTGCGGACGTAGCCCGCCGTCGTGACGGCCAGCACAGCCGCCGCGCTGCGGCCCACCTGAACGACTTCGTAGTGGGCGACGCAGAGGTCTTCGGCACAGGGGGTGCTGACGGCTGCGGTGCAGCCGCTGATGGCGGCCAGCGCCTTTGCAGCGCCCTGTGCGAGCTTTTCCGGCTCATGGTCGAGGCTGGCGAAAACGGCTTCCACGCGGGCGCGGGTCACGCGGTCCAGCGGCTGGTCGTCCGTCAGCAGATTGTCGAGATAATAACGGTAGCCCTTGGCACTGGGGACACGGCCCGCGCTGGTGTGGGGCTGCTCCAGCAGACCCAGCTTGGTCAGCGCCGCCATTTCGTTGCGCAGCGTGGCGCTGGACACGGCCATATCAAAATAGTTTGCCAGCACACTGCTGCCCACAGGCTCGCCCTCGAGGCCATACAGCGCCACGATCGCCTGCAAGACTCGCTGCTTGCGTGCATCCATCGTCATAGCGCCTGCCTCCTTTTTGGCTTTTGTTTCTTTAGCACTCCGTCTTCCTGAGTGCTAAGACCATTATAGCCAAAAATTTTTCCCTGTCAATAGCTTCTCGAAAAAGTTTATAAAGATTCATAATTCTGTCATAAACAAAAAAGGGAGCGCCTGCCAGAAACGCAGACGCTCCCCCCTATTATAATAATGTTCACTCCTCCATCTGCTTTGCCAGGAACGCTGCCGCCACAGCCACAGCCTTCTGCTGGGCGGGGTCGGGCTGCTGGGTGCGGTCCTCGGCCAGCAGACCCACGGCCCCGGTGACATCCCCTGCCGCGATGATGGGCCACGCGCAGAGCAATGGCCGCAGCGAGCCCTCACAGGGCAGCAGGACGTGCTCGGGGTCGCCCTCGCTGAGGTAGGGCTTGCGGGACTCCATCACCTTTTCCAGCGGCTGGCTGACGCTGCGGTCGGCAAGGTCGCGCCTCCCCGACCCGGCTGCGGCGAGGATGCGGTCGCGGTCGGCCACGAAGGCCGTCAGGGCGAAGCTTCGGCTCAGCACCTCGGCGTACTGCACCGCCACCCCCTGCAGCTCCCCCACCGGGGAATACTTCTTAAAGATGACCTCGCCGTCGCCGGTGGTGAAGATCTCGAGGGGGTCGCCGCGGCGGATACGCTGGGTGCGGCGGATCTCCTTCGGGATGACCACCCGGCCCAGCTCATCGATGCGGCGGACGATTCCGGTTGCTTTCATCTGTGTACCATCCTTCCCATTCTGCATTTTCCCATGCTGTGTAGTTATTATGTGGAAGCGGAAGGGAAATATACACCTGCCCGCCCTGTGTTTGCCAAACAGGGGCGGCTATGATACAATAAATTTACTACAGAAAGGATGGGCAGAGGATGCAGCAGATTTTGATTTTGGGCGGCGGCGCAGCCGGTCTGGCCGCTGCGCTGGCGGCAGCACAGACCGCAGAGGGCCGCGCACACATCACCGTGCTGGACAAAAACGCGAAGGTGGGCAAAAAGCTTCTGGCTACCGGCAACGGGCGCTGCAATCTCGACAACCGGGACATCACGCCGGAGCGGTACTTCACCAGCAGCCCCAAAGCCCTGCGCCGCCTGCTGAGCGCCGTGGACGAGGCTGCGCCGCTGGCGTGGTTTGAGAGCCTCGGCCTCTACCCCCGCACCGACGAGGCCGGGCGGGTGTACCCCTATTCCAATCAGGCGGCGGACGTACTGGCCCTGCTGGAGCACCATCTGTCGAGACTGGGCGTCGAGGTGCGCACCGGCTGCACCGTCCAGAACCTGAGCCAGAGCCGGGGCGGCTATGCCGTCCAAATCGAGACCGAGGCGGGCCGCGAGACCCTGCGGGCCGACGCCGTCATCTGCGCCATGGGCGGTGATGCCGGCCCCCAGTTCGGCACCGATGGCTTCGGCACCCGGTTCGCCGCCCAGTGCGGCGGACGGATGGCCCCCCTCTATCCCTGCCTGACAGCCCTGCAGTGTGCTCATCCCCGCAAGCCGCTGGCCGGCATCCGGGCCAAGGGCTGCGCCAGCCTGCTGGACGGCGCAGACGGCCGGGTGCTTGCCCGGGAAATGGGTGAGGTGCAGTTCACCGAATACGGGCTTTCGGGCATCTGCATCATGCAGCTTTCGGGCCTGCTGGCCCCGGGGCGCGGGCCGAAGCGGCCTGTCGTGGCCCTCGACCTCTTCCCTGCTCTGAGTGAAACCGAGCTGGCCGCGCTGTTCGCCCAGCGGGTCGGACTGCTGGGCAGCGAGGCGGCGGAGTTCTGGCTGGGCTTGCTGCCCGCAAAGCTGGGCCGGGCTCTCTGGGCTGACGCCGGTCTGCCTGAAAACGCCCGCGCCCTGCCCGCCTCCGCGTGGCCGAAACTTGCCGCCACGGCCAAGTGCTGGCGGTTCGAGGGCTTGACGCCCTGCGGCTGGAAGCAGGCTCAGACCACCGGCGGCGGCCTGCTGCTGGACGAGGTAGAGGACGATTTCCAGTTCAAGGGCTGTCCGGGACTCTACTTCGTGGGCGAGACGCTGGACTGCGCCGGCAGCTGCGGCGGCTACAACCTCCACTGGGCCTTCGGCAGCGGCCTTTCCGCAGGCCGCAGTGCCGCCAAAAAACCCCAGGCCCACCGCCCTGCCTCCCGGAACAAAAAGAAAAGATGACCCCACGGGACGAAAAAGGGGCTGCGCCTGGGCGCAGCCCCTTTTTCATTGGGATCTTGCTTATGGATGAGGAGGCAAAGGAGCGTTCAAACTTACCAGGCCATGCCCACAGGGTCCATGTCCACGGTCTTCTCCATGAGGCCCAGACGGCTCTCCATGAAGTTGACTGCCATGTCGGGCCACTGTGCGATCTGGGTGTAGGCGTTCACATAGCCCTTGGTGCCGGTGCCCAGGCCCACGCCGTGGGGAGCGTCCGGTGCCAGGTAGAAGCTGAAGTCCTTGAAGATCATAGCGCACTCCGGCAGGGAGGGCAGCATCATGGCACTCAAGCTGTCCTTCTGGCCCACAACGCCAAAGACCGGCGGCAGGTTGGGGTTCTTGCTGAAGTCCAGACCGGTGGTGAACAGGCCGTAAATGGGCACAGCCACCTGCAGGTCGGCACTCTCGTGGTCCACTGCATCGCAGATGTAATCGGGGTAGATCTTGTCCGGGGTGGTCTGGCTGCCGTATTGGTTGGCGATGACCTGCATGATGTTCATGCCGCCGGCCGAGAAGCCCACTGCCATGACGATATCAGTTTTTCCGATGTTCTTGGTGGAAGCATTGGCACGGAGGAAGCGGATGGCACGGGCCAGATCCAGCTGCTGGTCCACAGCGGCGTAGGGGTTCACACGACGCTGCAACACAAAGGCGTTGTAGCCCTGCTGGTTGAAGTACTCTGCCACAGGGTAGCCTTCCACCACGTTGTTGCGGTGGGTGCTGCCGCCGCCGGCGATGATGATCACGTTGCCCTTGACCTTACCCTGATGAGGCAGCATATAGGGGTTCAGGAAGGGGCGGAAGCCCTCGTTATCGTAGCAGTTGGTCCAGTTGGTGGGCAGGGGGGACTCCACTGCCATCTGGTCACCCCAGATCTCCCACGCAGTGCTCTTGGGTTCCTTGACCTGACGCAGAGCCTTGCGGGCCTCGGTCAGAGCAACGCACATATCGTAGTGAGAAGCGTTGATGCCGGCAACGGGTGCGCCGTCCACCTTCTCGTACTGAGCACGGGACAGCTTGTGGAACAGCACATAGAACTTGTCAAAATCGCCCCGGAATGCTGCAGGGTAGAAAGCCACCTCACGGGACAGTTTCAGCTCCTCAGCCACCATAGCCTGGACTTCAGCATCAGTGTGCACGCCGCTGTCGGCTGCAAAAGAGGCCGGAGCCATGCCAGCCAGTGCGCCTGCTGCCACAGCAGTTGCAGCGGAAACCTTCATAAATTCTCTTCTGTTCATAAGTTTCTCCTTTCTCATGACAATTCCGCCATCTCGGCAGACCTGTTCCTTTTAAATCAAAAGGCCGGCTGCCTGGGGCGATTCCCTCACCTTTTGGCCACGCCCAGCCTTCCATGTGTGTAAAGATTACTATATTCCGTGCGCATTGTAAAGAGAATTTTGCTTTTTCGTCGCAACTGATATATTAATATTCCTGTTCTTGTGAAAAAGTACCAGACCCTTTCCTATCAAAAAAGGGCCCATGAGGCATTGCCTCCCGGGCCCTTGGGGCATGGTCACTGCTGCCGGGCTTCGGCAGCAGCCTCGGCCTCTTCTTCCTTCTGATACTCTTCAAAGGCCGACCACATGGGCTCGATGTCCTCGCCCCGGACGCGGCGGGCAAAGTAGTTCCTGGTGATGTCCACCACGGTGCCGGACAATGCCAGCACGCCGATGAGGTTCGGGATCATCATCAGGCCGTTGAAGGTGTCGGAGAGGTCCCACGCGAGGCCCAGCTTCATGGTCGCGCCCACGACGGTCATGCAGACAAAGACGACCTTATAGATGCGGCTTCCCGCCGTGCCGAAGAGATACTCCACGGCCTTGGTGCCGTAGTGGCTCCAGCCGAGGGTGGTGGAGTAGGCGAACAGCAGGATGGACACGGCGATGAACTTCGGGCCGAAACTGCCGAAAGCCGCCGTGAACGCCTGGCCCACCAGCGCATTGTCCTGCACGCCTGCGAGGACAGCGCCGCTCTCGAGGTCTACCACGCCGGTGGTCAGGATGACGAGGGCCGTCAGGGTGCAGACCACGATGGTATCGGCGAAGACCTCAAACACGCCCCACATGCCCTGATGCACCGGCTCCTTGACGTTGGAGGCCGAGTTGACCATGACCGCAGAGCCGAGGCCGGCTTCGTTGGAGAACGCGCCGCGCTTGAAGCCCCAGGTGATGGTCTGGCTGATGCCGTAGCCCAGCGCGCCGCCGCCTGCAGCGTTGAGGTTGAATGCACCCTTGAAGATCGCCGCCAGTGCCGCCGGGATATTGCCCGCGTGCATGACCACGATGATGAGCGCACCTGCAACATAGAACAGTGCCATCAGCGGCACCAGCTTTTCCGTGACAGCGGCCACCCGCTTGAGTCCGCCGATGACGATGAGGGCCGTCACCACCATCAGCGCAAGGCCGGTGGCGAGGTACGGCAGATGGAAGGCCGCATTCATGTTGCCGGCGATGGAGTTTATCTGGCTCATGTTGCCGATCCCGAAAGACGCGAGGATGCAGAAGCAGGCAAACAGAACAGCCAGCACCTTGCCCACTGCCTTACAGCCGGGCTTTGCGCCCAGACCGTCGGTCAGATAATACATCGCGCCGCCGTTCCACTCGCCTTTTTCGTTCTTGCGGCGGTAGTAGACGCCCAGCACGTTCTCCGCAAAGCTGGTCATCATGCCCAGCAGGGCCATGACCCACATCCAGAAGATGGCGCCCGGGCCGCCGGAGACGATGGCCGTGGCCACGCCCACGATGTTGCCGGTGCCGATGGTGCCTGCCAGTGCCGTACACATGCTCTGGAACTGGCTGATGGCCATATCTTCCTTGCTGGTGTGGGCGGTGATGTCCTTATTGGTAAAAATAGCACCGATGGTATGCTTGAGCCAGTAGCCCATCCGCCGGAACTGGAAAAAGCCGGTGCGGACGCTGAGCCACAGGCCGGTGCAGAACAGCAGTGCCAGACCGAACGGCCCCCAGACGAAGCCGTTGACCACATTGTTGACGCGCGTGACGATGTCTACCATACGAAATCCCCCTCTGATCATCCCAAACAAAAATGCGGGCAGAACCTCTTTTCCAAAGGCTCTGCCCGCAAAAAACTCAGCGTATGACCCCGCACAGGACACCTTTCCTGCGCAAAAGACGTTTGCTCTGTCCTTTTGCCTGAGAGATCGGCCCAAACGGCCTTACACCTTCGGCACCCGCTTCCTGCAGGCTTCTCCAGAGTGCGGCACACCCGGTCCACCGGGCGGCACATCTTGCGATTCGGTTCTCACCACGTGCACAACTGTACACAATGGAGATACTTTATCACATTTCCGGCTTCTTGGCAAGCCTTTTACCACATTTTATTCCCGAGTTTCATCTTTCATACCAGAAAGTGAATTTTATTATGGTATGACTTTTCCTGTCCTTTATCGGTCGATGGGCGGCACATCATCGGAGCTGCCCATCGTGTCCAGCCACTCCAGCGCTTTCAGCTGGGGCGGCAGATGCGGCACCGGTTCGCTGTCCGGGTCGTCGTCGGGCGGGGCCACGAGGTCTTTCGGGCTTTCGGCCCCTTCGAAACCATGGGCAAGGCCGTCCGGACTGGCGTCGCCGTCGCGGCGGGCTGTCTCACAGCAGTCCAGCCCCTCGTAGGCACTGGCCGGGCCGAGGTCGAGCCAGAAGTCCTCCCGCTCTTCCCTGCTGGGGGTATCATCGAATTTCATAGCATTTCCCTCCTTTTCTGCATAAAGGTTCCCCCATCAGGCCATGCTTTATGCAGTTTTTTAGAAGCTGTTTTCGTGAGCGGGGTTCGCCGAATGGCGAGGATTTTTACCCGCAGACAAGGCGATTTCCCGCAGCGATCCTTGGTGGATCGCAAGGGGAAGCAACGCGGTATACGGATAAAAAGACCGCTCAGGCGGTGTGCAATGCTTACGAAAACGGCTTCTCAGGGAGGAAACGGGAGATGAAAGAAAAAGGCTGGAGACCCTTCTGGGCCGCACTGCTGGCGGCGCTGCTGGTGCTGCTGCCGCTGGTGGGCGGCACCGTGCTGCTCACCCGACGCTCTCTGCGGACAAGGCTGGCCTCCCGGCCCCAGAGCGGCGTCGCCATCCGTCAGCCGAAGGAAGAGAACCGCCTGAGTCTGCTGGTCTGCATCGCCCCCACCGAGACGACAGCACCCGGCTTTCTGCTGCTCTACCTGAATGCCAGTCAGAACTGCATCCATGCGCTGGCTCTGCCCGGAGAGCTGACCGTACCCTTCGGAGCGGACGAAGCCGCCCTCTCCGACTGCTACCGCGCCGCCGGCCCGGCCCGCTGCCGGGAAGCACTTCTCTCGGCCCTCTCCCTGCCCGAGGACACCCACTATCTCGCCCTTGCGCCGTCCGTTCTGCAAGCCATCGCCGACCGGTACGGGATGCTTCGGGTGGGCTTTTCGGGCGCGCTGACCGCCGAGGAGCTGGCCCTTACCGGGTGCAGTTCCAATGTGCAGGCCATCTCGGCCCGGGAGGCAGAAGAACTGCTCAACGGGATGGAGGACACTGTCCCGCCCGCCCACAAAGCCGCCGCCCGGGCGGCGGTGTGGGACGCCTTTTTCCGGCAGGAGCTGGAACTTCTGCCCGCCGCCCTGCCGGACGCCCTGCGGGCTCACAGCTCGAGCCTGCTCACCGATTTGACGGCGCAGGACCTGCTCATCTTAGAAGATACGCTGGAATTTCTCGCCGACCGCTCTGCCGCCATCCACACCGAGGCCCTGCCCGGCGGGTGGGACGGCGAACACTACACCCTTACTGACGACTCCCACGCCGCCGTGCAGGCCCTCTTCAACGTCTCACCCACCGAGGCACAGCTCTCGTCGGCCAGCGAGCCGTAACCCAGCACCAGCGTCCCGCCCAGAGCGGCCCCGCCGCCGGTGAGGTCATAGTCGCTCAGGAGGCTGAGCCGGACGCCCTCGGCCTCAGCGGCGGCTCGGAGAGCAGCGTCCGGCGGCGGGTCGCGCAGTTTGGCCAGCAGGTGCAGGCCGGTGTGCAAGCCGGTGAGGTGCAGTTCTTCCGGCGCAAAGGCTTCCCGCAGGGCTTTTGTCAGGGCGTCCCGCCGGGCCTTATAGGCCACCCGCTCCCGGGCCAGATGGCGGGTGAAGTAGCCGCCGGTGATGAACCGCGCCAGTGTCTGCTGCTCAAAACGGCTCACCGTGCCGGAGTAGAGGGCGTATTTCGCGTGCCATGCGGGCAGAAGCTGCTCCGGCAGCACCATGTAGGCAATGCGGATGCTGGGCGCGAGGCTGCGGGAGCAGGTGGAGAGGTAGACCACCGGCCCGTCGGCCCCCGCCATCCCCTGCAGGCTGGGCAGGGGCCGTGTGTCGAAACGGAACTCGGAATCGTAGTCGTCCTCGATGATGTACCGCTGTCCGGGACGCCGTGCCGCCCAGTGGAGCAGTTCTGCCCGGCGTCCGGCGGGCATGGTGACGCCCGTGGGGAACTGGTGGCTGGGGGTGACGTAGCACACCGCCGCCCCCGACTCCGACAGCGCCCGGATGGAAAGCCCGTCCTCGTCCACCGGCAGACAACAGCAGGAGATGCCGTTGTTTTCCAGCACCTGCCGGGCGCGGGGATAGCCGGGGTTTTCCACTGCCGCCGGCCCGGGCAGGAGCGGTGCCAGCAGGCCCAGCAGATATTCGAGGCCCGCGCCCACGACGAGCTGGTGCGGGCCGCACCGCACACCGCGGTACTCCTCAAGGTACTCGGCCAGCGCCTGCCGCAGCGAGAGGTCGCCCTGGGCGTCACCGTGGGTCAGCAGCTCCGGCGAAGAGTACAGCAGCTCTTTTTGCAGCCGCGCCCATGTGCGGAACGGAAACAGCTCCGGGTCTACGCCCCGGGTGGAGAGGTCGTAGCGGACGGGCCGCTCCGGCGCTGGCGCTGCCTCGGGCTGGGGCGGCGCGGCGGACTCTGTCCGCTCGGGCAGGGCCAGATATTCCTGTACATAAAAGCCGCTGCGCTCCCGCGCCTCCAGATAGCCCTCCGCCGCCAGCATCTGATAGGCCGCGTCCACCGTGTTCACCGAGACGGAAAGCTCTGCCGCCAGCCGCCGCTTGCCGGGCATCCGGGTCCCGGCCGAGATCGCCCCCGTCCGCATCTCGGCGGCGAGGCTGCGGTAGAGCTGTTCGTAGAGCGGCACACCGGACGCCGCGTCCAGTGCTGTCGTCAAATGGACCATAAAAAGCCCCTCCTTTTCGGGCAGTGTGCCAAACTGGACCCATAAAAAATCTTTGTTCTGGGTATTTGCACAGTGCCAGTTTTGCGTATAATAGGAGCATACCCGCAAGAACCAAAAAAGTCAATCGGTTTTGTGGGTATTTTGTAAAACTGGGAGGGAAAATCATGTCAACAACTGCAATGTGGCTGCTGCTGGCAGTCGTCGTCATCGTGATCGTCTTTGCAAGTGTGCTGTATAAGCGCACCTTCACCGTCCACGAGCTGGCGCTCACCGGCGTCATGGCCGCGCTGAGCCTCGTGGCCTACCTGTTCTTCCGCGTGCCGTTCTACGGCGGCTCTTCGTTCCATCTGGGCAACACCTTCACCGCCCTGA
>OGJY01004003.1_pt1 | contig 11228 bp, 10 predicted proteins | sample 1572231 | NCBI WGS metagenome assembly OGJY01 (sample SAMEA2582121, study PRJEB24529) | metagenome | biome: Human gut stool | place: China | collected 2011
TTTCCCTACACGACGCTCTTCCGATCTCGCCTTCCTCCTGTTCCAGGGCAAAACTGTTCTGTAAGGACATATGATCCACCGAATATTCCTGATCAATCTTTGGAAGCCCCGCAGATTCCAGGGCAGTCAGGGAAGCGAATGACCAGCAGGTTCCATACTGGCCCTGATTTTTCACCTTCGGTGCGCGACCTGCTTCCCGATAATCATACTCCGATGGAAGCATCCGCTTTCTGCGGCTCTCTGCGGTCTTCACACCCGGAAAAGGGGACCGAAAACCAATCCGGTTCGATCCCATCTTCCAGTCCATGTCATAGCCAAATAAATCCGTTATCGTCTCCACCGGAATCAGCAGTCCGCTCTGGTTTCTTACCACCTCATCCGTTAACGTTGCTTTCGTATCACCGCCCTGAAGAATCACGGTTCCATCCGGGTAATCCAGCACGGAAATTCCAAATATTTCTTTCACATCATCCGCCTGAAAGTATAATCCCCGGCCATCCCCGGCAGGAAATCCCACCTTCTGTACTTCTCCATCTACCTCTAACCCGCCACAGGAGTCGTCAGAACTTCCGCCCTGGCATTTCCTGCTCCGATCCACAGGCTCATAAACAATCCTGCGAAAATGATACGGTATTTCAATTCTGCTCCCGCCTTCTGACCGGCGGCTTCGGTCCCATGAATTGATAGAAATAAGTTTTCATCATACCGTTGTAGATCTTACGGTTTTTGTCTGCTTTTCGTCCTATGTACTTCTCCGCATCCTCATATGCTGTGATAATATAGGCCGACCAGTCGTCTAAAGCCCGAAAACGGTCTCCAATCTCCTTATAAAGAGCCGGAAGATTCTCCTTCTCCTCAATTCGCTCGCCATATGGCGGATTGGTGATCAGAAAACCATATTTCTTCGGATGACTTAAAGCGCTTAAAGGTCTCTGCTGAAAATGGATCAGATCTGCCACACCAGCGGATTCCGCATTGGCTCTGGCTGCCTTCACGATGTCACCATCAATATCATATCCCTGGATATCCACTTTCACATCCAGATCCACCAGATCATTGGCCTCATCCATCGCCTCATACCAGCATTTTCTCGGAATTAAGTTCTTCCAGTCTTCAGACAGGAAGGAACGGTTCATACCCGGCGCCATATTAGCCGCCATCATAGCTGCCTCAATCGGAAATGTACCGCTTCCGCAAAATGGATCCACCAGAATACGGTCCGGCTTCCACGGAGTCAGCATAATTAACGCCGCCGCTAATGTCTCTGTGATCGGCGCTTTGCTGGTTAACGTGCGGTAACCTCTCTTATGGAGGGAATCACCAGAAGTATCGATTCCCACAGTCACCTGATCTTTGTATAAAAATACCCGCAGCGGATAGCTGCTTCCGGTTTCCGGGAACTGGCTGATGCCGTAAGCCGGCTTCATCCGCTCTACCATAGCCTTTTTCATGATCCGCTGGATATCGGAAGGGCTGAATAATTTGCTCTTAATGGAAGAAGCCTTAGCCACCCAGAATTTGCCATCCTGTGGGATATATTCCTCCCACGGAATCGCCTTCGTCCCCTGGAACAGTTCCTCAAAGGTCTCTGCCCGGAAACTTCCTACTTTTAAAAGCACACGCTCTGCCGTTCTTAAAAATACATTGGCACGGCAGATGGCCTCATCATCTCCAAGAAAGGTGACTCTGCCATCCTCCACCAGGGAAATCTCATATCCCAGATCAATGATTTCTTTTTTTAATACTGCTTCCATGCCAAAATGGCACGGCGCAATTAACTCAAAATATTTTTTCACAAATTACTCCTTACAGTGTGATTTCTTTGATAACGTTACCATCAAAATCATAAATGGCAAATACATTCTCATCCAGCATTCCGTAGGTATTCGGATTGCCCCCCTTCGCCAGGGAGGTAGAACCTGGATTTAACAGGAATTTATCTCCCATCGGTTCTGCCTTCAAAAGATGCGTATGGCCATGGATCAGAATATCCCCGGCCTGCATTGGCGGAAGGGCATCTGCATTATGGATATGTCCGTGGGTGGCATAAAATGTCTTGCCGTTTAATTCTAACAGGGCATAATCTGCCATGATCGGAAATTCCAGCACCATCTGGTCTACTTCCGCGTCACAGTTGCCTCTGACTGCATAGATCCGGTCTTTGTATTCATTTAACATGGCGATCACCTGCTTGGGCGCATACTCCTTCGGAAGATCATTTCTCGGTCCATGATACAGAAGATCTCCCAGTAAGATCAGACGCTTGGCGCCGGAGGCTTCAAACACCTCCAGCGTCTTTTTGCAGTAATAAGCAGAGCCATGAATATCTGACGCAAACATATATTTCATCTTGGATTCCTCCTGAGCATACGAATTCTATTTTATCTTGTAACAATCCAGTACCTTTCTTATTATGAACAAAGCTTCTGTTCAGATCTGCCGGACCATTACTTAATCCCTTATATTCTAAGTCCACAAACCAACATCTGTCAATGAGAAACCAAGGCAAAATCTGCTACCAGCACTGTATCATACGGCATTTTCAGTTCAGAAAATGACTTCCCCGGTAAGCCATCAGTCCCCCCGCTGCATTCACGGCCCGGAACCCGGCCTCTGACAGCTTTCTGCATGCCATAAGACTGCTGCTTCCCCTCTGGCAGCAGCAGACAATCATCCGATCTCTGGGAAATGTTCCCATCTGTGTCTCCAGTTCCTCTAAGGGTACCGATACTGCCCCCTGCAAATGTCCTTTTTCATAACTTTCCCGATCCCTGACGTCGATCAGGTACATGGGCATGTTCCTCTGTATCCACCATTCCAGCTGACGCATACTTACAGTCTGACACATCCTGCCATCCCCTGTCCTTCTTGTCTTACTATACCATATGTAAAAAGCCCATTTCCTGTCCATCACAGGAAACGGGCCCACCACCGAATTAGTAACTGTTATTCTGACTATTGTTTTCCGTCTTGTTATCGGTCTTGTTCTGGTAATTGTTCTGGCTCTTGTTCTGGGAGCTGTTCTGACTGCGGTTCTGGCTTCTGTTGTCATATTTGTTCTTGGAATTTCTGGTCTCATCCATATCATTGCTGTAATTCTTTGCCATAATAGCATTACCTCCTGAAAAGATAAATTAGTGTAACTGTAAAGGTACAAAACAGTTACGATTTTTTGGTACAAAGCTATTATGGCTTTTTTCAGCTTCATTATACTTCTATTTGATTTTTTTACTGAAATATATTATAATATTTTTGGAGTATGGGCCTCCCTTAAGCCCAACAAATCCTTACACAAGATTGATACTCCCCTCAAGTGAAAAAGCCTGGCAGCTCCCCTACCAGGCTTTTTCTATCGATTCCTTTTATCCTTTATCTAAAATATCCTTAATCACCTAATACATTCACAATCTTTACCGGAGTCCGGTAATTCCACGGCGAAGTCTTTACGCCGGTTTTATAAGTCGATGCATGTACCACCATGCCATCACCGATATACATAGCCACATGATTGATGTTCTTTCCATTCTTGGAATAAAACACCAGGTCTCCAGGACGCATCTGGTCTTCGTTTACTTCTTTTCCTTCACCGGACTGTGCCACAGAACTGCGTGCAATATTAACACCTGCACCGTACTTCATGACATAACGGGTAAACCCGGAACAGTCAACTCCCGTATGCGGATCACTTCCTGCATCTTTATACTTACAGCCAATAAACTGAAGCGCAAACTCCACTAAGTCCTCTCTTGCTGCCTCTGCTTTCTTCTCTTTTGTCATCAGCTCCGTCTCAACTGCTTTTCCGTCGTTTTCCATCGCTGACTTCGTTACAACCGCAACATCTTTGGTTGAAATATATGCCTTTGTCTCACCCACCTGAAGTTCCAACCATCCATCACCCTGATCACCTGTGATCTGGTAATACTGTCCGCTCTCTGCCTCTGCCAACACATCTTCAGAATCGGTAGATGCATAAATAGAAGAACCACCATCTCCGACAGAAGCCACATAAGCTCCGCTCTCCATCTCTGGGCCAGTCAGATCTTCATAGTCTGCTCTTGCCTCTCCGGCTCCTGCAAACATCATGCATCCACAAAGCAGTGCGAAACAGATACTCTGACGAAACTGGTTTTTCTTCATATGATCCTCTCTTTCCTTTTTTGCAACGGTTTTGTACCTTAACAGTTTTATTTCATTTGTTACAGAATTGTTAAGTACGAGTAACATTATATTGCTTTTTCATTACTCTGTCAAGCAAAAAAAGCCCTGAGACTGATCATTTATTACAAATCCGTCTCAGGGTTTCTTTGTTTTTTGTGTATTTTTTAATATTTTATTAATTTTTTCGCTAACGCTGCTTAAAATTCCGGAAAATTGTTACAATCAGCCAGATAAGAAACAGCGGTCCGATGAGCGGAGCGATCAACGTAAGCACTCCTCCGATCACCATAAACACCAGATAGATAACTGCAGCTACGATTACCACCGCCAATATACGCCAGTACCATTTGCTTAAATCAATGTAATGCATGGAGTGTCTCTGGGTGGAACCTGTCCGGTCGCTGTCATAAGTACCATAGCCGCGATCGGAAGACCGGCTGTAGGCAGAGGCATCATCATCCACAAACTCGCCCTCTCCCGCTCCATCTGTGGTATCCTCAATGGTCCTGGCAATCAGTCTCGGATCACCGATCTCCTCAATGACCTCTTCCTCGCTTCTGCCCTTTCTCACTTCATCACTGATATATCCGTCATAATAACGTACATTCTCTTCCACTACCCGGGGCGGCACATTCCCATTCAATGCCCGGCGCAGGGTCTGAAGAAATTCGTCTTTTCTCATGAATTCTCCTTATTATCTATCTGTTTTGCAGTTTTCAAAATCAAAACGCCTCCTGCAGGCAGATCTGCATCGGGCTTTCGACTTTTTGACCCTGGTATTATACCATGTTTTTCCCGCCAGGTAAAGGAATGGCTTATTAAATAATTGTGAACTACATCGGCAATTGAATTACCGAGGATTCTCGCTTATTATCCTAAAGATTCCATAATCAGACGTGACCCTTTCCATAGCTATACCAGTTTTTCTTTTAAGATACCATCCCGGTAAGCGCTCACCAACTCCTTTAAATCTTCGATCCGCGCTTCCAGTTCCTTTCCAAGATCTGTATCGCCTACCATTATACGCTTTTTCATCTTCTCCACGATCGTCACCTTCGGTGTATTCTTCTTGCCTGGACAAAATGGCATATGCTCTGCCAGTGCAAGGTGGTGGGAATTGAAGATCAAGGTATACCCGGCAATTCCGGTTTTGCTCTGATATGCTTTGGACAGTCCGCCGTCAATGACAAACAGCTTGCCTCCTGCCTTTACCGGAGTCTCGCCATCCTTTAATTTTACCGGAACATGGCCGTTGATAATATGTCCCTCTTCCGGAGACAGACCGAATTCCTTCAAGATCTTGCGGCAGCAGTCCTCCTTCTCACTGAGCTGGTAATACGGATTCATGGCTTCCTTATGAGTCGCATTATCTTCTATAAAGTAATGCTCAAAAGTAGTCATTTTCTCCTTACCAAACAAGGGAGATTTGGCGCCACACCACAGATACCACATAAAATCACTGGCTACTACCTTATCCGGGTTGGATTCCGGGAGGAAATAGGCGCTCTGCACCATCTGATCCACAAAATCCATCAAAGCTTTTCCAGAATACGGAATACCATAAAATACAATATCATCAAAACTTCCATCCTTCTTTAATGGAATGCAGCCATGGTACAGCAGGTTATTGTTGCAGCACTTGTACATGCTTCCGTGGGAATACAGGAACTTAATGTGCTTGTGAAGAAGACCACTGTGGCGAAAAGACATTTTCAGGGTCTGCAGCAGTTCTGCTTCCTGTTCCGTTAACTTCAGTGGGTCTTTCGGATCGATCGTCGGGAATTTCATATCCAGCATCGGATATGTTTTTCCGTCTACTTCCACCGTTCCCTTGTCAAAGTCCACATGTTCCAATAAGCAGCGGTGATTTAAACCATATTCCGGGTGGCGCTTGATGATCTGGCCTTCCACCTTAAACTGTATCACCGTGATCGCCTTATGCATTTTCGCCACCAGTCCCGGATCTACCACGTCATAGATATTCTGGTCCAGAATATGTGGTTTAAACCTGGTACACGGGTCATCCCGGTATGCAGAGGCCGCAAACATCGAAAGCGGGCGCAGATTAATTCCATAACCATCTTCCAGCACATCAAAGCTGTTATAACTGATGGCGATCCGCAGCACATTACACATACAGGCCAGGTTGCCAGTTGCCGCTCCCATCCAGGAGATATCATGATTTCCCCACTGGATATCTACATCATGAAAATTCATCAGTTCATTTAAGATCAGATCTGCTCTTGGTCCACGGTCGAAGATATCTCCAATAATATGCAGATTGTCAATGGTCAGGTTCTGGATCAGCTCACACAGCACGCAGATAAACTGATCGGCGCTTCCGATGTCGATGATAGTCTGGACGATCTCGCTGTAATAAACCTTCTTATTATCCGCATGATAGTCCACATGAAGCAGCTCATCGATCACATAAGCAAAATCCGGCGGCAGCTTCTTTCTCACCTTGGAACGGGTATACTTGGAAGACACCTGTTTACATAACTGCACCAGACGGTAAATGGTGATCCGCTTCCAGTCATCGTTGTTGTGATCGCTGTCGGACTGAGCCAGCTGGTTTAAGGTGCGTTTCGGATAGTAGATCAGGTTCGCAAGCTCGTCCTGCTCATCCTCAGGGATCACATAACCAAAGGTCTCCTTGATCTTTTCCCGGATAATACCGGAAGAGCTTCGAAGCAGATGGATAAACGCCTCATGTTCTCCATGCAGGTCACTGAAAAAATATTCTGTTCCCTTTGGAAGTCCCTGGATGGCAGTCAGATTGATAATCTCTGTGGATGCAGACTGGATGGTTGGATACTCCCGCGCCAGAAGCTTCAGATAAGCAATATCTCTCATTCTCGTTCCTCCCAATTTTAACAGCTATTCTTCTGCCAGACGGTTCTCTATGGATGATCCTCCAGTAACAGCTTGTCCACGCCTCGTCCTCGCATAACGGAATAGTTGCAAATTTCTTATAATTATAGTAACATACTTCCATAGAAATGGAAAGTTCTTCACCAGATACAAGCACTTCGAGAAAGGAATCAATATCATTATGGAACAACTGTATGTATTCGGAACGGGAAATGCCACCGTGACCCGCTACTATAACACCTGTTTTGCCATCAAGAATCCAGAAAACCAGTATTTCATGGTGGACACCGGCGGCGGAAACGGCATCTTACGGATTCTGGAGGATATGCAGGTGTCCATTCCGGACATCCATCACATTTTTATTACCCACGAACACACCGACCATTTACTGGGCATCGTCTGGATGATCCGTGTCATCGCCACCCGCATGAAAAATGGCAAATATGACGGCGATTTAAACATTTACTGCCATGAAGCGCTGACAGAAACCATCACCACGATCTGCCGTCTGACTCTCCAGGGCAAATTTTTCAAGATGATCGGGGACCGCATCCATCTGATCCCGGTCCATGATGGAGACAAACGCCAGATTTTAAATTATCCGGTGACCTTTTTCGACATCCACTCCACCAAGGCCATGCAGTATGGCTTCACCATGACTCTGGAAAATGGCAAACAGTTCACCTGCTGTGGTGACGAACCATTCAACCCGCTATGTGAAAGTTATGTAAAGGGAAGCGACTGGCTGACCCACGAGGCCTTCTGTCTTTACAGCCAGAGAGAGCAGTTTAAACCTTATGAGAAGCATCACAGCACGGTCAAGGATGCCTGTGAGCTTGCAGAAAGCCTTGGGATCAAAAACCTGATCCTGTGGCACACAGAAGATAAGAACAAAGAAAACCGGGAGAAATTGTACCGGGAAGAAGGTACACCGTACTTTACAGGGAATCTGTTTATTCCGGAAGATGAGACGGTGATCACCTTATAATCACCTGCAATCAGACACACAACAGGGCTGCCGCATCAGCAAATATTTTTGCCATGCAGCAGCCCTGCTTTTTATCTCAGTTGAGAAGACTCACGGACGTTCGACCTGAATAAAATGCCACGGGAATTATGACTCCAGCATCCTATCACATATCATTTTTCAACCGCAAAGTGTTTCTTCATTAACTCTGTGATATAGGTTTCTCCTTCTTTCCATTCATCGTACAAATTCACTGCGAATCCATGTCTGCTGTTAGTAAAGCAGCGATATGTCGTTTTTACTCCCGCTTCTTTTAAGAGATTCGCGTAACGTTCCCCTTCCGGGCAAAGCGTATCCATACCTGCTGTGATCACGTCCGTATCCGGAAGACCTTTTAATTCTTCCACGGTGCTGAAGGCAATGGAAACATCGTGATTAGAACGTTCCTCAAAATTCTGGTTATAGAAAAAACCATAATATTCGGTTCTCATTCCACGCTCATCCAATTCACTTCCATGAAAATGATCGTTATAATTATCCGTTGGCGGATAACATAAAATCTGCGCTACGGGCGTTACAACTGTTTTTCTTCGCTGGGTCACAGCACCAAGAAGATTTCCCCCAGCACTCTGCCCGCAGTAAAGCAAGCGTGTTATATCTCCGTTATATTTTTCACAAATCTCTGGCAGAATATTAATAAAAGCTTCGATTTCCTCAATAGCTGCCGGATAAGGATGTTCCGGTGCCAGCACATAGTCAATATCAAAAACTACACATCCCGCCAGATATGCCATTCGACGGCAGAAATAAAGATCCCGTTCCGAATGTTCCAAAGTCCAGCCACCACCATGGGCATTTACTACCACTGGAAGTTTTTCATCCTTATGGTTTAAGCTGCGCACAACATAGACATGTGTTTTTCCCCAGCCGGTTTCAAAATAGCGTTCTTCAACCACTGTCTCTTCATCTAGACGATGAAACATCGCTTTTGTATCTTCGAATATCATTTTTTCAACATTTTTTCGCGCATTGACCGCAATCTCTAACAGTTCACTTCTGCTCAGGCCGCTGCATGTTTCAATAAATTCCTTCCGCTTCATCGCAAACTCCTTCTATATTAAATATCGTATACGGATCCATCATGGGCAATCTGCGCGGAAATGCTTCTTGGCTTCGCCGGGAAACGTTCACAGATATCATCCACCAATTCAATGCCAATACCTGGACGATCCGGAACTACAATGTAGCCAGCCTCTTCCTCAAATGCCTCTTTTGTCATCTCCGCTTCATTTCCCTGATGATAGAACGATGGGAATTCCTGGATGGCAAAGTTCGGAATCGCAGCGTCTAATTGCAGACACGCCGCAGTTGAGACAGGTCCCAATGGATTGTGAGGCACGATCTTGCAATAATTTGCCTCTGCCATAGCTGCAACCTTCTTTGAAGGAGTCAATCCACCAAGAGCACACACATCCGGACGCACATATTTAGCCGCATGTTTCTGGAAGGTAGTCTCAAATTCCTGGATATTGATAAATCGTTCTCCTGTCGCAATCGGAATATTGGTGCGTATGGCAATATCTGCCATACTTTCAGGACTGTCCGGTGGAATCGGATCTTCCAGAAACAGCGGACGGTACTCTTCTACACCCTTTGCAAAAGCAATGGCTTCCATCGGATCCATACTGCGGTGGCATTCCAGAATCATGTCAAACTCATCACCAACTGCCTCACGGACTGCTTTTACTACCTTAATATAATCAGATACTTTCGCATTGTATACGCTGGAACGGCGTTTTGCCTGTTTTAATCGGATATCGCCAGTAATCATCAGGCGTGCAGCGTCAAAGCCCATTTCTTTTAATTCCACACAACGCTGTGCGATTTCTTCTGGTGTAAATTTGAAAACGGCCTCATAGCTTCGCACCTTGTCACGGCATTTTCCACCCAGAAGCTCATATACAGGCACCCCCAGAGCCTTTCCCTTAATATCCCACAGGGCAATATCAATAGCAGAAAGAGCACTCATTAAAATAGAACCACGGAAATACATACTGCGATACAGATAGTTCCAGTGGTGTTCAATGCGGAATGGATCTTGTCCAATCAGATAGCCCTCCATTTTCTTTAAAATGCCTGCGCATCCATCCAGATAGCCCCAGGCTCCCACTTCACCGGTGCCATAAATGCCTTCATCTGTATACAATTTAATAAACAGATATTTACTAGCTGGTAATAATTCGATAGACGTTATCTTCATATATACTCTCCTGATAATTGTTATACCACAATCGCCCCTGGGCATAACACAGAGGCGGTTAAATTTATGAAATTATGTAACTATTCAGTAGGTCTGCGCACATGCTGCGCTGACCGTAAGAAGGCATAGGCTGGAAAGATTCCGGGAGTATATAGAAAGGTGGGAGACAGATGACTTGCAAAGAAGCAGAACGTCTGGTGATTCCGTATATTCATCATCAACTGGATGATGATACCATGTCGGAATTCCTGGAGCATATTGAGGTCTGTCCCAACTGTAAGGAAGAACTGGAAATTTATTATACAGTGGAAGCCGGTATCCGGCAATTAGATAAGGATACCGGGCATTATAATATTAAGGGTGATATGGAGGCGGATCTTCAGGCTTCCAGACAGAGACTCCATGGGATTCATGTGCTGGATGTGGCCAGGTATGCGGCAGATACGCTGATCGTGATCAGCGTGGCCATGATGCTGGTGCTGCAGGCGCGGATCTGGTGGCAGTGCGGGATTTTCTGATGGACAGATTTTCAGGCGGCAATCCGCCCAAGCTGCCCTGCGTCCATAGAAGCTTCCAGTGGCAGTTTTTTGCAGGTGGGATTTGCTTTAGAAAAGATAGAAAAAGGAGACAGCGATGGATAAATTAGTGCTGATCGATGGACACAGTATTTTGAACCGGGCATTTTATGGAGTGCCGGATCTTACCAATTCTGAGGGACTTCACACCAATGCGGTGTATGGGTTCCTCAATATTATGTTTAAGATCTTAGAGGAGGAGAAGGCGGACCATCTGGCGGTGGCTTTTGACTTAAAGGAGCCAACCTTTCGTCACAAGATGTATGACGCATATAAGGGAACCAGAAAACCGATGCCGGAGGAGCTGCGGGAGCAGGTGCCGCTGATGAAAGAGGTCCTGGCTTCCATGAATATTCCGATCATGACCCTTCCGGGTTATGAGGCGGATGATATT
>OGJY01004013.1_pt1 | contig 11189 bp, 13 predicted proteins | sample 1572231 | NCBI WGS metagenome assembly OGJY01 (sample SAMEA2582121, study PRJEB24529) | metagenome | biome: Human gut stool | place: China | collected 2011
TTTTTTAGTTGTTAGTTTTAACAAAGCATACTTTTAAAAAAATTATAAAAGTGAATGATTTATGCTATTTCAATCGTATTATTAGTGAAAAGGGTTAAATTTATTAAATAATCAAGGAGGGATTTTGATGAAAAAAATTATTATTAGTCTATTAACTGGAATAGGATTATTAGGGTTTGGTGTTAATGTGATTATGGCTGATGCTCCTGCTAGTGACAATACTAGAGCTATTGATGCAGCAGTGCCCGAAATTACTAACGTTAATTGTAATCATATTGATAATGATGGAAATGGTATTTGTGATAACTGTAATATAAATTGTGACGATAATCAAAAATGTCGTAATTGCCAGTGGAATTATTATGATGAAAATGGTGATGGTATTTGTGATAATTGCAATGTAAATTGTCCAAGTTATAGTGCTAATGGTTATTCAAATAATTGTGGTCATCACAATGATGGAAATAGTCATCATGCCAGAAATCATGGACATCATTAATTAGGATGTTTTAATGCGTAGTGAACAAGAATTAAATCGAGTAATTGATCAATATGGTGATACTGTTAGACGGATTTGTCTTCTTTATTTAAAAAATGAAGCAGATAGTGAAGATATTTTTCAAACTGTTTTTTTGAAGTATATTACTAGTAAGATCAAATTTAATAGTACAGAACATGAAAAAGCCTGGATCATTCGAGTTACTATTAATAGCTGTAAAGATTTACTCAGAAGTTTCTTTCGAAAAAAAACTATACCACTAGATGATTTACTTGAAAAACCGCAATTTTTAAGTAATGATCATCGTGAAGTTATCGAGGCGGTATTATCTTTATCACAGAAATATCGTGATGTAATATATTTACATTATTATGAAGGTTATACAGCATCGGAAATTAGTCAAATTCTTGGTAAAAATGTTAATACTATTTATACCCTCCTGACTCGTTCTAAAAAAATGTTACGAGATCAATTAGGGGGTGAATATAATGAATAAAAAAATTAAAAAAGCTTTTGATCAAATCCAGATGGAAGATCAATTGAAAGATAAAACAAAAGCATATATATTAAAAAAAACTAGGAATTATACTAAAGCTAAGCAACTTCATTTCTTTGGTTTAATATCAGCTACGATATGTTTATTGTTGCTTTTGATTGGGGGACATTGGTTGTATTTTACACCAACAGTAGCTATTAGTGTTGATATTAATCCGTCTATTGAACTAGGTATTAATCGTTTTAATCAAGTTGTTTCAATTGATAGTTATAATGAAGATGGTAAATTACTATTAGATAAATTAGAAATTAAATATTTAAATTATCGAGAAGCTATTGATCAGATTGTCAATAATGATCAAGTGATGACATATTTGTCTAATGATGAAGTTATGACTATTTGTGTAATTGGTGATGAAAATAAGCAATCTAATCAAATTTTAACTAATATTGAAACAGTTGTAGAAAATCAAAGTAATACTTATTGTTATCATACTAATCATCATGAAGTTAATAGAGCACATGAAGTAGGATTATCTTATGGTAAGTATCAGGCTTATTTACAATTACAAGAGCTTGATCCTACTATAACTGTAAGTGATGTTCAAAATATGACAATGAAGGAAATACATCATTTAATTGAATCATTGACTTCAAGTAATCAAGATAATAATTATAAAAACAATGAACATGGTCATCGTCATGGTTATCATCATGAATAGGGGGTTTCAAATAAAATTGAAATCCTTTTTTAATAAACATTGATTAAAAATATATAATAGTATTTGATTGAAGATAAGTCATAAATTTAAGTAACTAGAGAAATATAAATTAATTAAGAAAATCATCAATTAATGTATATTTATTTATTTAAATAAGCTAGTAAATTTTAATTGTATAGATTTTCTATGTTTTGAAATTATAAATTTAGTAGTATGTTGTTTGGTGCAAAAAAATCGATTTTTTATTATGTTTTTTGATGTTGAAAAAGAGATTAGATTTAGGTAACTTATATTTTTATGATAAGTTAAAGAGTATTGATTTGATCAAGATTTATATATATAAGTAGTACTTATATCAAAATGATGATATATTAATTTTACTAATAGCTTAGACTATACTATAATTAGTTAGTAATTAAGATTAACTCATATATTAGATTACTTTTTTAATGCATTTTATTTATTAATTGTATATAATGTAAGAGTAAATAAGAAAGGATGAAATTTATGGCAGGTGTTGTTGTAGTAGGAAGTATGTGGGGAGATGAAGGTAAAGGTAAAGTTACTGATTATCTTGCCCAAAAAGCCGATGTTGTAGTTCGTTATGCTGGAGGTAATAATGCTGGGCATACGATTGTTTATGATGGAAAGAAGTTTGCGTTGAAATTAATTCCTTCAGGTATTTTTAGTGGGCATGAAGTAATTATGGCAAATGGAATGGTTGTTAATCCTAAGGCATTTTTAGAAGAAGTTAAGTATTTAAATGAGGCTGGGATTGATACAAGTAAGATTAAAGTAAGTGATCGTTGTCATGTTATTTTACCTTATCATTTAGAAATTGATGAAATTCAAGAAAAACGTAAAGGTGCTAATAGTATCGGGACTACAAAAAAAGGAATTGGTCCTACATATATTGATAAATACAGTCGTATTGGGATTCGTATGGGTGAGTTTATTGATGAAGAGTTGTTTTTAGAAAGATTAAAAGAAACTTTCCCAATGAAGTTAATGGAATATCCAGAGTTAAAAGATAAGTTTACGGTTGAAAGTATTTTTGAAGAATATAAAGAATATGCAAAACAAATTAAACCATTAGTTTGTGATACAGGAATATTATTGGATCAATATTTACAAGAAGATAAAAAGGTTTTATTTGAAGGTGCTCAAGGGGCAATGTTGGATATTGATTATGGAACATATCCGTTTGTTACAAGTTCTCATCCAGGTGCTAATGGTGTTAGTGAAGGAACTGGAATTGGTCCTTTATATATTAAAGAATCAATTGGAATTATTAAAGCGTATACTACTAGAGTAGGAGCTGGACCTTTTCCAACTGAGTTAAATGATGAAGTTGGTGAATTGATTCGTCAAAGAGGTCATGAATATGGTACCGTTACTCAGCGTGCTAGAAGAACAGGATGGTTTGATGCAGTTGTAGTAAATCAATCAAGAAGAATGTCTTCTTTAACTGGTATTAGTTTAATGTTATTAGATGTTTTAAGTGGTTTTGAAACTTTAAAAATTTGTACTGCTTATAAATATAAAGGTGAAATTATTCATGGTTTACCAGCAACAGTAAAAGGAATTGAAGAAGTTGAACCTGTTTATGAAGAAATGCCAGGATGGAATGAAGATATTACTAATGTAAAATCTTTTGAGGAATTACCTGTTAATTGTCAAAATTATATTAGAAGAATTGAAGAATTAATTCATTGTCCAATTGTAATGTTTTCAGTTGGTCCTGATCGTAATCAAACTGTTGTTTTAAAAGAAATTGAATTTTAAGGAGGTTAGTGCGTGAAAAGAGAGTTAGTTATTGTTATTGACTTTGGTGGGCAATATAATCAGTTAGTTGCTCGTAGAGTTCGTGAGTGTAATGTTTATTGTGAGATCTATTCATATAAAACTGATTTAGAAAAGATCAAAGAAATGAATCCTAAGGGAATTATTTTAACTGGTGGGCCAAATAGTTGTTATTTAGAAGATTCTCCTACATACCAAAAAGAATTATTTGAATTAGGTATTCCAGTACTTGGATTATGTTATGGGGCTCAATTGATGCAACATGTTTTAGGTGGTAAAGTAGAACGTGCTGATGTAAGAGAGTATGGTAAATCAAATCTTATTATTAGTAAAACTGATTCTAAGTTGTTTAAAGATGTACCTAAAGAAAGTATTTGTTGGATGAGTCACTTTGATTATATTTCTAAGATTGCGCCAGGTTTTGAAATTACATCTTATACTAAAGATTGTCCAGTTGCATCTTGTGAAAATGAAGAGCAAAAATTGTATGCTATTCAATTCCATCCTGAAGTATTACATACTGAGTATGGTAAAAATATTTTATCTAATTTCGTAATGGATGTATGTAATTGTTCTGGTGATTGGCGTATGGATTCATTTGTTGAAGAACAAGTTAAAGCTATTAGAGAAAAAGTTGGTAATGGTAAGGTATTATGTGCTTTATCTGGTGGTGTTGATTCATCAGTTGCAGCAGTACTTTTATCAAAAGCTATTGGAAATCAGTTAACTTGTGTATTTGTTGATCATGGATTACTTCGTAAAAATGAAGGTGATGAAGTTGAAGAAGTATTTGGACCAAATGGACATTATGAATTAAACTTCATTAGAGTAAATGCTCAACAAAGATATTATGATAAGTTAAAAGGAATTGAAGAACCAGAAGCTAAACGTAAGATCATTGGTGAAGAATTTATTCGTGTTTTTGAAGAAGAAGCTAAAAAGATTGGTACTGTTGATTTCTTAGTTCAAGGAACTATTTATCCAGATGTTGTTGAAAGTGGATTAGGTGGAGAATCAGCAGTTATTAAATCACATCATAATGTTGGTGGTTTACCAGATGCTGTTGATTTTAAAGAAATCATTGAACCATTACGTGATCTTTTCAAAGATGAAGTACGTAAAGTTGGTTTAGAATTAGGAATTCCTGAATACTTAGTATTTAGACAACCATTCCCAGGACCTGGTTTAGGTATCAGAATTATTGGTGAAGTTACTGAAGAAAAAGTTAAAATTGTACAAGATGCTGATGCAATCTATCGTGAAGAAATTGCAAATGCTGGTCTTGATAAAACAATTGGTCAATATTTTGCAGCTCTTACAAACATGCGTTCAGTAGGAGTTATGGGTGATGAAAGAACATATGATTATGCAATTGCTTTACGTGCTGTAAACACAATTGATTTCATGACAGCTGAAGCTGCTCAAATCCCATATGAAGTATTAAACAAAGTTATGTCTCGTATTATAAATGAAGTTCGTGGGGTAAATCGAGTAATGTATGATATTACATCAAAACCACCAGGAACAATCGAGTTCGAATAGTAGAAAAAAAGCTAAAAACTCCGTGTTTATCGGAGTTTTTTTGTATATTAACATGAAAATGATTCTATTTTGATACTACAGATTTTAAGACTGTACTATTCTTTTGATAATTCATTTATATATTTTGTAAGTGGTAAAGAAAGGATTGTAAGTATAAAAAAGCAGGAAAATCCTGCAATTAGTCATCTTGATTGTGTAACCAATCTTCCCGAGGTTGCTTGTTTATGTTTAAAGTTGAATATTTGGGAAAATTATATTTCCATTCTTCATACTGCTGTTGGGTTATTTTACCTTCTCTAAAGTTTTTGGCTTCTTCTAACCAATTTTGCATGTATTCGTACAAAGTATCTTGTTCATGAGGTAATAGCTTGTCAAATCGCAAAATAGGTTGACCATCTAATTCATCAATTTTTAAGCCGTATGAACGTTCTAGTTGAAATAAGGTATAAATAGCTCCTATGTATGTTTCAATATCAGGAATATCAATAGCTTGTGGTGAAACATCTAGTTTATAAGCTAGATTTTCAATAACATTTTCTCTTGGTTTCTTTTTATCGGATTCATATTGAGAAATACGCACATCAGCAGATGAAGTTGAAAAACCTAAAATTTGTCCTAATTCCTTTAAAGTTTTATTTCTAAATAGACGAATTGTTTTTAAATTTGAACCTAATGACATCATTATCACTCCTTTTGTCCCCATTATAACAGAATATATAATATTGGTAAAGAAAAAATAATACTAAATAAGTTAGTCTATAAACTTAAAAAAATAAGTAGACTAACCTAAATAGTATAATTTATTCTTGACAATAGTTGATTTTACTATTATTCTATAATATACAGATTAACTTATTTGGGTTAGTTAATGAAAGGAGGTGAAAATAAGATGGATATGAATACATTTATGGATGCTCACGATATTATTGAAATAACTGGTATGTCAGAAGCGTATGCTTATAAGTTGATCAAGCAACTTAATAAAGAGCTTGAAGAAAAAGGATTTATTACTATTCGTGGACGTGTTAGTAGGCAGTATTTTGAAGAAAGAATTTATGGAGTAAGAAAGGAGGAACAAAACTATGCCAGCATACAAGGATAATAACACTCAAACATGGTATGCTTCATTTTATTATCAAAATTGGAAAGGCGAAAGAATCAAAAAAATGAAACGAGGCTTTCGCACTAAAAGAGAAGCAGATGAGTTTATTGCAAAATTCAAATTGGAACAGGCAAAAGATTTAGATATGAATTTTGAAGAATTTCTCAATATCTATTTAAGAGATTTATCTAATCGTATTAAACAAAATACCATGATAACAAAAACATATGTTATTGAAGATAAAATCAAACCATATTTTAAATTGAAAAAGATAAATGAAATAAGTCCAGCAGATATTATCGAATGGCAAAATGAATTGCTTGCATATCGTGATGAAAATGGTAATCCATATTCTCCATGTTATCTTAAAACAGTTCATAACCAATTAAGTGCAATATTTAATCATGCAGTTAAGTATTACAATCTTAAAAATAATCCTGCTAGAATTGCTGGAAATATGGGAAAAGAAAAAAGTAAAGAAATGAAATTTTGGACAAAGGAGGAGTATTTAAAATTTTCTGAATCAATGATGAGAAAAGATGGTGTATATCAAGCATTTGAAATGCTTTATTGGTGTGGCTTAAGATTAGGTGAAATGTTGGCATTAACACCAGGTGATTTTAATTTTACAAAAGAGACTGTAAGAATTAATAAATCTTTTCAAAGAATTAAAGGACATGATGTGATTACAGATCCTAAAACTGAAAAGAGTAATAGAACAGTACAAATGCCACATTTCTTGGCTGAAGAAATACATGATTACATTAGTCGTTTATATGGAATTAAAAGAGATTCAAGAATATTTCATATAACAAAATCAGGATTACATCATGAAATGGATAGAGGATGTAAGGAAACAGGTGTTAAAAGAATCCGTTTGCATGATCTCCGTCACAGTCATGTATCATTATTGATTGAAATGGGATTTAGTGCAGTAGCTATAGCCGATAGAGTAGGACATGAAAGTATTGATATTACTTATCGATATGCACATTTGTTCCCTGCAAAAGGTAAAGAAATAGCTGATAAACTTAATATAGAAAGAGAGGAGATAGTGAATGTCGCATAAAAACAATGATAAACAAGGACGTTTTCGTAGTAAAGTGATTGCATTTAGGGTATCACCTGAAGAAAATAGAGTACTTGAAAGAAAAGTCTTTTTGAGTGGGTTAACCAAGCAGGACTATTTGATACATTGTATGGAAAATCAAGATTATGTTGTATTAGGTAATCCATATGTTTATCGTTCTTTAAAAAGAGAATTAATTCATTTTATTCAGTTGTTTGAAAAGATAGAAAGTTTTAATGATTTGGAATTAGATGAATTAGAAATATTAAAAATGATGTTAGAAATCGTTATATCAATGAAAAGAAAAAAAGAGCAAAAAATCAAAGCATCAAATAGAACTATTTAGCAGTGGATTCTCATTGAATGACTTTCATTTATGCTCATATTCATTTTATTGATTTTAAGGATATAAGTCAATGAAAAGAGGAATATGTATGTTAGATATATTAAATATAAAAACTAAATATCATTTATCAATGAAAGGAAAATATCATTGGATACCTTAAAAAACACTTCAGTTTTTAATGATATAACTTTACTTGATGATAATGAAGATTATCATATGATTTCAATGGATGAAGTTGAAGAAAAAGAAATACAATGGCTTATTCCCAACTATATTCCTAAAGAACAAATAACTTTGATTGTTGGTGATGGAGGGGTTGGTAAGACAACCTCTTGGACCAGCATTATATCAGCATTATCAAAAGGAGAGTTATGTTTCTTTGAAAATCAAGAAGAAGATAAAAGAGAACCTTTAAAAATTGGTTTTTTTAGTTCAGAAGATCCACATGATAGTATCATTAAAAAGAAGTTGCGACTCAATTTAGCAAAACAAAGCAATGTGAAAACAATTCCAATAACAGATAAGAGATTTCATAAAGTGAAATTCAATAGTCAATATCTAGAAGGTTTAATTATAGAAAATAAGTTAGAAGTATTAGTCTTTGATCCATTACAAAGCTTTATTGGTGATAGTGTTAATATGGGCGCAAGAAATACTATGAGAAGTACTCTTAATAACCTTATTGCATTGGGTAAAATATATCATGTCACAATCATCATTATTGTTCACACAAATAAACGAGAAATGGCAGGTGGACGAAATAGAGCATCTGATAGTTCTGATATTTGGGATATTGCAAGAAGTGTTATTTTTGTAGGAGATGCAAGTGATGAGGGTATTCATTATTTTTCGCAGGAAAAAAGTAATTATGGGAAATTGCAACCTACAACCTTATTTAAAATTGAAGATAGTGTGATTGTTAAAGTAGGAACGACTTCTAAAAAGGATTTTGACTTTCAAAAAGAAAAAACAAAAGGTAATAAGAAAAAATCATTGGTTGAAGAAGCTAAAGAAGCAGTTATAAGTTTATTAAATGACCATGATGCTTATTCAGATGAAATCTATAATTTGGCAGAAGAATTAGATATAAGCAAATCAACACTTAAAAGAGCAAGAGCTGAACTTACAAGTGAAGGAACAATCAAACCAAAAAGAACAGGTTCTAATAAAGGTAATGATAAACAAAGAACGATATTTAGTTTAGTAAAAAAAGTATAAATACAGAGGTTCAAAAAATACAGAGGGCCAAAAATACAGTGACTAACAAAGTGATCCTCTGTATTTTGAAAATATTTAAAAAGGTAACTCAAAGTAGTGATTATTGTATTAGCAAGCAGCGTAATTTGGGGGCAAATTACAATTTTAGGGATGACCCTAAGACCCAGAGAAAGGAGTGAAATGTCACATGAAACGAAATAAAGAAGTTAAAGTGAGATTTACTGATGACGAATTAATGCTTTTAAACAGCTATGTTTTGAAAGCAGGTTATACCAGCCGAGAAAATTATATGAGAACAACTTTGTTAAAAAGTGTTCCAAAAGAACAGCCATCAATTGATTATCAAAGGCTAATCAATGAGTTTAATTCTATTGGTAATAATCTCAATCAATTGGTGAAATTAGCTTATTATCAGCCATTAATTGAACAAGAGTCATTATCTGTTCTAACACAGTTAAAATCTCTTATATCATTCACAGAATCAATGATAAGAGGTGTTGTATAATGGCAACAACAGGAATGTGGGCAGTAAAGAATCGTTTAGACCATTTAGTTAATTATGTTTCCAATCCATATAAAACAATTGGATTGGAAACTGTTATCGATTATACGACTAATGGTGAAAAGACTATTGAAAAAAGATATGTCACTTATCTTAACTGTTTATTTGATAATCCAAAATTAAGCATGGTCAATACGAAGAGGCATTTCCATGATGAAAGCGAAATACTAGCATTTCATGGCTACCAGTCATTTGAAGAAGATGAAGTCAATGCAGATTTGGCACATCAGTTAGGTGTGGAGTTTGCAAAAAAGATGTGGGGAGATAGGTTTGAGGTGATTGTTTCAACACATTTGGATACTGATAATATTCATAATCATTTTCTATTAAACTCAACATCATTTGTAGATGGAAAAAGATATTGTAATACCTATAATGATATTCAAAATATGAGAAATATATCTGATGAATTATGCAGAGAACATAATTTATCAGTTGTAGAATTTAAACAATATGTAGGCAAGTCAAGAAAACAGGTTTTCCATAATGATAGACTTAAAGAAATTGTTAGAGAAGCAGTTGATCAGGTAATCAGTGTCAGTTATACAGATAGACAATTCTATAATGAACTTGAACTAGAAGGCTATGAAATCAAAATAACTGAAAGGAATATTTCTGTTAGGCATCCATTACATCGCAAATTTATTCGTTTGAAATCATTAGGTGATGATTATACAAAAGAAAAACTAATTGATAGAATATTAGATTTTAATAAAGATAAATATAATACATCACCATATGGACGATTAGGATTTGATATTAAGCCATATTGTCAGCAATATGAACAACGAAGATTAACAGGATTACAGAGATTGTTCCTTCACTATCAGTACAAATTAAAAATCTTACCACGTAATAATAGATGCAAGTTAAGTCCGTTTGAAAAGGAAGAATTACAAAAAGCAGTACAAAAGATGGAGGAATTTAATCAGCAGACAATCATTCTTTGTAAGAATAAAATTGAAACTTTTGATGATTTATACAGCCATATGGATAAGATTGAAAATGAACTTAACCATCTTATCAAGGAAAGACAAAAAGCAAGAAATCAAGTGAGAAAATATAAAACTAAAGAGCAAAAAGATGAACAAAAGTTAATAGCAAAATCATATACACCAGAGATAGGAAAGTTAAGAAAAGAATTAATGTATTGTCAAAAAATAGAAGAACGTTCATTAGGTATCAATAAATTTTTAAACGAACATGAAAAACAAAAGAGAAGAAAGGAAAGAACAAGATGAAAGAAATTGAATACATTGAAATTAATGGATTATTATATCCAAAATTAACATTACCGCCTCAAAAGGAAATACATGCGAGAAGGTTATTACGCTTGACGCTTTAAAGGACGATTACCCCGAGTATGCTAGCTTTAATAAGGCTTACATCAATCCACACATATTGGAGTTTGATGATAGCGAAACAAAGTCAATGGACGAGGGTTGCTTGAGTTTGCCAGGAATTAACGAACCCGTTCGTCGTCCGACACGTATTCATGTAAAATATTTAGACGAAGACTTTGTAGAACACGATGAATGGGTGGAAGGCTTCTTAGCACGTGTGATGCAACACGAGTTTGACCACTTAGACGCTCACTTATTCATAGATCGTATCTCACCGCTCCGCAAACAAATGATTCGCGGTAAGCTCAATCAAATGCTTAAAGGTAAATTCCGTTGCGCTTATAAGGTAAAGTGTCCTAAATAAAAGTAGCAACTTTATTGTGACAAGAAAACATAGCGTTACTATGAAGTTCTCTCTGTCAAAACATTTCACTACGGCAAGTGCATTCAGAACGCAGCGTTCGTTGAATGCGCTTGCCGTATTGTTA
>OGJY01004016.1_pt1 | contig 11183 bp, 10 predicted proteins | sample 1572231 | NCBI WGS metagenome assembly OGJY01 (sample SAMEA2582121, study PRJEB24529) | metagenome | biome: Human gut stool | place: China | collected 2011
ACAACTCTCATTCACATCACCTTCTCTTTTTTAACTTGATTTTAACCTTATTTAATTATAATTTTAATCTTTTTTTATCACTTTTGTCAACTCTGTAATTTTTTAAGATGATAAAACTCCCCTTTTTGTTCCATCAACTCTTCGTAATTTCCATACTCTAACACTCCACCATTTCCAATCACTGCAATCTTATCTGCATTTTTTATCGTAGACAATCGATGTGCGACAATTAACGTGGTTCGATCTCTCACCAGTCTTTGAATGGAATCCTGAATCTTCCTTTCTGAAACACTGTCCAGAGCAGAAGTCGCTTCATCCAGAATCAAAATTTTCGGATTTCGCACAAATGCCCGGGCAATTGAAATTCTCTGTTTCTGGCCTCCGGATAAATTATCCCCATGCTCTGTTATCATCGTATCCAATCCATCCGGCATTTTCTTAATCACATCCTCCAAATTTGCTGCCCGGACGATCTCCCAGAGTTTTTCATCCGGAATCCCTTCTGTTCCATATGTTATGTTGTCTCGAATCGTTCCCGAAAATAAAATGGACTGCTGAGGCACAACCGCGATGTGTTCTCTATAGCTCTGCAGATTCACTTCCATTAGATTTTTTCCATCAATCCGTACCTGACCACTGTCTGCTTTCAGAAAACCAATTGCCAGATTCAAAATCGTCGTCTTTCCTGATCCAGAACCTCCTACAAATGCAACTGTTTCTCCTTTTCGTATCTTCAAGTTTAAATCATTTAGTATTTTCTTTTCTTCCCCTCTGTAAGAAAACGAAACTTCATCAAATTCAATTTCACCTTCTACTTCTTTTACCTTCTCTTTTTTCCAGTTATCTTCAATATCATTTGCACACAGCACTTCTCCTATCGACTCAACTGATTCCAACCCTTTGGAAATAATCGGAAGCAATGCCATCACATTTGCAATCTGTGCAACAATAGATGAAAAATAGGTCTGATACAGCATAATATCTCCGATTTGAATCAACTCTTTCCACGCCATGTAAGCAGTAAACACCAGACAGAACACCTGAAAAATCTGAAATGCCACCCAGCTGATCGATGAAAAATAGGTCTGGACCATGTCCAGCTTTAACCCTTTTTGAGCAATTCTTTTCAACTGCCGTTCCATTTTTTCTGTTTCTTTATCTTCCATTGCATGCGCTTTTGTAACAGGGATCATTTCCACCATCTCCATCACTTTCGCAGATGTTTCTTCCATTTCCTCTCTAAATTCCCTGTTGTGACTTTTTATTTTTCCCTTAAATCCTACAATGATTAAAACTGCCACCGGAATCGTACATACAAAAAACAGAAATACAATCTTGCTTTTATAAATAACCACCCCAAATGACACTACAATATTCAAAATAATCGTAATCAAAGAGATAAAAATCTGAGACGCCAGTGTCTGAACCTGTTCCACATCCCTCATAATTTTGGACTGAAGCCTTCCGGACTGCATTTCTTTATGATACGTGATCGAAAGCTGCTGTAGCTTTACAATCAAAGCCTCTCTTAACTCCTTTTCCACACCTCTTACACTTTTCGCATAGAGCCAGGTATGAATATAATTTGTTGCTACATTCTGGACAAGAAATACGAGCATTAAAATCGTATTCACAGTCAAAATCCGCACAATATCCCCCTCTTTATCTGTCACTGCATTGATAATATTTGCTGTGACGATTGGCAGCACCCACGTAGGAGAATGCTTGATTACAAAAAAGAAAACTGATCCAAACAGCGCCAGATACCGCCCGCGAAACAAAAGCAACAATGTCTTTAAACTGTGACCTTTGTTTTCTCGAAACATTTGTGTTATATTACTTTTTTCATTTTCTCTTCCCATTGCTTCTTCCCGTCTATTCCTTATAATACTTCTTTATAATCTCCTGTACCGGCTTCTGGCAGATTTGATAACTGTCATCCTTATATGCCTGTTTTGCTGATGGTACTGCAGGCGCCCATTCCCACAACCCATACCCTTGCATCCACTCTCTTTTTCTGCATGACTCAAACATAGTTGTATACCACTCCACCTGTTCCTCTAACCGTAACTTTCCTTCAATCCCCCAGTTATTCGGAACGTGTTTTGATCCTGTTCTGGACATACATCCTGCTTCTGCAAAGAAAAACGGTTTATGATAAGCTTTTACTACAGCCTCGATCCGATCCAGTTCCTGCTCCCAGTCCTGAATCGGATAATAGCCGCTGGATGAAATCACATCTACACAATCCCACCATTTAACCCGGTCTTCCTGATACTTATCCGTATTGTATGATACTGTCCCATCGTAACACTCTCTGATTGCAGCAATCACTTCCCGCCACTCCTTCTCTCGATGTTCTGACATCACCATTTCACACCCTGCGATTAACATATCGCATTCTTCTTTTTGTGCAATCTCCGCATAATGCGTCTGAAATTTTGTGTAGGACGAAAACCAGTTTCCCCATTTTGACTCACACGGTACATCATGTTCAAAAAAGCTGATATATGCTCTCCATTCTCCGTTTTTACAATTCACGGTAGGCTTTAATCCGACTCTGACTCCTTTTTTCTTTGCATAACAGATCATATCTGCCAGTTCCTCATCCGAAAAAGTAGCATTGGAACTATAACAAATCTCTTCTGAATGTGCTGTATCCTGCAGTCCTCCCGGTGCCAGTATCACAAAATCTGCTCCCGTATTCTCTATCATATAATCAAAGCTTTCTCTTGCCTGCTCTGTATTCAATGTATTTTTCCTGTAAAACGGAGCAAATGTAATTCCTTTTATAAACTTCATATACGCAATCCCCTTCCTTTAAATTCCCCGAAAGTATAGCATATTCCCTTTATGCATGATATAATGATTCTCGCAAAAAATTGTATAAATCTATGATTACCCAACATTTGCATCTTACTGTTTTTTCACAAAGGAGGAGGACATGAACCCCATTTTCGAATACTCTGATACGTTAAACAATCCTTATGAAGCTTTCTTTTTTGACGCTCAAAAAAACAACTTCCCGGTTTCTCCGCACTGGCATTATTTTATGGAAATTCTGTATATTTTGAAAGGAACTGCCTATATCGAAACCGATACAGACAATTATGTTCTGGAACCCGGAGATCTGATTGTTTTCCACCCGCAGACACCTCATGCCATTTATGCTGCAGGTCCTTTTCCCCTCCAATATCAGGTGCTGAAATTTGATCCCGTACATCTAAATATTCCGGGAAGCAGTCTCCCTTCCATTTCCACGCTGCTTCATATGATCGATACTGACAAGCGCTTTTCCTGTTTTTTTCAAAAATCCGAGCTGGAGCATATTCCCTTACATTCCCTGTTTGATACAATGATCCAAATCGTTACAGAAAAAAACTTTAGTTACGACATTCTCGCACACTCATATTATTGTATCCTTATCACAGAGTTGCTCAAACTTTGGGAAAAACAGGGATTTTCAATTACAAGTAATGCATTGCAGCACTCTCAGAACGAAATATTTTCCGCAGTGGCAGAATATATTTTTCAACACTATCAAGAACCCATTTGTATCGAAACTCTAGCACGGAATTTTCACATGAGTTATTCTCACTTTTCCGCAAAATTTAAAGAATACTACGGACAGACCTGCGGGCATTTTATCAAAATGGTACGAATCCAAAAAGCAGAAGATCTTCTTCGTTTCACTGATTTCGACCTTTCCTACATCAGCCAGGAAACCGGCTTTTGCGACTGCAGTCATTTCATACGAGTGTTTCAGGAATTTCATGGAATTACACCCAAAAAATTTCGTAAAAATCTACATACCACCTGACATTTCCATACAATATAAAAACTGCCGACACCACATCTGCCGACAGTTTTTATATTGGTCCTTGTCCTTCGTTATGAAAAGTTCATTTATATTGCCACCTTACTTCGCCACCGGCAAAAATGGTGCCAGCACTCCTGCCACATTCGAAATCGGCATCGTCTGCAGCCAGATATGTCCCGGTCCACTGATGACCGTATTGAACACGCCTTCTCCGCCGAACAGCATATTCTTCACACCCGGCACGCTCTGAATCTCCATGCTGCAGGTCGCATCCATTGCAGCCAGATATCCGGTATCCACCACGATCTGCTGCCCCGGCTGCAGCTCATACTCTACCACATGACCGTCAAATTCCAGAAATGCCATACCGCGTCCGGAAAGCTTCTGCATGATAAATCCCTCTCCGCCGAAAATTCCGGAACCGATCCGCTTCTGGAAGAAGATCGACAAATCCACGCCGGCTTCCGCTGCCAGAAAACCGGACTTCTGTACTACGATTTCTCTCCCGGGCGCAACCTCATGCGCAACGATCCCGGAAAACTGGATGCAAACGCGATCATTCCGTGACCGCCCTTTGCAGTATACGTGTTCTGGAAAATCGACTCTCCGGAAAACATCCTTCCGAATGCTTTGCCGATCCCGCCGTTGGTACTCGTCTCCATCTTCATATTCGGGGACATCCAGCTCATGGCTCCCTTCTCTGTGATCATCGTTTCTCCTTCTTCTAAAGTACAGATCACTGCCGGTAATGTTTCTCCTACGATTTCATATCTCATACGCATTCTCCTTATAGAATTGTATTATATTGTTAGTACAATTATAAACATTTTTCTTTGCTCTGTCAATCTGTGATTTATAACATTCTCGCGACTGAAATGAAAAAAACAAGCAATCCCGCTGCAAATAAAAACAAAGATCCAAGAATCAGACCGATCACCAGCCCCGGTTTTCCTGACGGGAATAATTTCGTGCGATACCCCGGTGTTTTTGCATGAAGAAGATAATTTCCGATATAGATTGCCCCGGGAGCCGCAGAAGCCATCATCAGGTACATCCCCACTGCCGGAAGCATATCCTGAGTCCCCTGCGCAAGTGTCTGTGCCTCCATATACAGTTCCATCCTGGAATACACTCCCTGCATGGCATAAAGTAAAATGACAGGAAGTGCATTGTTAATAAAATGAAACAGCATGTTATAACACATATTTCCGGTTTCCCACAACAGATATCCCATCATCACCCCACCGATCGCTGTCGGAAAAAATCGAAAAACATCTCCGTGGAACATCCCAAAAATGCAGCCACTGATCAACAGTACTGCCCATTTTCCAAGCCTTCCTCTCAGACTGCTGACAAATGTTCCCCGAAACAGAACCTCTTCACAGATTGCCGGTGAAATTGCTACTGTAACAAAGGACAGCAGAAACGGACCTGCGGCAATGGACGATGACAGCCCGTCATTGACCTCCAGAATCTGCTCGGGGAAAAACAGACTCAAGATCAAAAGCAGTACCATTTCACACAAAAACGTCCCTACCCAGATCAGAATTGTGCCTGCAATCCCTGAAAAATGAGGTTTCTTAAGCGGAAACACCTCCCGCAGATCCCCCTGGAACAAAAGGACAGCCCCCACTGCCACCCCAAACAGAAGAAGCTCTCCGAGCAAACTTCCATACATGCCAAACGGGGACAGCAATATCGGCGCTGCCACAAACAAAATAACCGCAGAGACCAGCAGGGTGAGTACACCCTGCCAGATCTTCAGCGGTTTTTTCACTTTACATTTCTGTTTCATTTTCTCCATCCGGTACCTCCTGTCTCTTTGGAAACACAATTTCTGCTTTAAACAAATCTGCTTCCGTGGAGATCTGCAGAGTGCCGTGCTGTAATTCTACAAAGCTCTTTACAATCGCCAGACCAAGTCCGCTTCCCTCGGTATTTCTCGAAACATCCCCTCTTACAAAACGGTCTGTAATTTCATCTGTATTGAAATTCAGTTCCGCAGAAGACACATTCTTCATTGAGATCCGCACATCCTGTTCTGTCTCTTTCATATCAATATACACACGCGTATGCGGCATTGCATACTTCGTGATATTTACGATCATATTCTCGAAAATACGATATGTTTTCTGGCTGTCCAGCCATAATACGATCTTATGTTCCGGCAGATTCCACTTCATTTCCAGATTTGCCTTTCTGATATTACTATCATACTCCAAACCTACCTGTTTTAGCAAATCTACAATGTCAATTTTCATATAATGAAGTGTTACCGTTCTGCTGGTTGCCTTACTGATCTCAAACAGATCCTCAATCAGCACTTTCAGGCGCAAAGACTTTCTCTCCAGAACTCCGATGTATTCTTTTCTCTTTTCCTCATCTGTCTCATTTTTTACCAAATCCACATACGTGATGATCGCTGTCAGTGGTGTCTTTAAATCATGGGAAACATTGGTGATCAGATCTGTCTTCATCCGTTCACTCTTGACTTCCTCACTGACTGCTTTTTTAAATCCCGTCTGAATGCGTTTCAGTTCATTCTGAACCGGCGCGAAAATTCCCACATCTCCTGTAATCGGGAAATCCAGATTCCCTTCCGCCAGCTGATTGGTCGATTTTAAAATACCCTGGTACTGTTCCTGCACCTTGTTGAGGTACTTTCTCAGGAAAATAAACAATCCGACGGAATAAATGATCAACACCCAGATTCCATACATCCAGAACATACTGATCACAAAGATCACCGCAAAGTTAAGCAAGACGATCCGTAAAATAGTTTTGTTGGTATTATCCCGGAAGTCGATATGCAGCAACGCTTCATATTGATGGCGGCAGAATGCTTTGAATGTTCTCCAGCATCCAAGAACAAGTTTTTTGATTTCCTCTGTCATGCTGTTCCCTCCATTCTTCAGCCACAATAAAAACTTCACACACAAGGACCTTTCTCTTAAATACGATTTCTTCAGTACAAAAATCTCTCTGACGCATCCTGCCAGCCAGTACACCACTGTAAAATACACAAACCAGATCACTGCATTCGCTGCCAGAGAAATGGCATCATTCAGATTTTCTCCATAGCTTGCAGAAAAGACCTGAATAAACTTGTGACTGCATGTATTCCATATCATGATCGCCAGTGTACGGACATACGCCATCAGACAAAGACCAATGATAAATGCAATTTCCAGCGGACATCTTCTGGTATCTACTATAGCGTCCTTTTCCAGCGCCCGCTTCTTATACTGAGGAATCAAAAACGCTGCTGCTGCACTGAATGTTGTAAAAAGCAGAATAGCCCAGTTAAAGGACGACTGCTGCATCAGTTCATCTACATACATATATGCATACATATCATTCGATGTCTCATACTGCTCCAGATAAGCCTCCAGATTCTGTTCTGTCATCGCATACATGATCTGTACCTCCGATGGAGTCGAAATATAAGACGCCGCTGAATAAACGCTGTTGTCATACAGCCATTGCTCTGCCGTAAACTGAAGGTTTTTATCATATGCTGTTCCGCCCACCTGGATATCGGAAATATCTCCGTCAACATCAAACGAAAAGCGAACACACAGTGCATACGTATCACCGTCGAACTCTTCCGGCAATTTCTTGGCAGATTCATCCGAGGTCAGCATTGCCGTTCCGGATTCATCAAAAATTCCATATTTCATGTACTTTTTCATCAATCCGAAACGACTGTTTCCATACTCTTCTATCACCTCGGAAGACTCCGTCTCATTCGAGATTTCATTATATAACAGATAATTTCCGTCCAGAATCGGATCCAGCATATCCAGCATCTGCTCTTCTTTTCGCATCTCTTTTTGATCCTGATCCGTTATATAGGAAGAAAACGCCGGATAAAAAAGCAGCATTCCGACAGATGAGATCAACAGTACAATGACCGTCAGAAGATTTCCTCTTTTATTGTTGTTTTTCAATTTTGTATCCAACTCCCCACACCACCTTTAAGTATTTTGGATTTTTCGGATCCAGTTCAATTTTTTCCCGGATATTCCGCACATGCACCATGATCGTATCCGTATTGATCGCCTTTTCCTGCCATACCCGCTCATAAATTTCCTCGGCAGAAAATACTCTCCCCGGATTCTTGGCAAGAAGAAGCAGAATTTTATATTCAATCGGTGTCAGCTTCACCGGTTTTCCGTCAATTGACACTTCCACAGTGTCCTCATTGATCTCCAGACCGCCGATCACATGCACATTTTCACGAACTTCCAGCTTTTCCATAAATCTTCTGTATCTGCGAAGCTGGGAATTGACTCTCGCCATCAGTTCCATCGGCGTAAACGGTTTTGTGACATAATCATCTGCACCGATGTTCAATCCCATGATCTTATCTACTTCCTCGGATTTTGCCGATAACATAATCACCGGAAAATCATATTTTTCTCTCAGCTTCATAGTCATCCGGATTCCATCCATTCTCGGCATCATAATATCCACGATCGCCAGATGGATATCCTCTTTTTCCATGACTTCCAGTCCTTCAATCCCATCTGCAGCCAAAAATACTTCGTAGCCCTGACTCTGCAAATAGATCTTAACACCTTCTCTGATTTCTTTATCATCTTCCACAACCAAAATGTGATTCATTTCCATCTCTCATCCTTCTCCTTTTCTCGTCATTTTATGCGGTCACGCACCTTTTAACAGTATACCACATTCTGAGACTTCTGCTCTTGTCGGAAGGTCAGGAATTTGTTTTTTATTGACTTCTCCATAATCGTGAACTGCGACGATGACTTTCGAAAACGGAAGTGGAATCGCATAGTGGTCCCATCTCCAGAACAGCCGAAGACATCCATGATAAGAAACTGAAATTCCCACAAAGGATTCCTGCGCCTGCTCTGCCAGATAAAATGCCAGTTTTTTCGGCTCATGCCTTGGTCCCAGCGGTCCGTCCAGCGCCACCGCAATGGAACGCGTCTGCTCATAAGAATCCTGTAGAATTTTTTTCAGTGCTCCAAACGCCGCAAATCCGTCGGGAACACGCAGGGCATGACCGCCGCATGCCTGCAGCATATGTTCAATATAATCCCCTCTTGTGTCTGCTGTCACAATGACATCTACCGGACTGGTTTTCCCGGATAACTCCTCCAGCACCAGATTCATCAAAAAACTGTCCTCATGCCAGAATCCAAACACCTGATTTCCTGTCACAAATTGGATTTCCTGCCATTCGATCGCAACCGTCTTTTTAAGAAGTTTTAAATAACCGGAAAACAGATGCTGCAGAATGTTCTTTCCCACTTTTTGTATGCTCCTCATATCTCATTTCCTCTTTTCTTTCCATACACTGACGATATAATGTTTCTGCATGTGCAGCCAGACGTGACGCCCGATAGCTTTCTGCGGTCTTTCGTGCCTCCATGCAAACTTGTCTGTAATCTGGACTCTGAATCAGCTCTGCCGCCTTATCACTCCAGATTTCTACATCCTCTTCTGTCATATACCCGTTGATTCCATTTTTTACAACATCTTCCACGCCACTCGCCCGAACTGCCACAATCGGATTGCCTGCTGCCATTGCTTCCTCCAGAACAATCCCCTGTGTCTCTGATTTCGATGCGAACAAAAACAGCTCACTTGCATACAGATACTGCTTTACATCCTCATTCGATATATTTCCCAGAAAGACCACGGTATCGGACAATCCCATCTGTTCTGCCAGTACTTCCAGTTCCTTCCTCATACTTCCCTCACCCAGAAGCAGCACACGAAACGAAAATGGCAGCTTCTCTTTCAAACACCGGATTCCATTCAGGAGAAATATCGGATTTTTTTCTTCCTCCAGCCTTGAGACGGAACAGAATAAATGTCCGTTTTTCTCTTCCCCAAGATATTGTCTGCGGATCGTTTTTGTCTTCTCTTCATCCTCAATATAAAAACTGTCATCCAACCCGGTCGGCAGCACTGCCATGGAAACCTCCGTACCGTTTTCCCGGATCCGGTTCTGCATTCCAGGTGTCGGCGCAAAGATCAGATCACATTTATTCGTAAACCATTTCATATATCCCGGGATCACAGTCTCTTTGGCAAACCAGATCAGCTTTTTTCTCCACATCCCTGCCTGCTCTTCTCTGAAAAACGGAATATAATGCAGGTAGTCTTCATACCGTGTGTGATACGTATAAATAACCGGGATCTGATACTTCCGTCCAAGATACAATGCCTGCGTTCCCACAAACATCGGCTGATGCACATGAATGCAGTCAAACTCGTGTTCCTTAAATCCTTTCCAGATTTCTCTGCTGACCAGCTTCGGATATACCATGCCGTTTTCCATCTTCTGACGCGTCACCTGAAACCGGATGACATCGTCCTCTTCCACCTGCCCGTAGCGTGGATCAAATCCATAATCTGGTGCGAAGACCGTCACCTTGTGTCCCTGTTTTCTCAATTCTTTTGCCAGCCGCTCCACGGAAATTGGAACTCCGCCGACAAACGGCTTATAGTTATTTGTAAGCATCGCAATCTTCATGACGTTTCCCCCTCTTCTATGCCAAAACACGAATGGCTGCTTCTCCAAAGAAATATCCGGCTCCTACAAACACCAGATTCCAGATCAGAATCCCCAGACAGGAACTGATGGTATATTTCACAAAATCCATTTTTACCATCCCTGCCGGAATCGAAATGATCGTACGCACCATCGGAAGCAGTTTACTCACAAACACTCCCACACTTCCCTTTTCCCGAAGCATGTCGATCTTACTCTCCACTGCTTCCTTTTGTTTCGGAAATTTCCTGAAATAAAAGCCCAGCACCTTATCTCCGCCTGCTCTTCCCAGCCAATACAGCGCCCAGCTTCCTGTCAGTCCGGCCGCCACCGTCAGTACCATAACCAGCGGAAAACTGATTTCACCCTGAGATGCCCAGATCCCGGAAAGCGGCATGATCACCCCCGCCGGAAATCCCGGAAGATTCAGATATTCCAAAAGCACGATCAGAAAGATGAAAAATGCTCCATATTCAAGAAAATAATTTGTCAATGTCTGGATACTCATAGAAAACGGCCTCCCTTACTTTTGTATTTATCTTAAAATACAAAAATAAAGGAGACCGTTATAAGATTCAAAAGAATTTCTTAAGGATGTTTAAGAATTTTGGAAATCCGATTCCAGAAGATCTATCACATCATATAAAGTGTCAAACCTGCGCCATACTAATTCTAAAACCGCTTCATCCGGCTCTACCAGATCCGGAATCATCACCGGACGCATCCCTGCAGCTGCTGCCGAGCGAATCCCGGACGGTGCATCTTCCAGTGCGATTGCAAACTCGGGCAAAACCTGAATGGAAGCACAGGCTTTCAGGTAAATCTCGGGAT
>OGJY01004019.1_pt1 | contig 11173 bp, 9 predicted proteins | sample 1572231 | NCBI WGS metagenome assembly OGJY01 (sample SAMEA2582121, study PRJEB24529) | metagenome | biome: Human gut stool | place: China | collected 2011
TCGGAAAAGAATTAACATTAGAGGCTCCTGAAGTTGTTTCTGACGAATTGATTGACTTATCCGATTCATCTTATTTGCTTCAGATCATGTATCCATTTGGAATCGTTAATTTCATTTTTGAATTAAAGAAATGATAATGATATTTATAAACAGAAAATTAATTTTCGAGTCACAAAAATAAGGTTGCTGATTTCATCAGACAACCTTATTTTTTGCTGTTATCATTTTTACAAGATATAAATGCTAAAAATCTACACGATTATTTCACGTTCAAAAATTCTTTTACAACCTTTGGCATCTCATCTACTTCACATACGGTCTTATGTCTTACCTCTGCCGTACGGATCTCCTCAATGGCATTCGGAACCTTTACATTGCCAATTTTGCTCAACTCATCGACAAGTTCGAAATCTGTCATCGCATCATACTTCTTATCAATCGCATCCATAACGCTTCTTGTAAACTTGAACGGACTTGCAGTAGAAGCAATCACGGTCTTGGTGTCCGTGTCTTTGGTATCTTTTAAATACTTATGGTATACACCTGTCGCAACTGCTGTATGGGTATCAATAATATAACCTGTCTTTTCGTATAAGTTCCGTATCTCTTCTGCTGTTTCTTCCTCACTTGTATAATTACCATAGAAATCTGCAAGCTGTTCTTTCATTGCAGGCGTAATCTCGTACTTTCCGCTTGTGTTTAATGCTTTCATGAAATCTGCATTCTTCGCAGCGTCATTTCCGGCAATACGATAAATCAGACGTTCTAAGTTACTGGAGATCAGAATATCCATGGACGGAGAGCTTGTCAGCATAAATTCCCTGTTCTTATCATAAGTTCCGGTTATAAAAAAGTCGTAAAGAACCTTGTTCTCATTGGATGCACAGATCAGTTTCGCAATCGGGATTCCCATATTCTTCGCATAAAATGCTGCCAAAATATTACCAAAGTTACCGGTTGGGACTACGACATTGATCTTCTCATCTTTTCCAATAACACCATTTGCATATAATTTTGCATATGCATATACATAATAGACAATCTGTGGCACCAGACGTCCAATATTGATGGAATTCGCGGAGGAGAGCTGATAACCTGCAGCCGCTAATTCCGCTGCCATCTCTTTGTCACCAAAAATCTTCTTCACACCGGTCTGTGCCTGGTCAAAGTTACCATGGATACCTACAACAAATGTATTATCGCCCTTCTGTGTCACCATCTGTTTTTCCTGAATTGGGCTGACACCGTTCTTTGGATAAAAAACAATGATCTTTGTTCCTTTTACATCTGCGAATCCGGCTAATGCTGCTTTTCCGGTATCCCCGGAAGTAGCAGTCAGGATTACAATATCATTTTTTACCTGATTCTTTCTCGCTGATGTGATCATTAAATGTGGCAGGATGGATAATGCCATATCTTTAAATGCAATCGTTGAGCCATGGAACAGTTCCAGATAATAAGCTCCGTCCGCCTGAACCAATGGTGCGATCTCTTCTGTATCAAACTTGCTGTCATAAGCTGCGTTGATACAATTCTTTAATTCTTCTTCCGTGAAGTCTGTCAAAAACTTCTTCATAACTTCATAAGCTGTTTCCTGATAAGTCATTCCTGCAAGTTCATCTACCGTCTTATCCAATGTCGGAAGCTGTTCCGGAACAAATAATCCTCCGTCTTCTGCAAGTCCTTTTAAAATAGCCTGTGAAGCTGTCACTTTTTCATTTGCATTTCTGGTGCTTGTGTACATCAATTCCATTTTCACAATCCTCTTATCCTTTTTCTCTCTTTCGCTCATTATAGATAAAACGTTCTCACATGTCAATGCATTAAAGCATTAAATTGTCCGAAATCCCCTGAAAACGATCTGATTCTGCTTTCAGCTGATCGCTGATCTGCTGGTTTGTCTCCATTTTCTTCTTGACCTTATCCATGTTTTCTACAAGGATATCGGTATTTTCCGCAGCATTTGCGATTCCTTTGGCACTCTCCTCGATCGCCGTGGAAATATCCTCTACTGACTGTTTCATCACAAGGACAACCTCTTTCAGACTGTTTGCGCGTTCCTCGAAGTGATCCATGGTACTATTGACATAAGTTGCATCAGTCCGGTACTGCTCGCCTGTTTTTACGAAGCTGTCATAATCCGGCATGATTGTCTCATCAATATAGGTAACCAGCTGGTTTGCGCTGTCAGAAAGCTTTTCTACCGCATCGGTGACCTGTGCGTTGATACTCTGGATGTTATTCGCTGTCTCTCTTGTGGAATCTGCAAGTTTCCGGATCTCATCTGCCACAACTGCAAATCCTTTTCCTGCCTCTCCCGCTCTTGCCGCCTCAATAGAAGCATTTAACGCAAGAAGGTTTGTCTGGCTGGATACACTTAAAATCTCTTCTGTCAGCTCATTGACATGTTTGACACTGGTACTCTCCTCGATTGCTGACTTCAGCGACTCGATGATGCCGGCAATCATCCGGCTTGTATTTTCCTGATTGTTTACTGCCTTCTGTTTTAACTCTTCGGCACGCTCCTGCATAGTGGATGCATAATCATTCATTGCCTTCGAATCATCCGCAATGCTGATCACTTCATCATTTACATTTGAAATATTATCGGTCACGGTTGCAGCGGAAGAAGAAACCTCCTCCATTGTTGCAGAAAGTTCTTCCATAACAGCAGATACATCATAGGCATTCGTATTGGCTGTCTCCACACTCCTTCCGACATTCTGGACGACATCCCCTATTGCATTGGAGTTTGTTGCGATTTTTCCGAGAACTTTCTGTAAAGTGTCAAGGAACACATTCATACCGGATGCAAGTTCTGCGATCTCATCATTTCCCTTTACGGTCAATCGCTTTGTCAGGTCTGCATGACCGGACTGCATATCTTTGACGATCACTTTCAGTTCCCTGGACGTTTTCCTGATCGGACGAACTACTTTAAATATTGTTATATACAACGATGCAGTCAGGCTCACAGCGATCAATCCAATAACGATCAGATTTGCATAATTTCCACTGCCGTATACCGTACTCTGGTTTGCAATCACACGCTCTACATCTGCATTGTAAAATTCAATATAAGAAGCAAGTTCATCACTCAATTTATTTGCCGCTTTAAAAAGTTCAAGATTACAGTATTCCTGTGCCTGTGTCTTATTACCGTTCTCAATACTGTCCGTTACCTTCTGGTATGCATCCGTAAAGCCCTGATAATAAGCGGTGATATTCTTCACCCTGCTCTTCTCATCCTCTGTCACTGCCATCTGATCTAACTGTTCCAGCAGACTATTGATCTCTTCCTTGGTTGCTGCGCTCTGTTCGAGCATACTGGCACGGTCATTTGTCGACTTTGTCACACACATGCTGTAAGCAAGGATCTCCATTTCCTTAAATTTGTCCGAGATCTCATTCAACTGTGCTGTTTTGGTCATATAAACACTTGTGATCTCATTGCTCGCCTGATACATGGACTTTAAATTCCGATGTCCGATCACAGAAGATAAAATTGCAATGATCACAAGACAGATAACAGGGATCAAAACTTTCCGGCTCATCCGGCTCTGTAACTTTATGCCTCCTGTTTTTCCACTTTTCTTTTGTTTTCTGTTTGTTCTTTCGCTCATATCTGTTTTCCTCTTTTCAAATTCCAATTGCATTTTTGATCAGAAAATCACTTTGTAATATTATACCAAATTCTTACTTACGAAACAATATTTTACAGCATATCAAATTTATATTTTTACCATATTCTGAATCACTTTCTTACACAGCAAAACAGCAAGTGTTTTTCTGCTGAGCGAACAGTCACCATAATTTTCTTGTTCTTCCTGTTCTGTCATGTTAAAATAACATATATCATCTCATAAGTGTAAAGTAATCATTTTATGGAAGGAAAACTATAACATGCAAACTGGAGTTTATTCTGCCCAAAAAAAGGACGGAACCGTCTATTATCGCGCGAACATTACATACCAGACAAAACACATCAGTCTCGGCAGCTTTTCATCGGAAGAAGATGCACACTCTGCCTATTTAGAAGCCTGTAACCTTTTGGAAAATGAAGCAGTCACACTTTTTAACATCCACAGTCAGATTCGCCATCTGTCCTTTGACAAAGCAGTATGTCTTTTAAACTTCCGGGATAATCATCTGTATTTTCATAACCCTATTTATCTGCGCAAAGGCTACTTCAGTTATTTTCTTTCCAATGATATGGAACTGAAATTCGACATTGATGATCTGTTTTATTATGCCGGTCACCGCATCCAGAAACGACAGGGACATTTATTTGTGAGCGACTATGGCATGCAGTACTCCATCTTGTCCCGCTACGGGATCAAACCCTATGCAGTTGCCGGCAGAGACTATCTGTTTTTTAACGGTGATACGCATGATTTCCGTTATTCCAACATTCTGAACATCAACCGTTATCATGGTGTTTTCAGCTATGAGAAAAGCGGTGCTACGCATTATAAAGTTTTTATCCATATTAACGGCAATTACAAAATCGGAAGCTATGCCAGCGAAGCCAGTGCTGCCGTTGCTTATAATAAAGCTGCCGATCTTGCAAAAACATTCGGTGTGACAAAGCAGTTCCCGGAGAACTATGTAGACACGCTGAATCCAAGAGAATATGCCGAACTCTACACTCATGTAAAAATCTCAAAAAAATATATCGATTATCTGAAAACATTCGCTTAACCGCAATGCCTGAAATATCTTTACAGCCACCTCGCAACATACAAAAAGACCGTCACACAAACCTGATCGTTTATGCAACAGTCCTCCTGCTTCTGATTGTATTTTGAAATTATTTCTGATTGATATAGTTGACCAGACCTTCGCAGTCGATAATCTTCTGCATGAATGGCGGGAATGCCTGCCCCTGATAAGAAGTTCCTTTTGTCTTGTCGGTGATGACACCTGTATCAAAGTTCACTTCCACCTCATCGCCTGCTTCAATCTCTTTTGCCGCATCCGGGCACTCGATGATCGGCAATCCGATGTTGATCGCATTCCGGTAAAAAATTCTCGCAAATGTCTCTGCAATGACACAGCTTACGCCTGCCGCTTTAATTGAGATCGGCGCATGTTCTCTGGAAGATCCACAGCCAAAATTCTTATTGGCTACGATAATGTCTCCCTCTTTTACATTTTTCACAAAGTCTTTGTCAATGTCTTCCATACAGTGTGTTGCAAGTTCCTTCGGGTCTGAAGAATTCAAGTATCTTGCTGGAATAATAACATCTGTATCGACATTGTCTCCATATTTAAATACATGACCACATGCTGCTTTCATAAAATCCTCCTTGAGCCTCCTTGTTTTGCGAAGCAAAATCCGAGCCCCTCTGGGTGAGGAGAGGATTTAGCCTCCTTGTTTTACATAACCTCTTCCGGGCTGGAAATCTTACCTGTGATTGCACTTGCCGCTGCAACTGCCGGGCTCGCAAGATATACTTCCGAATCCACATGTCCCATACGACCTACAAAGTTTCGGTTTGTTGTAGATACACAACGCTCGCCTGCCGCAAGGATTCCCATATATCCTCCAAGACATGGTCCACAGGTCGGTGTGCTGACAACCGCTCCTGCCTCGATAAAGGTTCTTAACAGTCCCTCTTCCATTGCCTGCAGATAAATCTTTTGTGTTGCCGGAATCACGATTACGCGAAGTCCTTTTTTCACTTTCTTGCCTTTTAACACGGAAGCTGCAATCCTAAGATCATCCATACGGCCATTGGTACAGGAACCGATCACAACCTGATCGATTTTCACATCACCCACTTCATCGATCGTTCTTGTATTTTCAGGTAAATGCGGAAATGAAACGGTTGGTTTTAAGGTGCTTAAATCAATCGTATATTCCGCATCATATTCCGCATCCTCATCTGCTTCATAAACAACGTAAGGACGTTTGGAATGTTCTTCCATGTACTGTTTTGCAAGATCATCCACAGGGAAAATACCGTTCTTTCCACCTGCTTCGATCGCCATATTTGCAATTGTAAAACGATCATCCATCGTCAGATACCGGATTCCATCACCCACAAATTCCATCGATTTGTAAAGTGCACCATCCACACCGATCATTCCGATAATATGTAAAATAATGTCTTTTCCGCTGATCCACTTAGCCGGTTTTCCGGTCAGATTAAATTTCATTGCAGACGGAACTTTAAACCATGCCTTTCCGGTTGCCATTCCTGCCGCCATATCCGTACTTCCGACACCGGTAGAGAATGCTCCAAGTGCTCCGTAAGTACAAGTATGGGAGTCTGCACCAATGATCACATCTCCTGCCACGGTAAGTCCTTTTTCCGGGAGCAGCGCATGTTCAATTCCCATCTCCCCAACATCAAAATAGTTGGTAATATCATGTCTGCATGCAAATTCACGCACGCATTTACAGTGTTCTGCTGATTTGATATCCTTGTTTGGAACAAAATGATCCAAAACCAGTGCTACTTTATCTTTATCAAACACACCGTTCACTTTCATCTTATCCATCTCATGGATTGCCACCGGTGATGTAATGTCATTTCCAAGAACTAAATCCAATTCTGCCTCAATCAACTGTCCTGCACTCACAGATGGAAGCCCTGCATGTGCCGCCAGGATTTTCTGCGTCATTGTCATTCCCATGATAAAATCCTCCTTCACGTAATTATTCCGATTCTCTGCTGTTATCATAAATTATCAAAACAATTACTCTGTTTATATTCCCGTGATATTCTCATTTCTCACGTTTTCTTTTACTGCGTTTATTGTAGCATAGACAATATTATAATACAAATACATAATAAACATATTTACCATAACTATCTTTTATGATATAATATGCGTACGCAATGAGCAGTGCCAATCGAGAATATACAGACCGGACATGCTTGCATGGTAAGGTCTGTATATATCGAGAGTGATAGGGCGAATGCCCGTCAGCCAGAAAAATCTCTGATTTTTCTGGCTTGCACTGCAGACTAAAACTCATTCAATCATATATTTATCAGATAACAAAAAGGAGTTTTTATGAATCAGAATTTATCCTCTTACCGTATTTTTTATACAGTTGCAAACACCGGAAATATCTCAAAAGCTGCAAAGGAGCTTTATATCAGTCAGCCTGCGATCAGTAAATCCATCCAGAAGTTGGAAGAAAGCGTCGGCTGCAAACTTTTTTCCAGAAGTTCCCGCGGCGTTGTTCTGACCGATGAAGGAAAACTGCTCTATGAGCATGTCAGTGAGGCGTTTGAGACCCTGACTATGGGCGAAGAAAAATTAAAACGTTCCATCGAGCTCGGTGTCGGACACTTAAAAATCGGTGTCAGCTCCACGCTCTGCAAATATCTGCTTCTGCCTTACCTGAAAGAATTTATCCGGCAGAACCCGCATATTTCCATTTCCATCTCCTGCCAGTCCACCAACGATACCTTAAAACTGCTGGAAGATAACAAAATTGATATCGGACTGATCGGCAAACCGGAAAATCTGAAAAATATTCATTTTGACTTTTTGGAGGAAATTGAAGACATTTTCGTTGCAGCCAAAGATTATCTGCGAAACCTGAAAGCAAGAGGTATTCAGAAAGATCATATTTTACAGAGTTCCACGCTCATGCTGCTTGATAAAAACAATATGACAAGACAGTACATTGATGATTATTTACAGGAAAATCAGATTATCATCAAAGATTCGATTGATATCTCTGACATGGATCTTCTGATCGATTTTGCCCGCATCGGTGTCGGTGTTGCATGTGTCATCAAGAACTTTGTCCGGGAAGATTTGGAAAACGGAACTCTCGTGGAAATTCCACTTGGCTTTCCAATCCACAAACGTGAAGTCGGTTTTGCATACAAGACAACAACCAAGCCTTCTAAATCACTTGCGGAATTTATTCATTTTTACAAGACTTACCGGTAGGACGCTGATGCGTGCAAGCTTTAGCTTGCATAATTCTTCTGCGCATCAGTCGCATCCTTGTGGAGCATTTTTCTTGCATAGGAAGCAATTTCCTATGCAAGAAAAAACGCCGTGGCAGCCGCCACGGCATTTTTTCTTATCTCATAACAATATTCACGATACGTCCTGGTACATAAATCTCTTTTACGATATTTCCCGTGAGTTTATCTGCAATCGCTTCTTTTGCTTTTGCAATGACATCCTCTTTGGCATCGTCTTTTCCGATGGAAAGTGTTCCCTTGGTCTTACCATTGATCTGGACTGCGATTTCCACAGAACTCTCAACGGTCTTAGCCTCGTCAAATTCAGGCCAGGCTGTCTGATAAACTTTTCCTTCGAAACCTGCAATCTGCCATAACTCCTCAGTGATATGTGGAGCAACCGGGTTCAATAAAGTAATTAATGTTTTAAATTCACCCCTTGTGATCGCATTTTTCTTATAAAAGTCATTGATAAGTGCCATCATTGCTGCAATTGCAGTATTATATTTCAGATTTTCAAAATCACTGCTTACCTTCTTGATTGTCTGATGCATCTTTGTCTCCATATCAGCGGAGTAACCTTCTTCGTCAGTCATAAGATCCTGTAATTTCCATACACGCTCCAAGAAACGACGGCAGCCTTTAACGCCATCTTCCGACCAGGAAGCGCTTAAATCGAAAGCTCCGATGAACATCTCATAAGTTCTCAAAGTATCTGCACCGTATTCTCTTACAATATCATCCGGATTTACGACATTTCCTCTGGATTTTGACATCTTCTCACCGTTCTCACCGAGGATCATACCGTGGGAAGTTCTCTTCTGATATGGTTCCGGACAAGGAACAACACCCTCATCATAGAGGAATTTGTGCCAGAATCTGGAGTACAGCAAATGTAAGGTTGTATGCTCCATACCACCGTTATACCAGTCAACCGGCATCCAGTATTTTAATGCTTCCGGACTTGCAAGCGCTTCATCGTTGTGTGGATCGGTATATCTTAAGAAATACCAGGAGGATCCTGCCCACTGAGGCATGGTATCGGTCTCTCTCTTAGCTGGTCCGCCACAGCAAGGACAGGTTGTGTTAACCCAGTCAGTCATTGCTGCAAGTGGTGATTCACCGTTATCTGTCGGCATGTAGCTGTCAACTTCCGGTAACATTAATGGAAGTTCGCTCTCATCGATCGGAACATATCCGCATTTATCACAATGTACAATTGGAATCGGTTCACCCCAGTATCTCTGACGCGAGAATACCCAGTCTCTTAATTTATAATTTGTCTTGGCTGTTCCAATGCCTTTTTTCTCTAAAAATGCAATCATCTTTGCTTTTGCATCTTTTACTTCAAGTCCGTTAATAAAGTCTGAGTTAATCAGAACACCTGTTGCAACATCTGTAAATGCAGCCTCATTGATGTCTACTTCCTCTCCGTTCTTTGCAACAACCTGGATCATTGGAAGATTGAATTTCTTTGCAAATTCCCAGTCACGCTCGTCATGTGCCGGCACTGCCATGATCGCACCTGTACCATAGGACATTAATACATAGTCAGAGATCCAGACCGGAATCTCTTTTCCGTTTACAGGGTTTACTGCTGTCAGACCATCAATGCATACACCGGTCTTGTCTTTTGCAAGCTCTGCACGCTCAAAATCAGATTTCTTCGCAGCCGCCTCACGGTATGCCATAATCTCATCCCAGTTTTTGATCTCGCTCTGGTACTTATCGATGATCGGATGCTCCGGGGATACGACCATGTAAGTAACTCCGAATAATGTATCGCAGCGGGTTGTGTATACACGAAGTTTATCTTCTTTTCCTTTAATAGAGAAATCAACTTCAGCCCCCATGGATTTGCCGATCCAGTTCTTCTGGGAAACTTTTACACGCTCGATGTAATCCACATGATCTAATCCTTCGATCAGTTTCTCTGCGTAATCCGTGATTTTTAACATCCACTCACTTTTTACTTTGCGGACAACCGGAGCTCCACAACGCTCGCAGACACCGTTTACGACCTCCTCGTTTGCAAGACCTACTTTACAGGAAGTACACCAGTTGATCGGCATTTCCTTCTTATAAGCTAAACCTGCTTTGAAAAGTTTTAAGAAAATCCACTGTGTCCATTTATAATAATTTGGATCGGTGGTGTTAATCTCTCTGTCCCAGTCAAAAGAATAACCGAGAGAATGAAGCTGATCTTTGAATCTTGCCACGTTCTTCTCTGTTACAATCTTCGGGTGGATCTTGTTCTTGATTGCATAGTTTTCAGTTGGAAGTCCGAATGCATCCCATCCCATTGGATAGAGTACGTTGTATCCCTGCATTCTTCTCTTTCTAGCTACGATATCAAGTGCTGTGTAAGGTCTTGGATGACCTACGTGAAGTCCCTGTCCTGATGGATACGGGAACTCAACTAATGCATAATATTTTGGTTTGGTAAAGTCATTGGTTGCTGCGAAAGCTTTCTCATCATCCCAGACTTTCTGCCATTTTTTTTCGACTACCTTATGGTTATAAAGTTCTGCCATGGTATTCCTCCTTCTTTTTTATCAAGCATGACTCATAATTTTGTGGTAATAGAACAAAGTTTCCTATTACATAAAAAATCTCCGTCTCCAAAAAGAGACGAAGATATCTGTTCACTCCGTGGTACCACTCTCATTCGCAGGATGAACGGTTCATCCAAATACGCACTCACATTCTTAACGCGAATCACACGTTCTGACCTACTTATTTTTTCATTTCAATCAGAAAACTCAGAGGCGAGTTGGGAACTTCCAAATACTGTCTTGCACCATCCGACAGCTCTCTGACACTTTTTCGTTCTTAATACTCCTCGTCAACGTCATATTTTATGCTTTTAACATGATTTATTTTAACATATGAAATTCATTTGTCAATATTTTCAGAGCATATCCCACGGGAGTTTGACAGTTGAATATTTAAAAAAGTTATCTCAGGTCGCATAAAACCTGCATTTTTTATGTCAATTTTTTCGTTTTTGTATGTACTTGTTTGTAATAGTGTGATATAATTAAAAGAAAAAGGATTTTGTGTCATGTATATTGCAGTTACAGGTAGTAAAAATAATAAAGACGTTTACATTTATCAATCATTCCGAAAAAAGGATGGAAAGTCATCATCTCGCATTTATAAGAAGCTTGGGAAATATAACACCTTGTTGGAACAGTTTGATGGTGATAATGAAAAACTTATGGCTTGGGCGA
>OGJY01004026.1_pt1 | contig 11162 bp, 6 predicted proteins | sample 1572231 | NCBI WGS metagenome assembly OGJY01 (sample SAMEA2582121, study PRJEB24529) | metagenome | biome: Human gut stool | place: China | collected 2011
TCCCACCAGAATGCGGTCGCCCGCAAAGGCAAAAAACGCTCGCCTGAGGGAAGTGTTCCAGGATAGAGCGCATCTTCTCCTTGCTATCTACGAACCATTCTCCGCTTACAATCTGTCCGGCATGAATCTTTGGATGCTGGTTGCCTGGCTGTTCATTGATGGCAAGCGCCTTTTCTACATACTCCTTAGGGGTCTTGAAGAGGGCAGGCATACCGAGAATCTGTCCATACTCGCATTCGTCTCCGCAGTAAGCATCGTGATATACACAGTCGGTAGCTACCACCACTTCGGTAACATTGAGGTTGATGTCAGCGCCTCCAGCCACACCCGAAGAGATGACGAGGTCTGGGTGGTAATTATCAATCATTTCCACAGCTCCGATGGCGCTGTTCACCTTTCCGATGCCGCACTGCTGCATCACTACTTCATTCTCGCCGATCTTTCCGATGACGAAGTCCTTATGATTCTTTCGCTCTGTCTGCGATTCTGTCAATAATGTCTTGAGTTGCGTGAACTCCTTGTCCATCGCAACGATAATTCCTATTCTCATATCTATTTTATTACTTTTGGGTGCAAAGTTAATAAAAATATCGCAGATGTTGCTAATTTTTCTTTTTATTTTGGTTGTTAATGCCTCATTTGGCAGAAAAAGGTGAACAGGGAAGCCTAATACGACATGTTCATATCTTCTGTAATACAGATATAGAAATCAGCCAAGCCCAGGTAGTCTTTTTCTATCTTGTCAATCTCTTCTTGGCGAACCGCCCTAATAGTGCTAATGGTTGTTTTAGGGCGATATTCGAGGAGATAAGGGATGATGCCGTTTCTGGCATCAGAATGATAAGTACCATTAAAATGAATCATCTGTTCACCCTTCTTGAGGTTTTGAGCGATGAACCATCCCATGGTAGCATCTTTGATGGCTTGTGCTTGTGCCATCAGCTGTGGTTTGGTTTCCTTTGCCTTACCGAGTAACCCCATCAGGGCAAAACCAGCCTGGGCGTTCTCGTTCTCAACATATTTAATAGGCAACTTTGGCAAATAGCGCTTGGCTTCAGCCGAAAGAGAATCTAGGAAAGCAAGTCCTTTTTCTTTCACGACACTGGCATATCTGCGAGGCACGTTAGTTGCTATCAGTGGCAAGTGATGGCGCTTGGCGTAGTAGACCAACGGTTCGTAGTCTGTGCTGTAGTTGGGCCATAGGCGGCACTCTTCCTCGAAACGGTCGGAAGAAATGGTGCTGCTTGTATATTCATCGATGATGAGCTGGTTATCTGCCTCCAGCATCTCCATACCTACTTTCAATTTATTATTATTTTCGGCAAGAGCCTCTAAGACCTTTAATTCCATCCAATGGCTAATGACGCAATTGTGGATTTCTCCAAAGAATACTACATCTGTGGCTGACACGGTCTTGATCATTTTTTCATAACTTACTTCCTTGCCTTGGGCATCGAAAATACGATATATTTCAGGTGTTTTCTGTGCATAGGTAGTCATGCTCATCATGAGCATGACTATCCATAATATTTTTTTCATTTTTCTTTCTTGTTTTGATGTAATTTAAAATGGGGTGCCTTTATAGAGTAAAGCTGCGCGCTCAGGACGTACGTAGTCCTCAAAGCCTTTGCGGATATCCTCAGGTGTGATGCTTTTCAGACAGTTGCTGTAATTGTCGAAGTCTTCTAAGCTCTCGCCGTTATGCAAGAGGTTAGTGAGAACATTCTTCCATTCTGCTGGTGCATCATCAGAGAGCGACTTGCGCTTGGTAACGAGGAACGACATCTTGAGCTTGTTCAATTCGCCTTTGCTGATACTGTTGGTCTGTAAGTCCTTGATAATCTCATCTAAGGCCTGCATAGCCTTATTGCGATTCTCGTTCTTGACAGCCACTTCGAGCCAGAAATTATATTTGGCTTGTGGTACTCCGGCATAGTATAGGTCGGCGTATGGCGAATAAACGATGTTTAATTTCTCGCGCAGGATGCTCAACAATCGGTTCTGCATGACATCGCGCATCAGCTTCAGCATCAGCGACTGGCGAAGTCCTGGCTTATAATTGCCCGAATAGATGTAGTTCAAGACAGTCTGTGATTCCACGTCATTCTCAAAAGCCTCTTTGTAAGGACTCTTTGGCATATTGCTTGGCTTGTCCTGGAAACGAGTCATCTGAGCGGATGTCTTCAAACGTGCAAATGTGTTGACAATGGTACGCAATACCTCATTTTCTGCAAAGTTGCCAGTTACTATCAAGGTGGTTTGCAGAGGATTGGCAAAGAGTGATTTATAATAGGTGGTCATTGAATCCAGGTTGAGCTTTGACAAGTCTTCTTTCTGAATCTTGATACCACTATTCGTTGGTATATTGCATACCAGTGAGTCCACTCTTCGTGAGAGCATACGGTTGGTGTCTCGTTTCAGCAGTCTGTTGAGCAAGGTTTCCTTTCCCCAACTTTCAATTTCAGAGTCTCGGACCTCCTTGAAATCTTCGTATGATTTGCCTGGAGCTGTAATTTTCTCATAAACCAGGTTCATTAATTCCTGTGCCTTGTCGATTGGTGCAGAGGCGAGTACCTGATGCCAGTAATCGTCGATACCAATGCTCATTGATAAGCCTTCTTCCTGCATCACCTCGGTCAGCAGATCGGTATCGATATGTGCTAGTCCGCCCATATCTACATAGCTTACGGCATCTTTCAGGAGTGGGTAATCCTGCTTGCTGAGATCACCTGTGCCACCTCGTCCGTGCATGGCAATATAGATAGTGCTGTCTTTATCTGTTGTAGGACGCAAGACAAGCTTCAAGCCATTTTGGAGCAGATATTCCTTTACTCCGATATCCTCGTACTTCCGTTTGCTGACGATAGAAGAGGAGGCATCAGCATGGGTGGTTGAAAGGCAGGCAGGAATGTCAATATGCTGTTTTTCTGCTACCTTCTTTCGTTGATAGGTGTAAGCAGGCATCGGGCTCTTCAAGCCCTGCTGCCATAGTTGCAGTAACTCTTTCTCATTAAAAGATTCTTCCTTGCCGGCATTGTTCTGATAGGCTACAAGAAGTGATTTGTTTCCTTCCTGAAGAATCGTTTTGAAAAGTTTCTTAAGCTGGCTGCTACTGGTTTGCCTTACCAATTGTCTGACTTCCTCCATATCTTCGTTCCAAGTGAGATATCTGTCTCCGGCGATGATGTAATCAACAAAATCATCACACCACTTGCTTGACTGGAATCCTACAGTATCTACAGACATCCTGTTGACTTTTTCGGCAATATAGTCAGCTAATTCTTCTTTGCCAAACCCCTTGCTGGCGATATTTGAAAATACGCTAAGCACTTTTGTCATCTTCTCCTTGAGTTCCAGTTTTCCTCTACCTTCTACCGAAAAAGAGAAATGATTTTGATTGGCAAGATACCAGGCATCGTCGAGATCACATCTGATACCCTGTGCAGCCATTCTCTTTCTGATAGCCGCCATGAGCAGGCGATATTGCTCCTTGAGAGCTGTAGAGGCGATGGTATTTGCCACCACACCTTCGTGAGGGATAATGAACTCCAGTTTAGAACTTGTACCTACAGTGTCTTTAACCTCATGGAGCGTGATGCCTTTCTTGTAGGTGAGCGGGTAGTTGCCCAATGGGGTAGGGTGTCCTTTTGCTACCTGGTTGAAGGTTGCCAAGATGCGTTTCTGTATATCTTGAGCATCCACATTACCTACAATAACCAGACAGGCATTCTTGGGAAGATACCATTGATGATAGTAATTCAGCAGATCGTCGCGTGAGATAGACTCGATGTCCTGTTCTGTTCCGAGCGGCATACGCAAGATATATCTTCCATCACCGATTTTAAGGTCATAGAAGTCATCTCCGGTATCATAACTGCGCAATTCTTCCTTGATAACTCCGCGTTCCTGATTCACTGATTGTGGGTCGAATGCTACACCATCCAGAATGTCACGAACAGCAAGAAGCGTGCTGTCCATAACCTGAGTTCCGAAATCAGCAACAGGCAATGAAAGCCAGTATATGGTGCGGTCGAATCCTGTGAAAGCATTGATGTCGCGTCCATATTTCATACCGAGACGCTCAAAGTAGTCAACCCATGCATCTTGAGGAAAATGAGTAGTACCCGAAAAAGACATATGCTCTAAGAAGTGAGCGCCACCTTTTTGCTGATCACTTTCTTGCAGAGAGCCCACTTTCATAACAAGGCGCATTTCTATGCCATGTCTTGGCAATGCATTAGGCATAATGATATAGTGAAGTCCGTTGTCAAGGTAGCCTTCCACGGTACCCCGTGGAAGGTTTATAGCTTTATCTTTATTGGCAAATGCTGATAAACCAAAGGTTATGAGCATTACAAATAACAAAGTCTGTTTTGTTATTTTATACATATTGTTGGCATTAGATGTTTTTATTCTATTAATTACCAAAAGTATAGGTTGCTTCTACTCTCTGGCAGCCGTATGCATTCTCAAGATACCAAGGGAATGCAAAGGTCATTTTTCCATTCGCGAAATCTATCTTGCCGGTAGGAACAATAAAGATATTCTTATACTCTGTTTTTTCTGCATCGGCAACAACGTCGGTATTGTCAAAGAATGCGTATGGATTCAATGTCCCACCACCGTCAATGATGTCTTGTACAGGAGTTTCTGTCTTGGAATCACCATCGTCAACAATAAAGTTTTTGCCTGCATCTGCCATTTCCTTTAGACGAGTCCATGCAGAGAATGTATAATCGAACGGAACCGTTGTGATTTCTACTTCATAAATGTTAGTCTTCTTGCCTGTGAAGCTTAGTGTCATGTCTGCATTAACTTCGATACCATCGAGGGTCATCGTAAAGGTTTCCTTGTTGAAGTCATACTTGATGTTCTCCATTACAGCTTTGCCATATGGAGTCTGTGTATAGTATTCGGTATCTTCTACCGTTTTCTTTCTCAACATTTCGTAACTGAAGTTAGTCATGCCCATTGCATTTGAAATCATCTTCAGTACAGGCTTTTCTGCTGTTGCCTTATCGCTTAGTGTGATAATGGTTATGCCTGAGAAAGCACGAGTCTCCTTATTGTCATTGATATCTGCCTTGTCGTCATCATTGAAAGTTACAACGGTATTTACCTTTACTTTACCCAGAATCTTGGTTAAGTCTATATTGAGATTTTTCTTGTAGCCTTCAATCAGTTTCAGTTGAGCCTCTGTTAATGTAGGGATATCTGAGTCTGGATTGATGGTTACAGTTGCAGGCTTTCCATCTGATTTCATATTGCTATCAGAGAATGATGCTGAAACGGTCAATATGCAAGGTGTGCTGAGAGAACTCTTTTTATTTGATTTTACTGTGAATGAAGCTGTCTTTTCTCCTGCCTTCAGAGTAATTGTAGTAGGAGTGATTGTTGCAATGTCTCCATCATTTCCCTGAAGCGACAGGCTGATACTTGCATCTGCCTTCAATGTGTGAGCAAGCAAAATATTGAATTTTACTTCTTCGTCATCATCCTCATTGATGATACTGTTGCCATCTGCAGTAATGGAAACGTAGTTGGTCATCTGAACATTGTCACCATTGTCGTCACTGCTGCATGCGCTGAAACCAATCAGCATTGCAAGCGCACAAAAAAGCATAAATGTAATTTTCTTCATTTTTCTATTTTTTTTATTGTTAATACTATCTGTTAATTGGCCACTTTTCGTTTTGGCTCACCTGGTTGTTATATTTATATTCGGATGCTGGGATAGGGAATGTCCAACGATAGTCATCTGACTTGATCTTGGCAGTTTCAGCCAGTCCCCAGACCGAAAGGCGATTTACGTCGGCATGTATTCGCTTGAGATCGAAATAATTGGTTCCTTCTCCTACGAATTCTTTGTATTTCTCAGCGAGAATTGCTTCAATCAGTGCATCTCCTGTTACTTCTTCTCCTATCGGATTGGCTGAAATCAGTTGCAGGTAATGGTTGATGCGTTCTCGAGCCTTTGGTTCATTGTTATTGCGGGCATAAGCCTCTGCTGCGATGAAGTAGGCGCCTGCAAATCGCATTCTGTTGATGTAACTTGGCTGGGTGCCTTGTTTGTTCATCATATTGTACTTGCCCATCAGGTTGCGCATCTTTCCATTTTGTTCTTTGGAATAGAGGGTATATTCCTTGCGCACATCCTTATCTGTAAAGCTGAATGCTGGATTTACGGCATAGTAATCGCCATCATTACTGCCATATTCGATTCCAATATAGTAACTGTTGGAAGTATTGAAGGCAAAGATTCGCCCGCTATAACTTTCTGTTCGCCACAGTCGTGAATAACTCTCGCCACCAATCTGGCTGTCATCGCCTAGTGCTATTACATCATCTGCATGTTCGGCTGCTTCTTGGTAGTTTCCCATATAGAGTGCAGTTTCTGCCAGCATGTATTTGGCTGCAGTTTGCGATAACCAGCCGTTTTTTGCAGGTTGGTTTCTTACACTTGCCGCCTCAGTCAGCAAACTATTGATCATATCAATGCATACTTTCTTGCTGCTTCGTGCATTGGTTTCATAACCAAACATATTCTTGATGATTACACCATCTCCGTCAGGGTTGATGTCGAATGCGGTAGCATAGATGCGTAACAAGTCAAAATAGCACATGGCTTTCAATATCTGTGCCTCTGCCTTGATGTCTTCTTTCTCTTTCTGCTCTGTTGATGTTTCGCTTGTTATTTTGTCGATACGTTCTAATAGAGCATCACAATTTGAAATGCAGGTGTAATATTCAGACCATACTGTAGAAGAGAGGTTACTGATATTCTTGTCTTGCCAATTGTAGAGATTTTGGGTTTCTACATCCTTTCCCGCCAGGTTGGTAGGACAGAAGTCGTTACCCAAAAGAGAAAACTCATACTCCTGATGGGGATAACTCAGATAGCAGGAGGTTAGTAAAGAACGTCCTGTTTTGACATCTGTGATGGCATCAGGGTCGGAAAACTGGTCGGGTGGGGGTACATTGAGTGAACAGCTAGCTAAAAGCATGGTACTGCCTACTAAGACCAGTGATTTTTTTATGATATTTATATAATTCTTCATTTTTCCTAGAATGTAAGATTCAAATTGAATGTATATATTGGTTGTGTTGTGCCGGCAAGTGTTCCGCTCTCTGGGTCACTCTCTTTATAGGAGGTCCATGTGAAGAGGTTGGAAGCCTGGAAGCCCACTGTAGCATACTGCAAGAATGGCAATACCTTTTGCAGGGTGCCTGATGGCAAACGATAGCGCATACTTATCATGGAGAGACGCAAATAGTCGCTCTTGCCTACTGTCCTGGAGTTGGGATATAGTGCAATGTTGTCTTCTGCCGTAGATGAAGTATAGAATGGTGTCCAATAGATTTTGTCCTCATCTCCCTGTTTGAACCACATCTTATCTGTCTGACCGGCAACGGCATTCTTGTTGACATTATCCTTGTCTCTTACATAGGAATAATTGAAACGCTGGATGCCGCCATGAACGTAATAAAAATCCATGTCAAAGTCGAATGACTTGTAAGAGAAGCTCAGATTGAATGTACCTGAATAAGGAGGCGTGAGATGTCCCAATGCTACGACATCGTCTTTTGTCAGCGCTTCTGTTGCCTGTTTCTCCGTGCCATTTGGCAAGAGGAATACAGGATAACCTGTAAGAGGATTTATACCCAGGGATTTTGGTCCATAGAGCATGTCGTATGATTTGCCTACCTCATAGTCTGGTACCAATTGATCTTCTGTGGTATAAATCTTATCTGCATAATAGAGGTCGAGTACCTTGTTGTTGTTATAGGCAAGGTTTGCCCCTATGCTGAAACGGCAATTGTATGTATCTATAATCTTTGCACTCAGACCTACTTCTAAACCGCTATTCTGAAGGACACCGATATTTCGCTTCAAAGTAGAGTAACCTACTGATGTAGGGATTGGCACATCAAGCAATGCCTGCTCTGTACGGCGATTGTAATAGTTGACATCCAATGTGATGCGATTGAACAAATCCATGCTCATACCCAAATCTATCGATTTATTCTGTTCTGGCTTCAAATCCTTATTATACAAGGAAATCAACTCCAATACACGTTGGTCTTCGTATGTATTGGTAGAGTAGGAGAAGGTTCCTGTTGTTGTCGATACGGATACACCATTGAGATTGGCTGTAATACCATAGGATCCCTTGAAATTGAGACGGGAAATCACCTTGTTGTCTTTCAGAAAAGCATAATTTGAAGGTGTCCATCCCAAACCGACAGCCCATGCCTTGTTCCAACGCTTGTCGGAAGGTAAGACAGAGGATGCGTCGGCCTTATAGGTTGCATAGAGATCATAGGTACTCAACAAACTATATCCCAACACACCTCCAATACCCAACTGGCGATTCTTGTCTCTTGGCGCACTCATCTTTACCCTGCGTGAACCGGTAAGGGATTGATTGATGGCTGCTGCTGAGTTGATGGTTCCAACACCATAACCAGTAGTGCTGAGGTTGTCGATATTGGTATCATAATAGTCCATGTTGGCACTGAAAGTGAGGTCATGAATTTCATTGAACGTACGGGTATAGGTAGCACGCACATTCGCAGAAATATTGGTTGTCGTATTCTTGGATTTCGAATAAATACCTCGTGCAACTTCTGCCACGCCGCTATGCATCTCTGAGTATGCGGTTGATGGGGTAAACTGGTGTGATTCGTCTAAGACAAAGTCGATACCTGCCACTGCTGCAATGTCAAGACCTGGCAATAGTGTCAAGGTGATGTTTCCATTCACTCCAAACTCCTTGTCATTAGATTCAGCACTGTATTGATTCATCAAATCCTTATAGGTCTGGCCTGGATAAGACCATAACTTTCCGGTCTTCTGCTCATAAGGATTTAATTCGTAAATCAATGAAGATGGGTCATTGGCAGTACCGTTCGGAGTGTTGGTCTTGGAATAAGCTCCTGTCACGCCCAGCATGGCATAACCAATCTTGCCCAACTTCTGGTCAACGTTTAATCGGAATCCCATACGCTGCTTGTCATTTCCTTCGATACGACCACCCTGATAAGAATAGTTGGCAGAAAGAAAATAAGTTGTTTGGTCATTGCCGCCACGAAGACTTAAGTTGTGGCGCTGGTAGAAGCTGTTGCGCAATAGTTCGTTGAACCAGTCGGTATTGATATTGCGCAAGGAATCAAGCTTGCTCTGTCCTTCAGCTATCATACTGGCTAAGTTTGGGTCGTTGGCAAAGTATTTGCGATAATAGTCCTCACTATAACGATAGCCTGGTGTCTCTGCATTACCGATTAGTTTCTCCAGTTCCAGCTTTTCTGCTGAATTCATCATCTTCAGACCACGACGACCACGGGTAGTAATACCCATATTGGTGCTGTAGTTGATGAGAGGCGCACCGGAATGTCCGCGTTGCGAGGTAATTTCGAGCACACCATTAGCAGCCTTCACGCCATAGAGTGCGCAGGCTGTAGCATCTTTCAGCACTTTCATACTCTTGATATCCGAAGGATTCAGATTATAAAAAGTCTCAGCAGAGATAATCTGTCCATCCATTACATAAAGTGGTTCGTTGGTTGTATTGCCCTGTCTTAGGGAAGAGTTGCCGCGTAAACGGATTTTTGGGGCAGAACCCAAATCTCCTGTGTTGGTAACGACAAGACCAGGCACAGCACCCTGCAAAGCCAAAGCCATATCTATCATAGGCTTTGCCTCTACACGCTTCATATCTACGTTTTCTACAACGCCCGACTTGGAACGTAAGTCTATAGCATTGATATTGCTTCGCGCTATGACTACTACCTCACCTACTGAGGTAGAAGATGGCTCGAGCATCGGACTGATGGTTGACTGTCCTTTGTAAACCACACGCTTTGCCTTAAAACCAAGCATCGTGAATTTTATACTTGCCCCACGTTTGATAGGCTGGCTGAAAGCATAGCGACCTTCATCATCCGTTACGGTTACGATCTGGGTACCTTCTACTTTTACAGTTACACCTGCAAGCGGGTTCTTATCCTGGTCGTAAACGTAGCCTATTAAACTTTGGCTTTGAGGTAAGGTCATATTATTGAACACCTCTGAATGATTCACTGAAGCTGCCATAAGATTAGCTGGCGCAGTGCAGAGCGCTATGGTAGCCAATCCTACAGTAATACTTTTATGAATACTACTCGTCTTCTGTTTTCTCTCTCTCTGTCTTTTCATGAAACTTTGTTTTGTAATGATACGGGTGTTTCTTTTTTGTGAAGGCAAAGATACAATATTTTTTTTAAATTAAACATTTTTTTTTGTACCTTTTTTGGAGGAAAATACTAAAAATACCTAGTTTTTAGTAGTAAAATGATGTTTTTTTCGTCTTTTTGTCTGTTAATTCGGATAAAAGTGGTGGTGTTATTGCGTCAGATTGTTGTTTTCTTATCTTTACTCAAACGCAGGTATTCTTGTTAAAATAGGTTAATCGTAAGATGCAAAAAAGGCAATCCCATAAATCTATGGAATTGCCGGAAATATGCTTTGAAAATTAGAAATTCACTCCGAAATTGAGCAAGAGGGCTCCATTATGCGATTTGTCAAAACTGTCGTGGCAGATGTTTGCAAGGCCGATGTCGTAGGTGAGGTCGGCATAGAACATATCGTAGCCGATGCCGCAACCGATGCGCAGACCACCATCCAGACGGCGGAAGTTGTCGCTGCGGAAGGAACTCTGGGCCTCTCGCTCGGCAAAGTTCTTGATCTTGCCACCTACACCCACAGCGAAGTAACCGCCGAATTGTGGCTGGATGGAGAGGTGGTCATCTACATCATACTTGTATTTCAACACCGCAGGAATCTGCAGGTAGTTGAGGTCGTAGGTCATCTTCTTGCCGGAAACCAGATCTTTCTTGCCACCTTTTTCTATATAGGAGAGCCCCGTCTCCAGATACAGAGGCGCTGTATCCGTGAGCGGAATGCCGGCAACAACGCCTACGTTGAGGCCCGTCTGCCAGTCTCCGCCATCCAGACGGGAATCATCCGAATTCACGTAGGTGAATGCCGGACCGATTCGGAAACCGAAGTATGGAGCACCGTAACTGTGGTTGTATCTGTAGTCGAGATGTCACCGTTGTCTGCGGCTCTGGTCTGAACTGCGTGAACATGGCTGCTCAGATGATCGAGGCCGGCGATGCTGACA
>OGJY01004027.1_pt1 | contig 11159 bp, 9 predicted proteins | sample 1572231 | NCBI WGS metagenome assembly OGJY01 (sample SAMEA2582121, study PRJEB24529) | metagenome | biome: Human gut stool | place: China | collected 2011
AGACAAATCCTAGATATTCATTATTCACAAAATGCAAAAATACAAGATACACCGCCCAGAAAACTGCCCCGCCGATCGCCGGGATCAAGACTCTGCGCCCGCGGATGTTGTAAATGATCGCAAATCCGAACGACCCGAAAAACGATGCGATGATTGAAAGAACATCCTGACTCATAACATCCCTCCAAGAAGTATTTTAGAAAGAATAAACCCGGCTGCCACACAGACGGCTGTGATCATCGCCTCCGAAAAATGCAGAAGTCCGCTGATCATGTCCCCGCTGATGAAATCCCGGAATGAGTTCGTCATCAGGACTCCCGGGATCAGGAGCATGATATTCCCGATCATGATCATCTCGACATGCTGTCCGATCCCGAGATAGCAGACAAGAATACATGCCATACCTGAGATCAGAGAGCAGAGGATATTGGAGAAGATCGCCTTCAGCTTGATCGCGGAGAGCGCATATAAGGTCACGCGGATCAGCGCCCCGACAAACAGGGACGCAAATCCATCCCACAGATTTCCTCCAAAGAAAATGGCAAACGCCCCGGCTGTCATTGCATAGATCCCGCACTGCACCGCCGGGGAATAGGTCGGCCCCTTCAATATTTTTTCGTACTCCCGGTCGATCACCTCAAAGGACGGCTGCGTCGCGCAGATCCGCCTCGAAAGGTCATTCAGCCGGTCCAGCTTCCACATATCCGTCCCGTAACTTAAAATTCTTCGCGTCTGCGTGATCCACTTCCGCTCCTTCGTCTCCAGCGTCACGATGATACACGACGCGATCGAGAAAATATGGCTCTGCCGGATTCCGTAGGCATTGCAGATCCTCCGGATCGTATCCTCCACACGGCTGATCTCCGCCCCGCTCACGAGGAGCTGCTCCCCGATATTGATCGCGCAGGTCAGGACTTCTTCGCTTGTCATCTCTTCATTCTTTTCAGTTGTCACCTTTTTTCCCCTTTTCCTCTGCTTCGGCGGCCATCGCGCGCTGATAATGCTTTAACGCGTCCCGATAGGCAACGATCAGCGCTTTCCAGGAAGAACCATGATATCGGCGCCGGATCGCCTCCTCGATCACCTTCGCATCCGTTTCCAGGTGCTTATGCAGAAAAAGCTTTCGTATAAAATCATTTGTCAGCTCCAGCGTTCTCGAACAGTCTGTCTGTATGATCTCTCCTGTTGATGGGATCACCTCAAATGCGATAAAAAAGCTTCCATACACCTTTGTGATCGCGTTATCCACATTCGTTCTTGATTCTCCTACAATATAATATGTCTCCTCACCGGTTTCAGCCATTCTGCTCTCCTCTTTTCATCAGCTCGTGCGCGGCTGGGTTCAGTCACGCTCTCATTTCCAATACTTGTCCCACCATATTTCAGCATCATAATATAGGAAATCCATTCTGTCAATCCCTGTACGAATTCCAGTACATCTGCGGCCACTACTATATTGTACGGAGTTTTCAGTTCAGAAAATTCCTGCCCATAAAAAGTAATCACATCTGCTCTCTCGTCCGGACCGGCGGCATGCTCTCCGGAATTTCCGCAATTATTTTTCCACGTCTCCTGTTTTGCGGTTTGAAAGATCTGTACTTTTTATTCTCATTTTTGTATTTTCAGTAATTTTAATATTTTTGACCAAATTTTTATTTTTTATTGACAAACCATTTCCACCTCATTATAATAAATGCAAATGAATACGCAATGTTGCTGCTTCATTCTGCAAATGGCAGTTACCGCTGTCTGGCAAGCAATCTGAAATCCGGCAAAAGCGAGAACCAACGACAAAAGCGAGATCAAACCGCTCTTGTCTTCCTGGTCTGCTTTTGGCGGATTTTTTTGAGAGGAGGATGAGTATCTATGACTCTGAAAGAAGCTGTCGAACTTCAAAAAGAACCACTTCTTCAATCCCTGGCGGAAAGCATCCGGATCCGCAGTGTGCAGGAACCGCCTGCAGATGGCGCCCCATACGGCCCCAATGTCCGCAAATGCCTTGACCACGCCCTGGCTGTGTCAAAGGGACTCGGTTTCCGCACCACTGATCTTGATCACCAGATGGGATGGTGTGAATTCGGTGAAGGCGATGAGATGATCGCCGTCCTCGGGCATCTCGATGTTGTCCCGGAAGGGGAAGGATGGACCTTCGATCCGTTCGGCGGTGAGATCCGGGACGGAAAGATCTTCGGCCGTGGTTCCATGGATGACAAAGGTCCGACAATGGCCGCCCTTTACGCGATGGCCGCCCTGCGTGACAGCGGTCTCCCCTTAAAACGCCGGATCCGGATCCTCTTCGGAACAAACGAGGAGACCGGAAGCAATGACATGAAATACTACAAGAGCCACGGCGGCGAACTCCCTGTCATGGGATTCACCCCCGATGGAGAATATCCGGTCATCAATGGGGAAAAGGGGATCATCAATGTCAACTATGAAGCGGACTACACCCAGACCGGCGATGTCCGTCTCACAAAGATTTCCGGCGGATCCGCGCCGAATGTAGTCCCGGCCTCCGCCAGAGCAGAGATCACCTGCCCGGACGATATGAAGCCGCAGTTCATGGTCCTCGCCGCCGGATGTGACCGGATCACCTGCACTGAAACTGCAGACGGATTCGAGATCCTCGCAAACGGCGTCAGTGCCCACGGAGCTTCCCCGGAACTCGGGATCAATGCGATCGGCCTCCTGATGGATGCGCTCGGAACACTTCCGCTCGATGAACCGTTACTCGGTTTTGTTCACTTTCTCTCCGATCATGTCGGGCTGGAAAGCGACGGGACCTCCCTCGGGATCGCTCTTTCCGATGAACCGAGCGGAAAACTCACATTCAACCTCGGAACGATCCAGGGCGATGAGACAAGTTTCCTGATCCGCATCAACTATCGCTACCCGGTAACCTTCACCTACGATGACTGTGCTCCGATCTGCGACGCGGCATTCCTGAACGCAGGATTCCTGAAGGTAAATGAAACCCACAAAGCATGTCTCTATCTTCCGGAAGACTGCGAGCTGGTCCAGACTCTTCTGCATGTATACGCAGACGAGACCGGACTTCCTGCGATACCGAAATCCATCGGCGGCGGCACCTACGCGAAAGCGATCCCGAACGTTGTCGCCTTCGGACCGATCTTCCCAGGCGATGAAGTCCGCGAGCACAAGCCGGACGAGTTCATGGAGATCGACCGATTGATGGAAAATGTACATATTTTTGCAGAAGCTCTTTACCGGCTGGCCAGATAGGAGGTGGTTCCATGGAAAAGAAGAAAACATCGATCGTTTTTACCGGAGATATCGGATTTGACCGCTACATGGATCACCGCTGGGAGGATGAACATCTGCTGTCTGCCCCCGTCCTCGATTTTTTTCACAGCGCTGATCACACTGTCGCAAATGTGGAAGGCGCACTGATCGACGCGAAGGATGACGGATCCCGCGGAGTCTTCTTTCACAGCATGAATCCCGCGGCGACGCGCGTCCTGAAAGATATCCATGCGGACATCTGGAGTATCGGGAACAACCACACGATGGATGCCGGGCGGGAAGGTGTTATGAGCACAAAAAAGATCGCCGAAGAAATGGGTTGTCTCACGATGGGGGCCGGAATGAATGACACCGAAGCGTCCGAACCTGTGTATCTCGACGAGGCAGGCGGGATCGGCATGTTCTGTGTCGCCTACCAGGCGGAATGCATCCCGGCAACCGCCACCGAACCCGGTATTTTCCGCTGGGATGACCTCGATCTCATCGCAAAACGGATCGCCGAGATCAAGTCCCGCTGCCGCTGGTGCGTGATCGTCTCCCACGGCGGGGAAGAATTCACAAGTCTTCCAAGTCCCTACACCAGAGACCGCTACCTCAAGTTTCTGGAACTCGGAGCTGATGTGGTTGTCGCCCATCATCCCCATGTCCCGGAAAACTACGAGCTCTTTGACAACGGAAAAGCAATTTTCTATTCACTCGGAAACTTCATTTTTGATACCGACTATCAGCGCGTCCACCTGTATACGGATGTCGGAGTCCTGTTAAAACTGATCTTCACCGAAGAAGCGATCAATTTTGAGGCGATCGGGATCCGGATCATCCGCGGAGACGAGCGGATCGATATTGCCCCACTTCCTGCCATCTTCACAGACATCCCGGCCGCGGAGTATGAACTTCTGGCACCGCTCTCCGCAAAGGCCTTTGTCGCGGAGGACCGCAGGAAAATGATCTATCTGGAGCCGGAGCGCTTTACAGATGCCTCCGAAGATGTCTGGAACGGATATTTCTTCAGCACTGAGCCTGACGGTTACTTCGAGGGCGCCCACATGGATTTCCACATCATCGTCCCGTTTTCGGAGAAAGCGGAGGAAGGTGCATGGAAAAAGAGCACGTTGGAACCGGTAAAGGAATACATTCTTCGCCAGCTCTGATACAACGACAACACAAATAGAAAAAGGAGCGTGATCCTATGTTAACGATTACAAACGGTTTTACTTACATAGCTTTCCTGATGCTACTCGCAGGCGGTCTTCTCGCACTTGAAAAATACATGAAGTGGAAGATCTTCAACATCGTTCCGCCCCTCGTATGGATCTACATCTTCAACATGTTCTTCTGCACCATCGGTCTCTACAATTCCGATGAGTGTTCCGCAGCCTACAGTGCCTTAAAGAACAACATCCTGTATGCCATGATCTTCGTCATGCTGCTCCGCTGTGATTTCCGCAAGCTCGGAAAACTCGGACCGCGTATGATCTGCATCTTCATGGGCTGTGCCATCACCCTTGGCATCGGATTCTTCGCTCTTTTCCCGCTGTTTGCAAATGCACTCGGCGGTGCTGACAAGACATGGGGCGCAACAGCTGCCCTCTACGCATCCTGGGTCGGCGGCTCTGCAAACATGGCTGCCATGGAGGATGCTCTTCCGGTCGATTCCGGTGCTTACTCCTGCGCTCTGGCTCTCGATACTGCCTGCTACTCCCTCTGGATCGCACTTCTGCTCTTTGCTGTAAAATATGCCCAGAAGTGGAACAAGGCCTGCAAGGCTGATACTTCCAAACTCGACGCTGTCGCTGCAGCTGCAAACGAGGAAGTTGCAAAAGAGACAAACGTAAAACCGAATGCTGCAGACTGGATCTTCCTGATTGGTCTCACCCTCGTTGTATCTGCAGTCTCCCAGTACATCGGCGTTCAGATGAATGGATTTTTCAAGGGTGTCGGACTTTCCTTCTTTGATAAAGGTACCTGCACGACCGTATTTGTAACGATCCTCGGACTGATCTGCGCAATGACTCCGCTCGGAAAACTTCCGGCAGTCACAGAGCTCTCCAGCGTTTATCTCTATGCGGTTGTCTCCCTCATCGCATCCACAGCAACCCTGATCGACCTCTTATCTGCTCCGATGTGGGTTGTCTATGGTCTCGGAATCCTTCTTGTCCATGTTGTGCTGATGTTCATCCTCTCCAAGATCTTCCACTGGGATCTCTGCATGGATTCCACCGCTTCCGTTGCCTGCATCGGCGGATCTGCTTCCGCTCCGATCATCGCAACCGCTTATGACGGTTCCTTCGCAGGTATCGGTGTTTTAATGGGAGTTCTCGGTGCCGCCATCGGAAACTTCATGGGACTCGGAATGGGCGCTCTATTGAAGCTGTTTGTCTGATCGTGAGTACATTTCATGAGTCTGCTATTTTATGGCTGCTCACGATGACAGGGAACTGTGTTTCCCTACATTGTCCCTTCATCTGTGAGTGATCCAATTCTGGCGTCCCCATTCTTTCCCTGTTAGAATGGGGACGCCATTTTATCTCCGGCAGTAAATTATACCGGTCAGAACAACTCACGGGATCACACACTGAGTTTCACATATCTTCGCCTTGAATTAACACAGGAGGAATCTTTTATGATCGAAAACAATCTTCTTTCTTATCTGAATATCGGACTCCCGGAAGATATTCTCCGCATGAAGCTTCACGGAGACTTTGACGGTGCAGTACGACTCATCGACCGGAAGCTCTCCGATCCGGCGCTTCCGGATCCGCTCCGTTACTGCCTGATGGCAGAACGGGAAATGATCCTTCGCATGCCTTCCGATTATCCTTTTACCCGCGAAGATGCACTCAAAAAGATCCGGACCCGGATCCCGGACTTTACGGAAGACGAATTTGACCACGATCTCTCCATCGGGCAGATCCGCTGGATCTATGTAAACGGCGAAATGCGGATCTTTGACCGCTTTTTTGAGAGCATGTGCAAGTCCATGCCTGACTTCCGGAAACGGACCGCTGTCACTCTTGACGGTTCTGAGAGTGCCGGAAAAGGAAGCCGCGGAGATCTCCGCTTAAACCGTGCAATGGAGATCATGAAAGAAAAAGGCTCTCTTTCAAACAGGATCCGGATCCGCGCATCTGTCAAAGTGAAAGATTCCGCATTCACTCCCGAAATGTTCGTTCGCGTCCATCTCCCGATCCCCGCCGCCTGCGACCAGCAGAGCGATATCCGGATCGAATCCGTTTTCCCTGAAAACGCAAAGATCGCACCGAAAGACGCACCGCAGCGCACTATATGCTGGGAAGAGACTCTGAAAGAAAATCATGAATTTTCCGTCCAGTATTCGTATGTGCATACAGCGGTGTGGCATGATACAGAAAGTGCGTTAAAGAAATCTGATGCATGCAAAACATTTGATACGGAAGTGAACCCTGGAACGGTATCTCAGGAGCAAACTCTGTCTGCCGGTTTGAATCACAAGGCCGCAGAGACTGTCCAGCTGTATGCTCATTCCAGTAATGAATCCAGTTCTTCGTCTCTGCGTGAATTTGAGGTGGGCGTATCTGATGATCTCGCTGAGCTTGCCCCGCACATCGTCTTCACTCCGTACATCCGTGCACTCGCCGCAGAACTCTCGAAAGGCTGTGAGACTCCACTCGAAAAAGCCAGAAGCTTTTACGACTTCATCACCCTGAACTTCAAATACACCTACATGCCGGCCTACTTCTCCCTGGAGGATATTCCGGGGAACTGCGCCAGAACCTTCACGGGGGACTGCGGAGTCTTCGCACTTCTTTTTATCACCCTGTGCCGCTGCGCCGGAATCCCCGCCCAGTGGCAGAGCGGACTCGCCGCAGAGCCGGACTTCATCGGCGGTCATGACTGGGTTCGCTTCTACGCCGCCCCGTTCGGCTGGATCTACGCGGATCCCTCTTACGGGATCGGAGCTGTCCGCGCCGAGAACGAGGAACGCCGCCGCTTCTATTTCGGAAACCTTGACCCATACCGCATGGTCGCCAACCGCGCCTTTCAGGCACCTTTTACCGTCGAAAAGAAATACTGGCGCACCGATCCCTACGATAACCAGTTAGGCGAGATCGAAACCGCAGATCGCGGACTGATGTATGAGGAATTTGAGCGCAGGAAAGAAGTCCTGATGTGTGAAGAGATCGAAGAGAACTGATTAAAATGTCGCCATATTCATGAAAATATGCCGTGGAACCACTCCTTCGTGATCGGTTCCACGGCATGTTTTTTATGTGTGGTTATGAAAATTCTCGTTTTCGTGTAGTATTGGTACAGTCAAAAATCTTGTTTTCGTGTAAAATATGGGGGGATAAAAATCTCGTTTTCGTGTAATATTCAACTAGTCAAAAATCTCGTTTTCTGTGACAGTAGGTATCATCGACATGAAAAGAAAACTATACGACTCTTTAAAATGCTATATGGCCGATACCGGTCTCCTGATCAGCCACTCGTTTGATAAACGGGATTGTCAGTGAAGAGAGCTACAAAAAGCTGCTCTTCGACAAACTGGAAGTCAACAAAGGCTTTATTATAGAAAACATCGTCACTCAAATGCTGTCTGCGAGCGGACACAAGCTTTATTTTTACTATAATGCCTCCCGCGATGACGCATCCAGCCGTATGGAGATCGACTTTCTGATATCAAAAAGTAACTCACGAGTTACTTTCTTACGAGTATATTATTTTCCATGTCCCTCGAAGCTTCGTGAAACAATAAGTATTCATAGCTTTTCACACTTTTCTTTGTTTTACCAGCATCTGATATATTTTTTTCACATCATATTCCGGTGCCGCTGCAATCACGGCATCATACATCTCCTTCAGTTCTTCCGGAGATGTCTCCAGTGCATCTGCGATCTGGTCCAGGTTCTGGCCCTTTTTTATCTTCTTTATCAGCAGAACGATCTGGCTCTCTTGCCGTCCTTCTTGTCGCCCTTCTTCTCTCGCATCTCTCCGATCCAGTTCCCGCTGTTTCTTTGCATCAAATTCTGTCAAAAACACACGTCTCACCTCATTTCTGTTTTTTATCAGAATAAGTTTTTGATAAATCATCAAGGCTTTTATCCCTTATGGCATTTTTATTACTCTCTTGTCTTTGCCAGAGTTTCTTTAAGTTCGTAACTCTCTAGCAGATCAGAACATGCCACCTGCTTATCACTTTGGGAGGCTTGATTTATTGATATCGGCAATAATTTTTTCCTATGTGAGCTACATCATCTCCACATTCTGCCCCTTCAACCACATATCCACTCCATCTCCGCCAAATACCTCCGCTTCGATCACCTTCCCATCCTCGCCATCCGCAATAACCTTTGCGGTCGGCAGGCGGTCGAGGATCGCTTCTACGGACATTCCGGTATATTTGAACCGGATCTTCTTCAGTTTTCCGCCGTACATAAACTGCACGCGTTTCCGGAATTCTCCTTCTTCGAAGCGGTCTTTATATGGCACATTGAAATGTTCGTTGGTGATCGTAAAGGACTGGATGCGGTCGATCCGGTAGATTGTCGGGTAGATATCATCTTTATTGACGAATTCCTTTTCGCGGTCGATATTGCGCAGAAAGGCGGCCAGATAAAAATAATACTCCGAGAACAGAATTCCAACCGGCTCGATGGTCCTCTTGACAAATCTGGGCTCTTTCATTCGCTCGTACTTGATCTCCATGACATAGTGATTCTGTACGGCCTGTGCAATGTCCCAGAGGCCGGGGATGATGAATTTTCCGTGATGTGGTTCGATGTAGTGAAACTTTTCGTTAGATATGAGTGAGTCAACTGCTGCCCTGCTCTTTTGCGGGACACAGCTTGCTGTCAGTTTTTCGAGGATCGGAAACATTTCCTCTCTCCTCATGGAGCGGCTTTCCAGAAGGATCTTGCACACAGCCAGGATCTCCCCGTTATTTAACAGAGGTTCTTCCTCCCGCTGCAGACGGTATCCGCCGGCTTTCCGGTCGTGGATGAGATTCTGGTTTAGGCCCTGTTCCTGAAAAAAGCACCTCAGAGCTTCCACGTCTCGCTGAACGCTGCGCTCAGTGATATGAAACTTGTCCGCCATTTCCTTTTTTGACAAGACTTCTCCGTTCACAAGTCTGGAATAGATCTGAAGCAGACGGTCTGACTTACCTGTTGTACTGTTCATACTCCCTCCCATGTATTCTATGGCTTTATAAGCATATAATACTATCTGTTAGTTATAATATTATATTTTTCAGCTCATGTCAATTTTTGTCGTGATTCGCTATCATAAATATATTCGGAGGAAAATTCATGAAATCGATTCACACTGAAAAATATCGCCAAATTGGTCTGAAGATCGCCTATTACCGCAAGCTCCGCGGTCTCACCCAGGAAGAGCTTGCCGAACAGGTCGGACTGACTCCCGCCTACATCGGGCACCTCGAAGCGCCGAATATTTCCAAGGCACTGTCTTTAGATACCCTCTTCGATATCGCCGATGCCCTGCATGTCGAGGCTCAGAAGTTTCTTGTATTCGAGGAATCATGATACTGTTATTATAGCACTTTATATGGACAAAAACTGTCATCGATGTCATTTATTGTCATTATTTCCAATTTTTATGCAAAAAAAGGCTTTTCAGAGATTGTTCTCCGAAAAGCCTTTTTCTTTTTTGCATATGTAAGTTCCGAATATGCAGATCATTTCTTATTTATCCTAGAAATTCCCCGGCAAAATCTCCTTCCCCGCAAGGATCTCCTCATAATCCTTCAGGTTTCTCTGCAGCAACTCCGGTGTATTCAGTCCATACGGGCATTTGCTCATGCAGTGGCCGCAGTGGAGACAGTCTTTGATCTTCATCATCTTCGCCTGGACTTCCGGTGTGAGCTGGAGGTGGGACGGGGATCTTCTGAGAAGAAGAGACATTCTCGCACAGGTGTTGATCTCGATGCCGGCCGGGCATGGCATGCAGTAGCCGCAGGCACGGCAGAAGCTGCCGAACAGCTGCTTTCTGTCATTCTCGATCAGGGCGCGGATCTCGTCATCCATCACCGGCGGATTGTCGATGTAGCTTAAAAATTCATCGAGTTCGCTCTCCTTCTGGACTCCCCAGATCGGAAGTACGCTGTCGTACTGCGCCTGGAATGCATAAGCCGCTTTTGAGTTGTTGATCAGACCGCCAGACAGCGCTTTCATCGCGATAAAGCCCATGTCCGCCTTCTTACATTTCTCCATGAGCGCCAGATCCGCATCGCTGCAGAGATAGCAGAACGGGAACTGTAAGGTCGCGTAAAGGCCGGAATCGACCGCCTCGTTTGCGACCGCGAGACGATGGTTCGTGATACTGATGAAACGGATCTTTCCCTGTTCTCTCGCTTTTAATGCCGCATCGTAAAGGCCGGATTCATCGCCCGGCTTCGGACAGACTGCCGGGTTGTGGAACTGATATACATCGATGCAGTCCGTCTTTAACAGACGCAGGCTGGTCTCAAGATCTTTCCAGAATTCATCCGCTGTTTTTGCCGCGGTCTTTGTTGCGAGATAGATATGGTTTCTGACATCACTTAAGGCATATCCGATCTTTTCCTCACTGTCAGAGTATGCTCTCGCCGTATCGAAATATGTAATTCCGCCGTCGTACGCCTTTCTTAAAAGCTTTGCCGCCTCTTCTTTCGTGATCCTCTGGATCGGAAGCGCGCCGAATCCGTTCTTGTTGACCGTGATCCCGGTCTTTCCAAGTGTAACTGTCGTCATGAAGATATCCCCTTTCCCGATATTGTACGGCCCTGCGGCCTGATCATGTTTTTTCACAGCTGAACATGCTGTCTTTTTTATGAATTGCCCGCAGACAGCTGACATTTCTGGTTACAGTACACGGTCACTCCATGCCCGCGCACTGTAACAGGATTTTGCCGATGC
>OGJY01004029.1_pt1 | contig 11144 bp, 10 predicted proteins | sample 1572231 | NCBI WGS metagenome assembly OGJY01 (sample SAMEA2582121, study PRJEB24529) | metagenome | biome: Human gut stool | place: China | collected 2011
CCCTCGGGAGAGCCCACAACTACGAAAGCGGAGCGTGTAGTTATAGTGGGCTATAACCGAAAGCCGTTTTTCTTTTTCGGTGACTGGCTGCGCACCCCTTTGTCGGATTGTACTTGCCTGTTTCTTTCAACCTGTTTCTGTAAGTATTCGTTCAAGTCCTTGCATCCGCTGTAAGTCTGCGAAGCGTCACGGATGTACAGGTCTCTACTGTATTCCTTGCGGATTTGTTGGAGGGCTTCCATGCCTGCACGGTCGTTGTCGAAAAAGCAGTGGATGCGTTCGTAATTGCCCAACGGATAGAGAGCCTTGTTCACATTCGATACGGAGTTCAATACAATGTAGTCCTGCCCGTCCAATTCCGGATAATTCGGGCAGCTTTCCTGTCTCAATGTCAGAAAGGAAAGATAGTCCATGAATCCCTCGAACACATAGCAGGTAGTCCTTGCTTTCCCCGATTGTTTGATGTGGGAGATTTCCTTGGGGGCGATGCAGCCCTTGAAATAGGGGTTACGAACCTCAAACCCACCCGAACCGTTAGGGAAGGCAATGGCAAAGTAACGCTTGCCGTTGTGGGTGTAACGGGCTTCACTACATTCTCTTTTTGCCAGCTCCAAATCTATTCCTCTACCTTGTAAGTAGGAAAGCAGGGCAGGAGACGATAGCGGTACTATCTCCAGCTGTTGGAAGCTCGGACCGAAAGAGTCCTGCTTGCCAAAAGAGAAAGATACCGGGTGTACATGCGGTGTCTGTTCCGCAATCCGCTCCAGCAGGTAAGGTACATGGTCGGTAGCATACAGGCGTGCAGCCAGTTCAATGATACCGCCCCCTTTCCCTAAACGTAGGCTCGGTACAGAACGCCTTACTGCCTTTCGGCAGTAGGTTTTCCCGTACCTGCCCCCAAACCGTACTTGCATGTCTCCACGCATACGGCTCTCCGTTGATAACATGACTTTATTTAGCATGGCTGTGTATTTTGGCATAACACTTTTCACAGACAACCAATGTCTTCCTATGCTTTTCAAGCATCAGCCTGTCGCATTCAGTTTTTCCTTTAAGCTGATTTAGCTTTCTGACATGACGCATGACTACAGGTCCGACTTTTCCACATAATTCACATGTTCTCGCATCCAATCGCTCAGTAAGTGTCGGCTGTGGAATTGCGATTGTGTAGGATAAGTCGTTTACCTCCGTATAGTACATTGGTGGTTTACGTTTGAATCCCTCATTATAGAATTTCCTGTACCGTAATCTACCTTTTGCATCCTGATATGGCACTATAATGTCATTCCCAACCTTATATTTGTCAATGACTTTGCTTACAGTGCTATTGGTTTTTCCTGCAATGGTATGGTACATACTGTACTCCATGATGTATCCAAACTTTGAGAGCGCGTATGCCACGTTGTTGGCAATGCAGTAGTAGTTGTAGAACCCTCTGATTTCAGAGTTATATGCCGCCACTATGTCCTCGATTTTCTTCTTCATAAGATTGCCTCTGAACTTTGCAAACCAAACTTGTCGGCCATTTTCTACCTTGTATCTGATGGCGCTGTATTCTTCCAGTTTGTTCCGCACCGTTTCTATGGCGACCTTTAGGACTATCTTACCGTTGTAATAACGGGCTGGCACATTGTTCTTGTCCCGCTTGATAGCATCAGACTTACGGACTGAAACATCGAAGCCAAGAAATTTCGCGGGCTTTTGTGCGTTTGTTATCAATGTCTTTTCCTGTGACAGTTCCAGCTTGAGGTTTTCTTCCATATACTTGGTAATGTCCGACTTGATTTTAACGCACTCTGCCTTGCTTCCGATAACACCAATGAGGAAATCATCTGCGTATCTTACGTATCGAAGCCTTCTGTATGTTTCATCCATACTGTCTCTGCTCTCAATCTTTTGCCTTTCACGTCTCAGTTTCTCATACTCATCCCTAAGCTGTAATCTGACATCTGCATCCTGTATGTTCTTGATGCTTTTAAGGATGCGTTGCATCTTATCGCTAAGTTGCTTGTATTCTTTGGTGATGTGTCTTTCTTTTCCCTTATTGAAGCGTAGGGCGTATTCTTCCATATACTTGTCAAAATTATCAAGATAAATGTTTGCCAGTATAGGACTGATATTACCGCCTTGTGGAGTTCCCTTGTTTGTATTATGAAACTTCCAGTCTTCAATATATCCCGCATTCAACAACTTGCGGATAAGCCTTAGAAATCTATCATCGGCAATCCGTTTCCGCAAAGTTGCAATCAATACATTGTGGTCTATGTTGTCGAAGAATCCTTTAATGTCTCCTTCCACAAACCATTTTGTACCTGTAAATGTCTTTTGGATATGGGTCAATGCGGTATGGCAGCTTCTGTTTGGTCTGAATCCATGTGAGGTGTTTGCAAACACCTCTTCATAGACGGCTTCAAGAATCATGCGCACCACCTCCTGTACAAGTTTGTCCTCAAAGGAAGGAATTCCAAGCGGTCTTTTCTTACCGTTTTTCTTGGGTATGTATATCCTTTTTGCCGGATTAGGCTTGTAAGACTCATCTCTCAAAGATGCAATGACTTTGTTTATTCTTTGAAGACTCATCCGATTGATGGTTTTCCCATCCGTACCGGGTGTCATATTGCCTGGTTTGGCGTAAATACGCTGGTAAGCAACATGAAACATCTCCTCATTGAATAAGATACGGTACAGCCTTTCGAACTTGTAATCCGAAACTTTACCATGCTTGTTTAAAGCTTTTAATACTTGCTCAGGACTTCTCATAATGTCTCACACATTTTCCATTATTTGTATTAAGTTATCTAACTGCTTCCCTTCGCCATGTACAAGGCTTTCCCTTGCTCGGACTACTACGGAAGCTCCGTTCCCATGTCAGATATTCAGGGTCCTATGCCCATAGCCTTACGGCATTCTGATTTAGGGAATCCCCATTTGCTTTCACAATAACTGTTTGGCTCGGCAGACTGTCGGATGCGACTTACGTTCCTATTCCACTTATTGTGGTTGCTCTGAAGCCAGCTCCTGCTCCATTGTAATTTCGGTTTACATGGGGTGCTTCAGCCCGACGTGAATCAAATACCTTTCGTCGGGGCTGGTACGTGTGCAGCAGAACTATCGTTCAACCAATCAGGCTTCATCCTTGTGTCTGTCTTTTCCTCTCGCCATGCAGTCGCAGCTTGGTATTTAGCTGACTAATGACTTTACCGACATGCTTTTGTCACCTTTGGATTTCTCCTCCAGCTAAGTCGTTGAGGATAGGTCTGTTGAACTCTAACCTAATCTCTTGCCATAGAGATATTTATTGTGTAGCCTATATGGGCGCATCGAAGTCGTACCACTGGTTGCGTTCGGTGTTCACTTTGAAGGAAGCCTCTGTTTCTTCCCTCAAGGGAGATTTGTACCAAAGGTTGATACCCTGCTGTTTGACGGGTGAATAACCCAGGCTGTGCAGGTAGTCAGCCAGATTGATTTGTTTTGCAGTCTCGATGTTCATAAGGAAATCGTTTTTAGTGAGTGCTTTGATTATTTCTCTTTTTGCCCGCAACTCTTAAAAGTATGCGGTCAGTACAATCACTTCACTAAACTCCTAATATATAGACCCCCGGAATAAAGTGAAGTGATTTGTCTGTTTCTGAAATCACTTCACTAAATTGTCGTATATATAGGATACGGGAATAAAGTGAAGTGATTTTCGATGTAGTCGGCTAATAGTGGTAATCGGGCTTGAAGGAATACTTCCTGCCGTTTTCCTGCACTATCATCCGTTTGTTGCGCAGCATGGTGATAAGCGCCACTGCATTCTGGTGATTCAGTCTAACCCCTTCTGCCAGATAAGTCCTGATTAAGGTGTCTTCCAGCTCCTTGTAGCCGTATTCCTCTTTCAGTGCAAAAGCGGCTTCCAGTGCGGCACGGTGCTGCGGTTCTGAAATATCCTTGTAAGGGTCAAACTTTTCCACCGAGGGTCTTCCCGGCTTCCTTGCTTCCGGCTTGTAGCCTTCCGCAAGTTCGGGAAGAGCTCTGTCGTTGATGCAGAATGCAAAAGGCTCGAAGTCCATCGCCCGGATGTGCATGGCGGAAACATGGCTGATGTCGCTGTTCCCCTTGTCCTTTTCCACCAGCAGGACTGTTTCCGCCTTGTTGTTCAGTTCCGTACCGATGTGCCCTCTTGCGTTCTCATCCCCCTTGTTCTGATGCAGTATCGTATGGATATGAATCTGCCTGTCGTCCGTCCACTGCATCAGCTTGGATATGATGCGGGTGGATTCACCGGGGCTGTTGATGTCGTACACCATATCCCGGATGCCGTCTATGATGACCAGCCCAATATCCGGTGAGTGGTAGATAGCCTGTTCTACAATGCTGATGCGCTGTTCCGGGGTGTATTTTCTCAAAGCGAGAAACTCCAGATAACCGCTGTCCCTGTCATCGGGCAATCCTGCCATCCGCAGGATCCGCTTCATCACTTTCAGGCAGTGGTAGGGGCTTTGCTCCGTATCTATATAAAGCACTTTCCGCTTTTCCTCGGGCAGTTCAGCCGCATATCGTAACACGGTACCGTTCTTCAATGCAGCGGCTACGATAGCCGATACATTGAAGGTTTTCTTGCTCTTGGCTTTGCCGATGGATGCGCTGAAATTGCCCAGCGTCCCGATGACAGAGCCGTGTACTTTCAGAATTTCGGGGGCTTTTTCGTAGCATCTTGACAGACTTAGCCGGGATTCCTGCCAGAGGATAACGGCTTGTTCGGGTGATATTTCTTTTATATAGTCCATAATCACCTCCTTTATCTGCGTCCTCCGGTTTTCTTGCCAGCCAGTTCCAGCGCCAGTTCCGCATCCACGATAATCTTGCGCCCAATCTGGGTAATGGCTTTGTCTATCTTTCCGCTTTTCTTGATGCGGTTGGCTGTGGGCAGGCTGCACCCGAAAAGCTTGGCTATGCCGAGTATGCCGTACACGTACTTTCTTTCCGTGTCGGTAGTCGGCTGCGGTTGCGCCTCTGCCTGTACCGAAGCGTGTCTGCTTAAAAAAAGGAACTCTTCGCCTGTCATCTGCCAGACGGGTTTCACTAACAGTTCTTTGAGGTTGTTCATCGTCCGTATGATTACTTGTTTGACAATAGCCCTGCGCACAGGCTGTTTCTTCTGTTCTCGAACGATGCAAAATTAGGCCGGTTTTTGAGTGGTAAGTATGTGGATGATAGATATGGATTGTTCTGTTATATCGCTGAATATCAAGAAATAAAAATACCACTCAAAAATTATTTTGAGTGGTATAAGTGGTCATGTCGTAAAATATATCGGAATATCACGGGTTATCGGAATATTCCGTCCATTTCCTTGACGAACTTTTGGTTGGGAATGCTGGGTAAATCGGAGACGGGTTCCCTGTACTTGGACTTGTAATAGTTTTCATCAATATTTAGGTGTTTCAGGATGGCTTCTTTCCATTTGTCCTTATCCTGCTCTGGCAACTGCTCCTTCATCAGGGAAATCAGATAGCATACCCGTATCTTTTCCCTTGGCTTTATTTTCAGTACGCACTGGCAGGGATGCAGATTCATGCAGGCATAGAAATCCGGTGCGGTAATGTCTTCAAACTGTTCCCCTGCACAAACTTCATGAATGATGGAAAGCAGCTTCATGCTGAAATATTCAGGCAATTCGGCAGTCGTAGCTGTAGTCGATGCGGTTGTAGTTTCAGCTTCCGGCTGGCTGTCTGTACGGCTCTGCCTGTCTGCTTCGTTCGGTTGGCTTTCTTCGTCCGGTACATATTTGGTCAGGATGCTCATGAAGTGTACGCTAAGCAGGTAGATGTCGTCGCAACGGTTTTTCATGTATTGCCGGGCTTCTTTCCAGAGAAGGGTTTGCTGCTCATAAATATGGTCCAGCTGGGCTTTCTCCTTTTCATATTCAGCCTTGCAACGCTCATATTCTCTTTCCGCCAGCTTTTCTTCTTCGGGTGTATGCTCTCGGTAGCCGATGGAATCATAGCGGTTGTTGGCTTCGTTCATCGGTTTGCGCAGCCTGTTCACCACTTCCATCTCTTCCCTGATGGCTTCCTTATAGCTGTCTGCATATTGGTTACATACACGTATGATTACCTCGTCATTGGGAAGGCGGTAAGATTCATAAAGCCGTGTGTATTCTTTGACTTCCTTTTTTAGGCTTTTCAGCAGCAGGGTACATGGCTCTGGCGGTGTATGAAGCACCAGTTCAAGGATAGCTCGCTCAAAAGCCTTTATATCGCTCCATTCCGAGTAGAAATCAACGATGAATTTCTGCTTTTCAAAAGAGAAAGTATGGCTTACAATCCAGTCTTTGCAGATTCTGTTCAGTTCTCCGTATTGAGGAATGAGGGTTATTATCGTTTTCTGCATGGCATACTCTTATTATTGGGGGTCTTTGTCAAGGAAAGAAGCCAGTTCTTCTTCCACTTCTTCTACGCTGGGCAACGCTGATTTCAATTTCTCGGGAATTGCCTTGCTCAATTGGTAATCGCTGATGCCGATGGGCTGGTCATAGCCGGAAAGGGCATACTGGGCAACCACTTCGTCCTTTCCTCTGCACAACAAAAGACCGATGGTCTTGTTGTCGTGTTCCCCTCTCAACTTATCATCCACCACGTTGATGTAAAAGTTGAGTTGTCCGGCATATTCCGGCTTGAAAGGAGTGGCTTTCAATTCTATGACAATATATGCGTGCAACGGAATGGAATATAAAATCAGGTCGGCAAAGAAATCGCTGTTTCCGACTTGGAAGTGCTTCTGCCGGGCAACGAAGGCAAAACCGTTGCCCATTTCCAACAGGTAGCGGGTAACGTGTTTCACCAGTTGTTCTTCAATATCCCTTTCGTCTGCTTTTTCTTTGGCTCCTGCCAAATCAAAGATGTACGGGTCTTTGAGCAAGTAATTGGCAAGGTCGCTTTGTGGAGACGGAAGTGTGGTCGTGAAATTGTTTACCTTGTTGTTGCTGATTTGTCGGCTATACAAATCACTGTCAATCTGTAATTTCAATACATTGCTACTCCATCCCATTTCTATGGACTGCTTCGTGTACCAGTAGCTTAGACCTAAAGGTAGCGAACTATCAAGTATAGTCATTTGGCTTGTCCAGTTTATTTTGGCTATAGGAGAGGTCAAGAAAATTTCTTCTATTTCCCTGATTCCCATCCTGTAAATGGCAGAAACGGTTTTTCCCACATCTTCAAATTGCGCAGAAACCTCCTGCGTAATTGCTAATGATTGACAATCAATAGATTGTATTTGCGCAGTAAGTTCCTGCGTAAATTGCTTGTCATTCAGTTTCAATACTTCATTGGTCACACTCTGTATGGTTGGGACAGACAGTCTTGCATCCGTTTCTATGAAACTTTGCAACGCTCTTAAAGGATATGCCTTTGCAAACTGACACATATAGGTGAGGTTACGTTCCGAATAGCCTTTCTTTTCAGGGTAATGCAGTCGGATAGCCTTTGCCAACTGCTTGATGATTTTGCTTCCCCATCCGTGCAGCTGCTGGTGATAAAGAATGTAATTGCCTACCTTCCAGTAATGGAACAGCATTTGTGCATTGGCTGCAACAATCAGCCTTACTTGTGCCTGTTCTATTTCCGAACCGACCGCTTGAATGAATGCATCAAAATTCGTTTTTTCTATGTTGGATTCCTTGTTGCTCATATTGTGATGATAATTTCTACAAATATAGTCATTGGTAACTATCTATGAAACTGTTTGATACTTTTATAGTTGATTAAACTTGTTCATGGCGTTCGCCTTAATATCATCCGCTATGTCAATGTAGGGTTTCATAGCCTTGTAGTCGCTGTGTCCCGTCCATTTCATAACCACCTGTGCAGGGATTCCGAGAGCCAGCGCATTGCAGATGAAAGTCCTTCTTCCGGCATGGGTGCTTAATAATGCGTACTTGGGTGTAACTTCATCAATACGTTCATTTCCCTTGTAGTAGGTTTCCCGTACAGGCTCGTTGATTTCTGCCAGTTCGCCCAGCTCTTTCAGGTAATCGTTCATCTTCTGGTTGCTGATGACGGGCAGAGCCATGTAATTCTCGAAATGGATGTCCTTGTATTTGTCCAGTATGGCTTTGCTGTATTTGTTCAGTTCAATCGTCAGGCTGTCGGCAGTCTTGACTGTGGTTATTTCGATGTGGTCGGACTTCACATCACTTCTTTTCAGATTGCGAACATCCGAATACCGCAAACTCGTAAAGCAGCAGAACAGGAAAACATCACGCACACGTTCCAGGTATTGCTTATCCTTGGGTATCTGGTAGTCTTTCAGCTTGTTCAGTTCATCCCAAGTCAGGAAGATTACTTTTTTCGAGGTGGTTTTCAGTTTCGGTTTGAATGTATCGTATGCAATGTTCTGATGATGTCCTTTCTTGAAGCTCCAGCGCAGGAACCATTTGAGGAATCCCATTTGCTTGCCGATGGTGCTGTTTCTCATATCCTTGGTATCACGCAGGAAGTTGACGTATTCGTTCAATCCAAACTCGTCGAAATAGTTGAACGTTGCATCCTCCTTGAACTCTTTGAGGTGGTTCCTCACTGCTGCAAATTTTTCATAGGTGGATGCCGTCCAGTTATTCTGGTTACCGCACTCTTTTACAAACTCATCGAACACCTCCCAAAAGCTGACAGGGGCTTCTTCCGGCTGTTCTTCGCTGGTGTCTTTCATTCTCATGTTGAAAGCTTCCTTCAACTGCTGGGTCGTTGGCATGACCTCCTGCACCTCAAATCCCTTGAAAATATTCTGGATTTCGGCATAGTATTTCAGCAAGTCCGTATTGATTTCGGCTGCACTTTGCTTTAGCTTGTTGGTACATCCGTTCTTTACCCGCTGCTTGTCTGCATCCCATTTGGCTACGTCAATCCGGTAGCCCGTTGTAAACTCGATGCGTTGGCTGGCAAAGATGACACGCATACGGATGGGTACGTTCTCTACGATTGGCACACCGTTCTTTTTCCGGCTCTCCAATGCAAAAATGATGTTGCGCTTGATATTCATAATTGGGTGCGTTTGAAATTCTACACCCAAATATACACCCAATTATTGAGATAGCAAAAGACATTTAGAAACATTTAGTTTTACTCTATGTTGTAATTTGCACTTGATTATCAATTGTTTGCTGTTTTATGATATTCTGTGAAAGTATAAGTTCGAGAGCCTCTCTCTCCGCTGGAGAATAAGAAATCCTTGTAAACTTAGGTTTATGAGGATTTTTATTTATTAATACATTGATAATATGAAGCAGTTTGATTTTGAAGCAATATTCAATTATTATTCTGATGATCCTTATATCTTTACACCTTCCATTTTAGAAGATTTCAAAAATGAGGATATTGAATTACCTGATAATTATAATATATATTTTATAACCTGGACTAATAGGGCATGGTTTCTTGTAGATAGTTTGACCTTTGATAATAAAAGGAATATTGTTCAAATATGTATTGTTATTATGAATCAATATGACAGGAATATTATGTGTGTTCAATTTGAAGTACCAAACGAGGTGAAATCAATAGAAGTTTCAGACTTTCCCCATAAATATCTGATATTTAAAAACTCGAAAAATGAAGAAATACAGACATTCCATATACATGATTTTTTGCTCAAACATACTCCTATATTATTTGAAGTCCTTTATATCGGTCGTTCATATGGTGTGAAGAAGAAATTGAATATTGTGGATAGATTGTATAATCAAAATCATAAAGCCTTGAAATCTATATTGATGAATATCACAGAGTTGAACCCAGATAAAGAAGCGCTTATTATGGCTTTTAATTTTAGACATAAACAAAAGATATTTAGTACTGGTTTTGAATACTTTGAGTCTACGTATGAAAGAGAAAAAAAGAGAATAAATGCATTTAATGAAATGCATATCCCAAGGAAAATAGAGGTAGATATTATAGAAGAAATTTTAATTAATTATTTTAGACCAAAATATAACAATTATTTGAAGCATAGTATAGATGCTTTGAATACAAAAGCTGCTCGTTTTTTGTGGGTATAGATATTTCTGGACTTGTTGTAGAGTTTGCTACCAAGGAGACAGGTGTACACCTATATACAGATATAGTTCCACCGAAAAGAATTCATCTAATAAATATTCCAATGTTCAAAGATGAAAGCAGATTAGTCCCTTTTAATGAATCAGATATCGAGTCTTCACGCAAAAAGAATATAGATTTTTATTTGGATATGTGAGACTTATTGTCTTGTAATATATAACTTATTATTGTTTTAACTAGTTGCTTGTTGACTTCAAATTGCATATAAGTCTCTGTACTTATAAAAGTAAATTATAAATTGTTGAGTTTATATTTATATGTGTAGTTCAATGTTTTATAATTTGTTACAGCGATATACAGTGATTGTGTTAATCGGCATCCTATTGAGTTTCGGTATTGCACTTCTGATAGGTTATGCCGGAGGTCTTCCGGCGAAGCTGCTGTTGCTCGAATTAGAGTCGCCCGCAGACTTGTTCGAGTTACCCATCCGTTGGCAGACGGGCGATTAAATCCCGACAATCTTCTCGAACCGTTTCTCCATACATACGCTGACGTCAGTTGTAACGAACTTCCCGTTGTAGAAAAGGGTGAATATGGTAGCCGGAGTAGGAGCGTCTTGTGCCTGTTCCATCGTCTCCAGTTTGATGATTTTAAGCGGTATACCTTTCCTTTCGGTCACCTCTGCCAGCGTACCGCGCACATGAAATTCCGTGAACGGGCAACGGCTGGTGTAATAGACGACCACGCCCTTCTTTTCCTCACATTCTCCGCTTCGCACACTTGCTTTGAACGATGGCTCGGGGGCTTCGGAGTCGATTTTCAAAGCCAGCAGGCTGAAACCGTCGGGCAGTTTTTCCACCGTTTGGAAACCCTGGTGCAAAAGCCATTTGGTGTCGCTCATAAAATGGAACTTGGATGTACCCGCTACGGTGACCAGCCCCGCTTTTCCCTGTGCTCTGGCATCGTCGATGGCGGATTGCAACAGGGCCTTTCCATGCCCGCATCCTTTATATTGCCCTGAAACCCAGAAACAGTTTATCATCAGATAACCGGGAGCGTTGACGGGAACCCAGGCCTTCTCGGCGGGAATGTGATGGCTGATTTCCTTGG
>OGJY01004038.1_pt1 | contig 11118 bp, 8 predicted proteins | sample 1572231 | NCBI WGS metagenome assembly OGJY01 (sample SAMEA2582121, study PRJEB24529) | metagenome | biome: Human gut stool | place: China | collected 2011
GCTGCGGTAAATGCCTGCTGCATTTCCTCTGTCAGCATTTCTAAAAATTTCTTCATGTCAGTCAATCCTCATACCTTTCAGTAATCTGCCGGTATTCCGTTACTTCCTGTAATGTACCGGAATATCTTGTGCAGTCACAATTTCTATCTCTCACGCTTCTGCGCTGTTTTCAATATTTCTACTATATCCTAAAATTCCTCATCCCGCAAGACGCAATTACGCATTTGCAATCTGTGCTTCCCGCTCCGCCTTGGAAAAGGCACAGCCGCAGTAATTCTGCCGGTACAGCTCATACTCTGCGGACAGTTCGATGGATCTCTTATACCCGTTCTTTTTCTTGAAATCCGAGGGCAGCCAGGGGATACCATATTCCCCGGACAGTGCCTGCCCGATCTCATTGATCTTCGCCGCATTTTTCAGAGGGCTGATGGTCAGGGTCGTGGCAAAATAGTCATAACCGCCACCTGCTGCCAGCTCCGCGGTCCTGCGCAGCCGCAGGTCGAAGCAGCGGAAGCACCTCTCTCCCCCTTCGGGACAGTTCTCGTAGCCCTTCGCCATCTCATAAAAACGCTCCGGTTCATAATCTCCCTCCACGATATCAATGGGCCAGCCCTTTTCTTCTTTATTATAAGCTACGATCAGACGCTTCTGCTCCGCCACGCGCTTTCGATATTCTTCCGAAAAGGAAATGTTGGGATTGTAATAAAATACCGTGATCAAAAAATTACGGCACAGATATTCCAGACAATAACTGCTGCACGGTGCGCAGCAGCTATGCAGAAACAGGCGGGGCGGTCGGTAATCCGACGCTGCCTCGCCCTTCTCCTGTAAGGTATTTAAAATTTTCTCTAATTCTTTCTGATAATTTACCTGATTCATACGGTTCTCTTTTCATTTATACTCTAGCATTACGCTCATTATAGCATATTTTTTTAGAGATGCCGCAATCATTTTTTCGAAAGCTACTCCGCTACGCCAGACTGATCATCCACTTCTTTTAAAATACATTCTACCAACTACAACAGATAAAATCCGGCGCTGCCCCCGGGCACGGTAACCTTTCCGCCTGCAAATGCAGCTTCTCCGCCGAAGGTATACAATGTTTCCTTTACCGCATAGTCTCCGTCAAAGCTGGCCTCTCTGTCCGCCGGATTGATAATGACTAGGATCTTCTCCTTGTCATCACTGCGCAGGTAGGCCAACGGATACTGGTCAGCCTCGGCATAGACGAACTCAATCTCTCCACGGCTCTGCAATGCGCTGTGCGCCTGACGGATGTTAATTAATTTCTGAATCTCATGATACAGGGAATCCGGATCTGCCATCTGCGCCTCCACCGTGGGACGGTCAGTGGCTTCGTCCTGTTTGACATAAAGCTTTTCCTTCGGTGCCGCACTGAAACCGGCGTTGGTGGTATGATCCCACTGCATGGGCGAGCGGGAACCGGTGCGTCCGTAACCGCCCTCTACGGAGTGCAAATTTTCCACATAGCGCATACCAATCTCATCACCGTAATACAGGAACGGTGCACCTGGCATGGACAGAAGGAATGCAAATGCCACCTTTAATTCCTCCCCATGAATGCTTCTCGCCAGACGATCCATATCATGGTTGCCGGAGGGAATACAGATCAGACCCTTGCGCTGTGCCTTTTCATAATTTTCCTTATATTTCTCCACGAAGGCTGCCACATCGCCTTTACCTCTTCCGGAGAAGAAAGGCTCCTCGCAGCGGAACAGATCGTTATAATGAGACGGTCCAAAATGAAGTAAAAAGTCCATATGGAAGCCGCCCTGCAGGGACTTGTCCGGTTCTCCCCATTCGGATACCAGCACTGCCTCGGGGAACTCTGCATCCAGGAACGCTCTTACCTTTCTCCACAGAGCAATGTTTCCCTTGCTGTCCTCATCATTTTTCACCAGAGAACCTGCCATATCCACACGGAAGCCGTCACAGCCCATGCCGATCCAGAACCGCATGACATTTTCCATCTCTGCAAGCGTCGCCTTAGGACCCGGATCATCGGGATCCTGCTGCCAGTCCTGTGTCTTTTTATAAAATCCGTAATTGAGTGCCGGCTGGTGTGCGAAAAAGTTCACGATCACTGAGCCCTCTCTCTCGGAGATACCGCACAGACTTCCCATGTTTTCCAGCTGTCCCCAGGTGCTGTCGGTCCAGATATAACGATCAGTAAATTCATTACGATCTGCCTTACAGGACTCCTTAAACCAGGGATGTGCCACAGATGTATGTCCCGGCACCAGGTCTAACAGGATATGCATATTCCGCTTGTGTACTTCGTTAAACAGGCGCTTCAGGTCCGCATTGGTGCCGTATCTGGGAGCTGCCTGATAGTAGTCCGCCACATCATAGCCTGCGTCTCCGAAGGGGGATGCAAAACAGGGATTCATCCAGATCGCATTACATCCCAGTTCCTTAATATAATCCAGTTTTTCTATGATACCCTGAAAATCACCGATACCGTCACCATTGGTATCCAGAAAAGACTGGGGATAAATTTCATAAAAGATTGCATTATCAAGCCATTTTGCCATAGTGTACTCCTTCCTGTGTGCTTTATTTTTATTATAAAAACGTTTTCCGTATTCTTTCTTTTACCATACCACAGAATGGATACTTGTACAACTGAGAAAAACCATCTATAATAAAATGATGCCAGGGTCTAAAGGTCTAAGCCCATATGAGCTTGCTCATAGGTGGGTGAAAGACCTTGAGACCCGCCCCGATATGAGCATAAAAGGGAAGCGTAAGCTTCACGATATGCGAATAGCGGGCAGGATTGTGAGAGTGCGTAGCACAAAACAATCCGTAGGCATCCAACTAGGATAAAATAAGAACGAGGTCTATCATGTTAACACAAAAAGTAAGCACCATCGATGAACTCCTGCAGTTCGTCAGTACGTTACGCCAAAAGCACGGCGTCCGCCTCTGGTTCCGCGGGGAAGAGAACGCAGATCTGACTCTGATCCCTTCCATCCAACGAAGCCAGAAAAGACTGGACTCCGAACGCTATATTACCAATGATTTCTATATCCGGGCGAGACAGATCCTGGACAATCCTCCCGACAAACACAATTACGCCGGCTGGGTCTCCCTGATGCAGCACTACGGTCTGCCCACGAGAATGTTAGACTGGACCCAGTCTCCCCTGATCGCCGTGTTTTTCGCCACGGAGACTTACCGGGAGACTCCAGACACCGATGCCTGCGTCTGGGTACTGACACCGGGTCTGTTGAACGAGAAGGAAGGCTTCGGCAACTGCATCTATCCCATTGATGCGGACACCACCCAGGAAATGCTGCTGCCCGCCTTCAAACACAACCACCACAATCCGGAATTGAAAAACAAGATCCTGGCTTGCAGCTCCACGGAAAACAACCTCCGCATGTACTCCCAGTACTCCAACTTCACCGTACATAACTCTCTGGAACGTCTGGAAGATATCTGCGATGAAAATATGCTGTATAAGATCATTATTCCCTCCGGGCGGAAACAATACTTTATAGAAAGCCTGCGGGTATTCGGCATCTCCGAGAGCTTCGTATACCCCGACCTGGATCATATATCCAATGATTTAAAAGATTCCTATGGAATCTGAAAATCATTTGCGATTTTGAAGGACTCCTATGGGATTTAGGTTCAAAAGCGTGATAACGCGGCTTTGCGAATGGCGTGGACTGAACTGTTCGACTTATTTTGAATTCATTATCATTATAAGAAAGGAAATATACACATGAAAATCGTATTACAGCATCTGACCAAGAAATTCCCCGCCCGCGGTTCTGTCCGCGGCAGGAAGAACCGCGAGGATGTCATTGCCGTGAATGACTTCGACTTCGAGATCCCCGACGGCAAGCTGATCGGACTCTTAGGTCCCTCCGGCTGTGGCAAAAGTACTGCCCTGAATCTGATCTGCGGTCTGCTGAAACCCACCGAGGGCAAGATCTTTTTCGGCGAAGATGATGTCACCGGACTTCCGCCCGAGAACCGCGGTGTCGGCATGGTGTTCCAGAACTATGCCCTCTACCCCCACCTCACTGTGGAAAAAAACATTCAGTTCCCTCTGGAGAATCTGAAGGGTGCTGACAAGCTTTCCAAAGAAGAGATGAGTAAGCGCGTGCTGGAAGCGGCAAAGCTGGTACAGATCGATCACCTGTTAGAGCGCAAACCCAATGAGCTCTCCGGCGGTCAGCAGCAGCGTGTTGCCATCGCCAGAGCCTTAGTCAAGCTGCCTCGCGTTCTTCTTTTGGACGAGCCTCTCTCCAATCTGGATGCCAGACTCCGTCTCCAGACCAGAGAAGAGATCCGCCGGATCCAGCAGGAGACGCAGATCACCACCATCTTCGTTACCCACGATCAGGACGAAGCCATGAGCATCTCCGATATGATCGTCGTGATGAAGGACGGTATCGTACAGCAGATCGGCAAGCCCCAGAACGTATACGATGATCCCGTGAATCTGTTCGTTGCAAAGTTCCTCGGCACACCTCCCATCAACGTATTTTCCGGTGAGGTAAAAAAGGAGCAGTTATACATCGGCTCCGAGGCTGTCCTGTCCACTCCCGGAGTAGCGGATCAGCCCGTGCATGTCGGCATTCGCCCAGAAGGCTTCGTCTTGAAAGAGGACGGACCGCTCTCCTGCGATCTGGTGCGTCTGGAGGTCATGGGCCGGGATGTGAGCATTGTTTCCACCCATGAGAAGTCCCAGAACGTTACCATCCGTTCCATCATTGATGCAGACGAAGGCAGATCCCTCCCCACCGGGAAAGTGCATTTCGCCTTAAAGCCCGCAAAAGTATTTCTCTTTTGCACCGACACCGAAGAACGCATCCGTTTCTAATATTTTATCCGGTTTTGCAGTCCGGCGGTATTCATGGGCTGCTGAAAGAATTGAGGTCTCTTATGGAAAAACAAAATCTGAAAGCCTGGCTCTATCTATTGCCGGCATTCCTGTTTCTGGGTGCTTTTATGATCTATCCTCTTATCGACGTATTCGTGTACTCCTTTGAAGAGGGTTACAATTCCGCATCCCAGACCTTTTACGGTGTAGGCATGTACAATTACTCCTATGTACTCCACGATCCGTACTTTTTACAGGCATTGAAAAATACCTTCATTCTGGTCATCATCACCGTTCCGGTCTCCACCGGACTGGCGCTTTTGATCTCCGCTGCCTTAAGCTCCATCAAACCGCTGCGGGATCTGTTCCAGACCATATTTTTCCTGCCCTACGTAACCAATACTCTGGCGGTCGGTCTGGTCTTCATGATTCTTTTCAAAAAGACTCCTTACTCCGACGGTCTGATCAATCTGCTGATCCAGTTTTTCGGCGGCAGCTCCGTGGATTTCATCGATGGACCCTACTGGGCGAAAATGTTCGTGCTGTGCTTTTACACCATCTGGATCGTTATGCCCTTTAAGATCCTGATCCTGACCAGCGCTCTCGCCAGTGTGAACCCCATGTACTACAATGCGGCAAGAGTGGACGGCACTTCCCGTTTCCGGATGTTCACCAAAATCACACTCCCCATGATCTCTCCCATGGTGTTCTACCTGATCATCACCGGCTTTATCGGTGCATTCAAGGCATACAGTGATGCCGTGGCGCTCTTCGGCACGAACTTAAATGCCGCAGAGATGAATACTATCGTCGGCTACGTCTACGACATGCTCTACGGCGACAGCGGCGGATATCCTTCCTATGCTTCCGCTGCGGCGATCCTGCTGTTTGCCATCGTCCTGACCATCACCTGCATCAATCTGCTGGTCAGCAAAAAGCATGTCCACTATGTATAGGAAAGGAGGTCTTTGTGATGTCTGATATTACATCTGATTATGAAAGAATCGAGAAACGCACCCGGATCCACGGCAATATCCGCAATGGGATCATCTACTTTTTTCTGTGTCTGTGGGCGCTGATCGTACTGTTCCCTTTTTACTGGATGGTACTGACCTCCGTAAAAAGCTACGGTTCCTATAATGCGGAATATATTCCGAAGTTTTTCACCCTGTCTCCCACTCTGCAGAACTACGTGGACGCTTTTACCACTGTTTCTCTGGGAAGATACCTGTGGAACACTTTGTTTTTCACTGTGGTCACCACTGCCATTATGCTGGTAGTCATCACCCTGGCGGCCTTCGCTTTTGCAAGGTTGAACTTTGCCGGAAAAGATCTGATCTTTACGTTATTTTTATCTCTGATGATGATTCCGAACGAGCTGGTGGTCATTACGAATTTCACCACCATCACGAACCTGGATCTGCGCAATACCTTCACCGGCCTGATCCTGCCTTCCGTGACCAGCGTATTTTATATCTATCTGCTACGGGAGAATTTCGCACAGATTCCGGATGAGCTGTATTATGCCGCCAAGGTGGACGGTACTTCTGATCTGCGATATCTGCGCAAGGTCATGGTGCCCATCTGCAAGCCCACGCTGATCACCATCGTGATCCTGAAGGTTATTGAATGCTGGAACTCCTATGTGTGGCCCAGACTGATCACCGATGATCCGGATTACTATCTGGTGTCCAACGGTATCCAGGAGATCCGTGAGAATGGTTTCGGCAGAGAGAACATCCCTGCCATGATGGCTGCGGTGGTCGTGATCTCCGTTCCTCTGGTGGTGTTGTTCCTCGTATTCCGTAAAAAAGTCATGGCAGGTGTTGCCAGGGGAGGTACCAAAGGATGAGTCAATTTAGCAAAAAGCTGGCACTCGTATGTGCCCTGGGCGGGCTGTCCCTGTCTCTGACCGGCTGCCATGGGTCCAAGGGGCTGCCGGAATTCGCTGTTCCGGAGGAATTCGATACTTCCAGAAACTATGAGATCACCTTCTGGGCGAAAAACGATACCAACAAGACCCAGACAGAAATCTACAAAAAAGCCATTGCAGATTTTGAAGCCTTGTATCCCAATATCACGGTGAACCTGAATCTATACACGGATTACGGCAAAATTTACAACGATGTCATTACCAATATTTCCACCAATACGACACCCAATGTCTGCATCACCTACCCGGATCACATTGCCACCTACCTCACCGGACAGAATACCGTAGTTCCTCTGGATGACCTGTTTGCCGATGAGAAATACGGTCTGGGCGGCACGGAGCTAGCCTATGACGGTCCTGCCAGAGAAGAAGTCATTCCCCAGTTTCTGAATGAATGCTCCATCGACGGTCATTACTATGCCGTACCTTACATGCGTTCCACCGAGGCCTGTTACGTGAATAAGACCTACGTGGAAAATCTTGGATATACTCTGCCGGATGTACTGACCTGGGATTTCATCTGGGAAGTCTCCGAGGCTGCCACCGTCCAAAATGCGGACGGCACCTATGTAGTCAACGGACAGAATGTACTGATCCCGTTTATCTACAAGTCTACCGACAACATGATGATCCAGATGTTAAAGCAGAAGAACGCAGGATATTCCACGGCTGACGGCAGCATTGAACTTTTCAACGATACCACCACGGATCTCCTGTATGGTATTGCCGGACATGTAAAGAGCGGTGCCTTTTCCACCTTCAAGATCTCCGGTTATCCTGCGAACTTCCTGAATGCCGGGCAATGTATTTTCGCCATTGATTCCACTGCCGGAGCCACCTGGATGGGTACGGACGCTCCGCTGTCGGATATCAGCGAGGATTCTCTGGTGCAGTTCGAGACCGCCGTGCGGATGATTCCCCAGTTTGACCCGGAGCATCCCAAAATGATCTCTCAGGGTCCTTCCGTCTGCGTTTTCAATAAATCGGACTCTCAGGAAGTACTGGCATCCTGGCTGTTTGCCCAGTATCTGCTCACCAACGATGTGCAGATCGCTTATTCCGAGACAGAAGGTTATGTACCTGTAACCTCTAAGGCACAGAACTCCGCAGAGTATCAGGAGTATCTGTCCGAATGCGGTGCGGATAACGGTACACATTATGCAGTGAAGATGGAAGCTTCCAAACTACTTTTGGATCATGTGGACAATACTTTTGTCACACCGGTCTTCAATGGTTCCGCATCCTTACGTGACGCTTCCGGACAGTTGATTGAAAACGTGGTGAAGTCCACCCGCAGAAAAGAGACTGTGGATGATACCTATATTCAGAAATTATACAGTGATGTAGAAAGCCTGTACCGTCTCGGTCAGGGAAGCGACGCCTCCTTCGGCAAAAAGGAACTGGGTGCCATGCCCCGGACTTCCGTGATCCTGTTAAGCACACTTGCAGTCACCTGGATTCTGATTCTCGTGTATGTAGGGCGAGAATATTTAAAAAACAGAAAAAAGTAATTTTTCAGCCCCATTCGTAAGATAGCTTCTGATGGTATTTCTCCTGCGGATGGGGCTCTTTTTGCAAAAAGCCTTGATTTATCTTGTGTTTCAGGTATAATGGAACTGTTCGGTGTCTGAGCGCACCGGATAAATTGAGGAGATGTCTGTGTATCTGCACAGACCCATATGCGCCACAAAGCGCAGGAATGGAGGATTATTATGAAAAAGAAGACACTTGCATTAACCATGGCTATGGCTCTGGTTCTGTCTCTCGCTGCATGTGGAAACAGCAACGCAGACGTTGCTACTGAATCTACCGCTGCTGCCACCACTGAGGCTGCTACCGAAGCTGCTACTACCGAAGCTGCTACAGAAGCTTCTACCGAGGTTGCTGCTGATGAGAAGTCCGAGGGTGTTATGACCTATGAAGAGTACATGGCTGCTGATCTCGATTCTGAAGTTGTGATCGAGGCTTATGTTCAGGCTAAACAGTCCTGGTGGGAAGACAAGGCTACCCTGTACACCCAGGATCATGACGGTGCTTACTTCATTTATAATGCCGCATGTTCCGAAGAGGATTATGCAAAGCTGGTACCCGGTACCAAGATTAAGGTAACCGGTTATAAGACCGAGTGGTCCGGTGAAGTAGAGATTGCTGAAGGTGCTACCTTCGAGATCGAAGAGGGCAGCTACATTGCTCCCGTTACCGATGTGACCGATCTGTTAGGTACCGATGATCTGATCAACTACCAGAACCAGTTCGTAGCTTTCAAGGGCATGATCGTAGAAGCTGCTGGTCAGGATGCTGACGGCAATGACGTTGCTTTCCTGTACAACTGGGACGGTTCCGGCGAAGACGGTAACGACCTGTACTTCAACGTATCTCTGAATGGTCAGACCTATACCTTCACCGTTGAGTCTTATCTGTGCGACAACACCACCGATGTTTACAATGCTGTAAAGAACTTAAAGATCGGTGACACTGTTGATATGGAAGGCTTCTTGTACTGGTACGAAGGTGTGAACCCTCACATCACTTCCGTAACTGTGAAGTAATTTCATCTGGTGAAAATCTTATTAAAATAAAAGAGTTGTCCTCATTATGAGGGCAGCTCTTTTTTTACTCTGCCTGTCTGAATTCTTCCGTTGCCTGCTATATGGCATCGTAATACACCAAAACCTCCGGTGTCGAAATCATCTCTCGCATGTGCTGCAATTCTGTCTGCCAGTCAGACCTGTAGAGACAGTTTAATTATCTTCTGCTCTCCCACCATTGTTTTGCAATCTGGAAGCCCTCCATAGGGACACAGAACCTTTGGTCTCTGGGCGGCTGCAATGCGGTGTCCAGTTCCTCCATATCAAACCACTCCACGCTCTCCACTTCCTCTTTTTGCAGGGTAAGCTTTTTAGCATCTACAGGCTTGGTGTACATGTAGACGAATGCCACTTCATTGTCCCGGAACATTTTTCCATAGAATTCTTTTTCGTATTGAATATCAAAACATCCGGCGAATGTAAGATCCTCCTTTGCTGCCCGGATTCCCAGTTCTTCGTGAAGTTCCCGGATTGCGGACTCTTCCGGCTCGTCCCCCGCCTGAATATGCCCGGCAGAAGAGGTATCGAACCGCCCCGGAAAACTGTCTTTCTCTGCGGAACGCTTCTGTAATAACAGCTGGGCTTTTCCGTCCTGTTCCCTCACGATCCAGATATGGGCGGTTCTGTGTCGGACACCTTTTTCATGCGCCTGTGTGCGTTCTATGGTCTCCCCTATGGGAATGCCTTTTTCATCTACGATGTCAAATATTTCCATGGTGTTATGGCTCCTTTGTGTTTCTTTGCGGTTCTTTGGGTCACTTTGTATTTCTTTATATTTCTGTGTTAATGCATCTGTACTACGATCGTGCTAAGTTCTGCTCCGCTATCGTCGCTCCTTCGATGGTCTTTGCGATGATGGCCGCGGCGATAACGATAACTACCGCCTTTCCCTTCTCAGGTCTAATACCATCAGATCGAAATCATAATATGTTCCGTCCATCTTATAATACGCCGGTGAGGTCCCTATTTTCCGGAAGCCATATTTCTCATAGACATGAATAGCGCGTATATTATCGCTTCGGACTTCCAGATTGATCAGTTCTATCGCATGTTCTTTAGCATACATAATGCATTTCTGTAACAGCGCACTACCAATTCCCTGCCCCCATTCCGACTTGACCACAGAGATTCCGAATTCGGCGCGGTGGCTCATCCTTCTGGAGAATCCGCTTAGGCTGGCATCTCCGATGATCTCTCCATTTTTCCATACCACATAGAGAACGGAATGTTCCTCCTTATTTATATTCTGTATAAATTTCTCTTCCTCTTCTATCGAAATAGGAAGCCCTTCTTTTCCAAAGGACAGATAATCTGTCTCTCCACCTACCTGTGCTAAATATGCGATGATCTTCTCCGCATCTTTCGGCGTAGCTTCTCTGATATCAAATTCTTCCATAACTGACTCCAGCCCTTCTGTCATCTGTTAATTGATCTGACCTGCAATCATATTCTGGTTTTCTTTCATTCTCGTTTTCTCCTATCTCATAAAATTATATACTTTATTCGTAATCAAAAATGGTCTTAGTCTGAATATACTCCCCGTACTTTGCCTTCCATTCCTGATGAGCCGCGGAATCATCGTATACAGGCAGCGCCTCCGGAGCCATCTCCATCTCGATCATCAGGTCATGCCGGTTCGGTCTCGGCGTCACATTTTCATAAATGTTCACTGTATGGACGCCTTCGATCTGCTGCGTCCGATCGAAGATTTCCCGGATATCCGCAAGCATCTCTCT
>OGJY01004039.1_pt1 | contig 11117 bp, 10 predicted proteins | sample 1572231 | NCBI WGS metagenome assembly OGJY01 (sample SAMEA2582121, study PRJEB24529) | metagenome | biome: Human gut stool | place: China | collected 2011
ATAATACCGTATCTTTTCTTCTTGCATACTGTTATCCTCCTATCTAATGCCATAATAGCAGACTTAAACAGGATAGACGGCTGGTTGGAAAAATTGCACGGTTGAAAGGAAAAATTAAAAAGTCCGCCGCTTCAAAACAGAAGTGACGGACTTTGATATAGTTTAGGATTCTATTCACTTTTTTCTATGTTGGATAGAAACAGCAGAATGCTTGCATTGAAAACATCATTTACACATTCGGTAGATAGATTACCATGATATTTTTCGACAATGCGCTGTACATTTTTTAAGCCATATCCATGTTCATTTTCTGGCTCAAAAGCAGAAAGTATGGCATGTATAGAGGGTTGTTCGTGATTGCAATTATTTTGAATATTGATATAAAGAATCCCACGGTCATATTTCATAAAAATTTCCAAAGTCGGATTTGGTATATCTGATAATGCGTTCAGCGCATTATCCAGCAGATTGCTTAAAATCACATTGGTGTCAAATGTTGAAATTTCAATCTGCTCTGGTATTTGGATTTTCCAAGATACATGAATATCCGTATTTTTCGCTTTTTCGATATAATAATTTAAAATGCTGTCAATACGTTCATTGCCGGACGATACAAATTTCTCTGTGTGATCCATGAAATCTCCCATATCCGAAAGATATTTAAGGGCAGCATCCTTATCCCCGGAAGATATTAAATCAGACAGCATTTTTATATGATGTTTCATATCGTGCTTCAGAGAACGTGTATTTATCTGTGATTGCTGTATTATTTCAAATTGGTTTTCATACATACGGATTTCCTGTTCTAATATTTCCCGTTCCTGCTCTCTTTTTGATTTTTTCCATTTTTCTAATGCAAACTCAAGAATGGAAAATATCACGATTGCTATTCCTGTGCTGACTAAGCATTGTTTGTTTTCTACAAATGTGTCATGGAAGCAGGTTTTTAAAATAATCCAGTTTAATCCCCAATATATGACAGGCAATAGCAGGGCAACAGCAAGACGTACAGCAATCTTTCCTTGAAAAAGAAATACCACAACAAGTAAGAATAGAATTTCAAATACAAACAGAATTGTATTTGCAGCAGAAAATTTTTTTGAAACAGGCATAAGCCTTAAATAACAGCTAACAATAAAAAAGGCGGCAAAAATAATTCCCACTATTTTTTTATTAACCCGGTGCTTTCCAATACAGTTTGTGCAAAAACGCATAAGCAGTAAAATATGTACTGCATCAATCATAAAAATAGCAATATAACATAATAACAATAAACTCACTCCTTTCGATAAAGTTCCGTCAGACAAGATTTCATAAGTTTTCTATATTTTTGGCTTATTGGTAAAATAGTACCGTCTGTCATTTGAACAGCGTCATATTTGTAAATGGAAACATAGGAAGAATTTACAATATATGATTTATGGATTGTCCAAAATCCTTTTCCGTCCACTTGCTCTGCTACTTCCTGCATGGTTCCATAAAAGGTTGTTACACCTGCGTCGGTATGTATTTCTATCTTCTTTCCATTACAGGCAAAATAGAAAATTTCATCTAAATATAGCCGTTGTATTGATTTCCCTATGTGAAAGAAAAAATCATTCTTCATAAGATTATTCAGACGTATGTATTTATCTATGGTTTCATTGACGGTTTTTTGTGTAATGGGTTTTATGAGGAAATCAAGCGGTCTAACTTGAAACAAACTCATTGCATAAGTTTCTTTAGAAGAAATATATACAATACTGATTTTTTCATTTCCAAGTCGTTCTCTTATCTGCTTTCCGACTTGAACACCGTCAAGCTGCAAAAGTTGAATATCCAGAAATATTAACCCATATTTATCTTTGTTTTCTATCGTTTTGAACAAAGTTTCTCCCGAATAGAATACTTCTGTGTCTATCTGCAATGCTTGAAGTTTAGCATAATTTAAAATCATGTTTTCAATATCAGAGCAAGTACCGATTTCATCATCACATATTGCTATTCTTATCAACACGATCACCCCGTTTCTTGTATCTTCCGTCAGTGGGTTTTTCCGCGTCCTTTGGTATCAGCCACATACGGCTGAATTTTGCCACACCGGGTATGCGGTTTTCTTCACATAGCTTCTGTACCCGCCTTTCCGAAATGCCCCATTTCTTCGCTGCTTCCGGGGCAGAAATATACTCTAACATCTTCATTCACCCTTTCTTAAAACTTTATCAGCTATAATTATATACGGTCAGCCGAATAAATGAAAGGTTCTTTCTGTAAATTGTTGAGAATTATTTTGGCTAACTGATTAAACTGTGTAGACATATCCAAGCAGAAAGGGGAACAGTAAAATGTAACTGGGTGAATAAATATGGCAAAAAGACCAGTAGAAAAATATGACTTCAAAGCATTTGGAGAAGCGATAAAAGCTGCGCGGACGGGACGCAGGGAAAGTCGCAAACAGGTAAGTGATGAAATGTATATTTCCCCTCGCTACCTTGCGAATATTGAAAATAAAGGACAGCACCCCAGTCTGCAAATCTTTTTTGAGCTTATGCTCCGTTACAATATATCCGTAGACCAGTTCCTTTTAGATACGCCCGCCGGAAAAGATACAAAGCGGCGGCAGCTCGACGCTCTCCTTGATGATATGAGCGATAACGGCATACGGATTGTAACAGCAACCGCAAAAGAAATTTCAGAAGTCGAAAAAGAGGACAAATAAAAACGTCCGGCAAAATTGAATATGGATTTTAGGAAGCGTTGTAATCTTTTTGAGATTGCAGCGTTTTTTCTTTTGCATAAGTTCGGCAAAATGGCTTTTTCTCCGTAGAGGGAAATAAGGACAAAAAAGATAAAAAACTTTCTTAGCAAAGCTCTTTTTGCCCCTACTGCGTAACATGAGGGTAAAAAAATAGCGACGTTCCTTGTTTCCCTGTTGGGATAAGGTAACGCCGCCTGTGCGGTACATTATAATATTTTAACTTCTGTTCTATCATGCTATATAGTTCTATCCGTAGAAATCTGTATGCCCATTTATCAATACATAAAATGCGTTGGACTCTGGTTTTCGACTATCTTTTTACACCCATTTCTACACCCAAATGGCATGAAAGTATATGATTTTGTATGAAGTTTTATGAATTTACAATTTCAAAAAACCTTGTAACCATGCGGTTTTACGGACTTTTATTGAGGTATATAGATTTATGAAAAAAGGCTAATTTACAACGATGCCTAATTTCATTTCTAAATATACCTGTCTGAAAATCCTTTGTTTTCAAGGGTTTTCGCCTTTCTATGTTATTTTACTACACCTGATTTTTCTTTCTTTTCAATCTTTGTTTGTAAAATGAATTTCCTTCTGCTTCGTAAGCAAAAAGAGTCTGATACAGTCTTGTATTATACCATATCAGCCCCATTTTTTTAACCTTAAAATCAATTTTTGTTGTTTTATTGTTATCAACCATCAGGCTATCCTCAGTCTCTCGCCTCGATCACGATCAGTATTCCCTCTTCAAAGGCTATCTCTGCACTTTCCGCAATGATCTCGTTGCTCACACCGAGCGAACAGAAGCCCTTGAAATCATAATGATCCAGAGGATACTTGAAACCGGTCAGCGTAAGACCTTTTACTACATTCGTATAAGGGATCAGGGATACAAACTTTCCAAACTGTTTTTCCTTCTCGAGCGCGATTCCCGCCCCGATCATGCGGATTCTGTTTCTCTCATCCACAATCTGGATTGGAATATGATTCTGCAGTCCGATCCCCAGAAGTTCAATATTTCCAAGCAGATGATCGATTCTTGTTCCGGTTGCTCCCAGCAACGTAATTTTCTCTGCTCCAAGCGCAATTGCTTTCCGGATCGCCGATTCCGTGTCTGTATCGTCTTTGACCGGGTTTAACCTGATCCAGGAAATATCAGACTGTCCGCCGAAATAATCTAATGCCTCACTGGATGCTGAATCGAAATCTCCGATGATCCAGTCCGGGGTTAATTTATTCCGATAGAAAAAGTTCATCCCGGAATCTGCCGCAATGCAAAGCTCCGGTCTTTCTTTTTCTATGAACTCTTTTGCAAAAATGTCATTGATATGTCCGCCTACCACAATGATGCAATGTCTCATACTACTCCTTTAATACATCTAAAAAACGTTCCACATTCTCAGAAATGTCGCCCTTGAACACTGCACTGCCAGCCACGATAATGTTGGCACCGGCATCCATGACTTCTGTCACATTTTCAAGATTCACGCCGCCGTCTACCTCGATGTCAGTCTTAAGTCCCCTCTCGTCGATCATTTTCTTTAACGCCCTGACTTTTTCAACTGTGTAAGGGATCAGCTTCTGTCCTCCAAATCCCGGGTTAACAGACATAATCAGCACCATGTCAACCTTTGGAAGTATCCATTCAATCGCAGACAACGGAGTTGCCGGATTTAATGCCACACCTGCAAGCAGTCCCTTTTCTTTGATTGCCTCGATCGTGCGATCCAAGTGTTTACATGCCTCGGCGTGTACTGTGATGAGATCCGCTCCCACTTCTGCGAGATCATCAATATATCTTCCCGGTTCCTCGATCATCAGATGCACATCAAAAATACGGTCGCTGCACTCTCTGATACTCTTGATCACCGGCATACCAAATGAGATGCTTGGCACAAACATTCCATCCATCACATCAATATGTACATACTGTGCGCCTGCCTCATCCAACATTCTCACCTGTTCTCCCAGATTTGCAAAATCTGCGGATAAAATGGATGGTGATAAACAATTCATAACTTTTTCCTCCAAAGTAATTTTGAAAACATAATTCTCATGCAAAATGATGTTTTAATATCTTTTCTAATATTTTTTTACATCTTTCAATTCTTCATAGAGCAGCTTATAGTTCTCGTAGCGCAGTGGGCTGATCTTTCCCTCTGCCAGTGCTTCTTTCACACCGCAGTCCGGCTCGCTGATATGACTGCATCCCTTGAACCTGCAATACGGCTCATACTCTTTGAACTCCGGATAAAAATTCTGCAGATCTTCCTTCTCAAATCCCGGAATATATAACGTACTGAATCCCGGTGTGTCCATAATGTATGTATCTGCTGCGATCGGTATGATCTCCGAATGGCGTGTCGTATGCTTTCCACGCTCGATCTTTCTGCTGATACTTCCGGTCTCCATCTGCACATTGGGCTGGAGACGGTTTACAAGGGATGATTTCCCAACGCCGGAAGGTCCTGCGACCGCTGTTGTCCTGCCATCTAACAGCTCATGCAGTTCGCGGATCCCCTCTTCTTTTTCCGCACTGGTATAGAGTACGGAATAGCCACACTTTTTGTATACACCCGCAAATTCCTCAATCGCCTGTTCTTCTAACAGATCTTTTTTGTTAAAACAGATTGTCACAGGAACATCCTGATATTCCATCATGATCAGAAAACGGTCTAACAGATTAAAGTTTGGCTGCGGTTTTGCCGCTGCAAAAATAATCAGCGCCAGATCAATATTCGCAACTGCCGGGCGGATCAGTTCATTTTTCCGCGGCAGGATTTTTTCAATGTTTCCTTTTTTTGTTTCTTCGTCAACAATCGCAATCTCCACATCATCTCCGACCAAGGGTTTGATCTTCTGATTGCGGAACGCACCTTTTGCCTTACATTCATAAATTCCGGGCTCTCCTACATGAACGTAGTAGAACCCGGAAATTCCTTTTACAATCTTTCCCTGCATATATTACCTTTTGTTATTATTCTGCCTTGAATGAGATTGGAGACACGATCTGTGAAGCTCCAAGCTGCTGTCCATCTGCTCCAAGCCAGTCAATCTTTAATGAACCGCTGGATGCTAACATTCCGGATTTGGAAATGCTGAGACCGTCCTCCCCGAATAAGGAGATAGACTGGTTCGTCCACTGCTCTAAGATATTACCTGTTCCGTCTGCTCCATCATACAGATAAATATTGGCTGCTGCCACGGATTCATTATTTGGTTTTTTGATGTTCAGATTGATCTTATAAGTGGTAGGCTTTACTTCCTGTGCTGGTTCTGCACCCATACTTACCACAAAATCAACTGCGGTTCCAGCATCTACTGCTGTATCTGCAACCGGACTCTGGGAAATGATCTGTCCGCTTGCCACGCTGTCACTGTAGGCGCTTGACACATTACCAACCGCAAGACCGACATTCTGGATGGCAGATCTGGCTGCATCCTCGGTAAGTCCTGTCACGCGAGGTACTGCTACACTTGTTGCCTCTGCCTGCTCTTTACCACGGCTGATCACGATCTTGACATTGTCCCCTGACTTTGCAAGCGATCCCGCATTCGGGCTCTGTTCGATGACATTTCCCTGTGCGACATCCGCACTGTATGCATAATCTTTTACCGGAGTAAATCCTGAATTTGTCAGTGTATTGTAAGCAGTTGTCTCATCCATGCCTGTCACGGAAGGAACGGAAACCTCTCCTTTTCCGCTGCTTAAGGTAACTTCCACTGTTGTGTTCGCCTCTGCCTTTGTCAGTGCATCCGGTGTCTGGCTTACGATCTGTCCCTCATCATATTGGTCAGATGCAACGGTTCCCGCATTCTTCTTGATTCCGAGACCCTTTGCATTGAGCTGCTCTTTTGCCGCGTCGAATGTAAGACCCTTCAGATCCGGCACTTCAATTCCGTCTGTCTGGGTTTCGGATGTCTCAGTGTTTGCTTTGTTGGAAGATCCTCCGAATTTAAAATCTCCGAAGAAGCTTACCAGAATAAAAATGATCAGTGCGACAATGATGACACCGGCAGCAATCCCCATAATTGTGATTGCCTTATCCATTTTCGGATTCATCTCTTCGAGATCATCATCATCATATGCCTCTTCGTCATCCTCGTCATCCTCTTCGAAGCGGTCACGCTTTTCAAATTTGTCTCTGTGATTCTGATTATGTGACACAACATCCTCATCGCTGAGATAAATATTGCTTGTTTCCTGCTTGATCTTATTGATCTCTTCTTCCCCGATCACACGTGTCTTCTCCTGGGAAACCGGTGCGATCACAACGAAGTCTTCATTTGGGCTGATCAACGCTTTTCTTAAATCTGCAAGCAGCGCTGTCATGGACTCATAGCGTCTGTCCGGATTCTTCTGCGTACATTTTAAGATAATCTTTTCCATACTGATCGGAAGATTTGGCGCGTAAGCACTCGGTGGAACGATCTCCTCCTGCAGATGCTGGATCGCCACCGCAACGGTCGTATCTCCGTCAAACGGCACTCTTCCGGTCACCATCTCATACATCACGATACCGAGGGAATAAATGTCACTCTTGCCATCCACAAAGCCGTTTCTCGCCTGCTCCGGGGATGCGTAATGAACAGATCCCATCACATCGGAACTGATCGTGTTGGATGTTGCGGCTCTTGCGATACCAAAGTCTGTGACTTTTACTTTTCCCTCTGTGGAGATAATGATGTTCTGCGGCTTGATATCCCGGTGGATAATGCCTTTGTTATGGGCAGCCTCAATACCTCTTCCCACCTGGATCGCAATGCTGACAGCCTCCTTGAATGTGAGCTGTCCTTTTTTCTCAATATAAGTTTTTAAAGTGATTCCTTCCACATACTCCATCACGATGTAATGCATGCCATTTTCGCTGCCTACATCATAGATGTTTACAATATTCGGATGTTCTAATCCGGCCGCCGACTGGGCTTCCGTGCGGAACTTTGTCACAAAATTGACATCCTCCGAAAATTCCGGTTTCAATACTTTAATCGCTACAAAACGTCCAAGTGTATGATCTTTCGCTTTGTATACATCTGACATTCCGCCAGTTCCTATCTTGTTTACGATCTCATAACGATCTCCAACAAACATACCTTCCGTTAACATTCCTTCACCTCATCAGAAAATGGTTCTATCAACACAACCGTAATATTATCTTTTCCGCCATTCTCATTGGCAGTATCTATTAATTTTTCTGCTTTCTCAACAATATCTCTCTGTCCGAGCACGATCTTTTTGATCTCTTCATCCTCGATCATGTTCGTCAGACCATCCGAGCACATTAAAACTGTGTCTCCCGGCTTTAACTCAACCTCAAAAAAATCCACGGACAACTCGGGAACAACGCCCACCGCCCGTGTGATGATGTTCTTATCCGGATGATCTTTCGCATCCGCTTTATCCATCTCTCCTAAACGGACCATCTCTTCTACCAGAGAATGATCCCTTGTGATCTGCCTGATAGCTTCGTGATTTATTAAGTATAAACGACTGTCCCCTACATTGGCAACATGCAGATGATCTCCGATCACTGTGGCAGCTACCACTGTAGTTCCCATTCCTGCCTTGGCGGTATCTCTTGCCGCCTCTTCCAAAAGACCTCTGTTTGCCGCCTCGACAGCTTCCTTCATTGCTGCCACAGGCTCTGTCTGACCGGATTTCTCAATCGTCTCTACAATCTTTTCTACTGTGAATCTGGAAGCATACTCACCCGCTTTGTGACCGCCCATGCCGTCCGCAACCAGAAAAAGGTTCGGCAGCTTTCCTACTGCGTTCTCAGACGTATACATATAATCCTGATTCATCTCACGTCGCCTTCCAATATGTGTCATGGAAAACGTCTTCATTTACCAATTCCTGCCTTTCTTACTGCTACATCTGTGCATTCCATGCGGAATGTTTCATTAACTTCGCCTGTCATTGTTATCTGCACGGACTTTGCCCGATGCACTTTATTTTATCACACGTACTGTAAAAGAACAAGTCAACTTCCCATATAACGTTTTCGAAGCTGTCCACAGGCTCCGTCAATATCTCTTCCCATCTCCCTGCGGATGGTTGCGTTGATCCCATTCTTTTCCAGTTTATTCTTAAATTCCGTTGTAACTCTCACATCCGGCTGCACATAGTCACGTTCCTTGATCGGATTTACCGGGATGAGGTTTACATGACAGTTGATGCCTTTGATCAGCCGGCACAGATTCCTTACATCCTCGTCCGTGTCATTCACGCCGCCCACTAAACTGTACTCAAATGTGATTCTTCTGCCTGTCTGCTCAAAATAATATCTGCAGGCATCGATCACTTCATGGATCTCATATTTATTTGCGACCGGCATCAATTCCAGCCGCTTTTCCTGCGTGGATGCATGCAGGGATAATGCCAGCGTGATCTGCAGTTTTTTGTCTGCAAGTTCCCGCATACGCGGAACAATTCCACAGGTGGATACTGTCACATTTCTCTGGCTGATATTTAATCCATTTTCATCGGTCAGAAGTTCAATGAACTTTAACAGGTTATCGAAATTATCCATTGGCTCCCCGGTTCCCATCACGACCACATTGGAAACCCGCTCGCCGGTGTCTCTTCCAATCTGGTAAATCTGGTCTAACATCTCAGATGGTGTCAGTCCCCGCACAAGACCGTCCAATGTAGATGCGCAGAATCTGCATCCCATGCGGCATCCCACCTGTGAAGAAATACAGACCGAATTACCATGTTTGTATCGCATGAAAACGCTCTCAATGACATTTCCGTCATCTAACAGAAACAGGTATTTCCTCGTTCCGTCGATTTTGGAGATCTGTACTGCCTCCTGTTTTATGCTGACCAGATGACTGTTCTCTTTTAACTTTTCGATCAGCGCCTTTTGGATATTGGTCATCTCCTCAAAAGACGCTGCCTGCTTCCCATGAAGCCACTGGTAAATCTGCTTTGCACGGAACGCTTTCTCTCCAAGCTGCTCCATGAATACAGTCAGTTCTTTCAGATTCAGCGATCTGATATCTGTCTTTTCCTTTTGATCCATAATTCTCCTTCATTCATCAGAAGTTCCGGAAGTCTCTCACGCTTTTTTCTGTAATTTTGCCAGAAAAAATCCGTCTCCATATGTTTTCTGTGGAAAAATCTGCTGCATTTTCACAAGTTCAAACTGCGGATGCTGTTTTAAAAACCATGTGACATTGTCTTCATTTTCCATTTTATCCATTGTACAGGTGGAATATAACAATGTTCCGCCCACCTTTACATACTGACAGACAGTTTCTAACATATTTCTCTGTAAGGAGACGAGTTCCTGTTCTGTCTGTAGTGTCATCTTATATTTTATATCCGTCTTCCTGCGCATGACACCAAGACCGGAACACGGAAGGTCGGCGATCACCACATCTGCTTTTCCGATGGAAACCTCATCTAAAACCGTTGCATCCATCTGTACTGCCCGCATATTAGAAAGCTGATGTCTTGCGATATTCTGTCTTATAAGATCAGTCTTATACTCTGTGAGATCTCTCGCCTCCACCATACCGGTTCCCCCGAGTTTTTCTGCCAGATGGACGCTCTTTCCTCCTGGTGCTGCACACACATCAATGATATAGCTGTCCTTCTTTGGAGCAACCGTTTCCGCCACCATCATGGAGCTCACATCCTGCACATAAAAAAGCCCCTCACGGAAACTTGCCAATGCATTCAGATGGTCAAACCCGGAGATCATAAATGCATAGTTCAATTCCGGCATATCTGCGCAGACCATTTTCTCTGCGGTAACGCCTTCCTCTTTCAACCGCTTTTCCAGCGCTTCCGGTGTGATCTTCAGGAGATTGGTACGGATCGTAATCGGTGCCTCCTGCAAAAATGCCTGCAGCACGCTCACCGTCTGCTCCATGCCATAATCGTTAATCCACTGTCTCACGATCCACTCCGGCATGGAATAACGCACAGACAGATATTGGATCTGGTCTTTCTGCCCGTCCGGGTAAGTGATGGTGCTTAAATTGCGGCTGATATTGCGCAGCACCCCGTTCACGAAACCGCTCAAAGAGCCAAACCCTTTTCTCTTTGCCAGTTTTACTGCCTCATTGCACACTGCGGAGTCCGGGACGGAATCCATATATTTTAACTGATACACGCTCATCCGCAGAATATTGCGGATGACCGGTTTCATTTTGTTTACCTTCACTTTGGAGAACTGATTGATGATGTAGTCAAGCTCGATCATGTACTGGATGGTTCCCTCAGACACTCTCGTGATAAAGGCACGCTCTTTTTTTTCCAGATACTGATACTTATCGAGCACGGAACGGATCACAAGATGGCTGTAGCTGCCCTCTTTTGTCACTTCCATCAGGATCCCGAGGATCAGTTCTCTCGTATTGA
>OGJY01004046.1_pt1 | contig 11104 bp, 9 predicted proteins | sample 1572231 | NCBI WGS metagenome assembly OGJY01 (sample SAMEA2582121, study PRJEB24529) | metagenome | biome: Human gut stool | place: China | collected 2011
GCAGCACAGGTAATCTTACTTTCGGGAAACTGATATAATGTCTTATTTACTGTGCGGTCAGAAAGAAAATAATTACGCATGATATTGTCTGCCCTGGAACGCTGTGACTCCAGTTCAGAAACAATCTGTTCTCTTTCGGTTCCACCTGCCAGTTTCTGTAAATTTTCGATACAAAGATCCCATAAATCTGTCTGTGTGGTATCCCAGTTATGAATCAGCTTTGTCTCTTTCTGATCACAGGTACAAAAACCTGCGGAGCACTGCTCCAGATCCAGAATCAGATAATTTCTTTCCTTTGTAACTTCTGTCTGTGCGGTTGTATTTTCATATGCATACATTGCCGCCGCTTCGTATTTGGAAATATGTTCTGCATCCATGTGTTATTCCTCCTTACTCATCTCAACCTTGACAACTGCCGGCAGCACCACATCGTCATCAACCTGATCTGCTGCTTTTCTTGCCACACCAGGCACGATACAGGTAACAACGTGTCCACCGGTGCAATCCGCTTCGTTTTCAGGAAGATGCCACAAAGCGTCATACATCTCACCTGCTTCCGGGTAATATACATACATGTCTAATCCATGAAGGGAGCTCTCAAAACGATGTAAAAATGTAGATAATGTTTTTTTTAATTTCTCCAATTCTTTCAGCATATTTGTTGATGTGCCTTCTGCAAGGAGTTCCATACGGATCAGTGGATCTACATTCACCAGACGATAAAGCTCCTGAAAATTCTGTGCGATCGGCTCATACTCCACCGGATACAATGATTTCTGCCAGGAATGAATGTTTGTGTAAAAATCTGACTTCACAGTCTCAAGCTTCTCGATGTTGTCCTCCAATGCTGCAATAAACTTTGCCTGAACAGTGTTTGTATTTGCACACATCTCATCATGAATCTCAGCCGCACGTTTTTCTTTTGCAAAATAATTTTCTAACCACTGTCTTACATCCATATCCACTTCTCTCTTGTAACAGATCTGTCTGCTGTTCAGATATTCATCCAGACTTTTTTTTCTCTTATCTTCACTTTTATCGCGCTGTTCTCTCTCCTTACGTACTTCCTCCTTTGCTTCATTTCTGATTTTTTCTGCTTCCGCCTTCGCTTCGTTAATCAGCTTGTCTGCCTCTGCTTTTGCCTCGTTGATTACCTGATACTTGATCTGTTCTGCCTGTACCTCCGGATTGATTAACGTAACTTTTACCTCTCTGAGTTCCTTGGTCATCTCTGCCAGCTTATCTAAGATATTTTTCTCATTTGTTACACCGCCATAATAATTTCCAAATGCCATTTTTCATTCCTCCTTCTCTTCTATTCATCTGTCAGTTTTTTCCACTCATCTGTAGTTGATTTTGTATAATGTTCGCCGTTATCACTATTGAGATTGCCAACGCCCGACGGCTCGATAACGATGCGGTCGGGGTGGTACTGCTCCACCACCTGCTGCAGAGCGGTGCGGAAATCGCCCACCAGAGAGCAGCAGATGCAGCCTGCGTTCAGCTCGTTGATCTGAATGCCGCTTTCCTTCAGGAAACCGCCGTCAATGCCGATCTCGCCGAACTCGTTCTCGATCAGCACCACCTGCTGGCCTGCAAAGGCCTCGGTGATCAGCTTTTTGATCAGAGTGGTTTTGCCGGCGCCAAGGAAGCCGGAGAAGATATCAATTTTAGTCATGTTCCAAATGCCTCTTTCTTTTTATCGCAATATTCGCAATTGTTAGCGCAAAGGGCCGCAGAGTGCTGACCCAAAAATACTACACCTCTATTATAACAAGGCTGTCAATGGAAAACCGGCCTTTTTCAAGAAAAAATTGTAACTTTTTTTGCAAATTGACGGCGTTTTGGGGGGAGTTTTGCCCCCGCATTGCATTCTTCCCCGCAGAATGATACAATAGCAGCAGCAAACCATCGCCGCCGGACGTTTTTCCGGCAAATGACAGAAAGAGGGCTTTTGTTATGAGTATGAACACAGTTCCCGAGCGTCTGGCCGCGCTGCGTGCCGCTATGCAGGCAAACGGCGTGGACGTCTATCTGATCCCGGTGGGCGACCCGCATTCCAGCGAGTATCTGCCCGACCACTACACCTCCCTGACCTACTTCTCCGGCTTCCACGGTGAGAACTCCAACTTTGTGGTCACCATGACCGAGAGCGCCGTCTGGGCAGACGGCCGGTACTTTGTGCAGGCAGAAAAGGAGATCGCCGGCACCGAGATCCAGCTGATGCGCATGGGCGAGCCGGGCGTGCCCACCGCCGAGGAATACTGCGGCAAGGTGCTGCCCGAGGGCGGCACGCTGGGTCTGTGCGGCCTGACCGCCAACTGTGCACTGGTCAACAACCTGAAAAAGGAACTGGAGCCCAAGCACGGCAGCATCAAGACCCTGTTCTTGGAGGACGAGCTGTGGGTGGAGGGCCGCCCTGCCCGCCCGGCTACCCCGGCATGGATCCTGCCCAAGGAGTACGCTGGCTTCTCCCCGGCGGAAAAGTTGGAGCAGCTGCGCGGCAAACTGAAGGAGCAGGGCTGCACCGCCCAGCTGGTAGGCAAGCTGGATAATCTGGCATGGCTTCTGAACCTGCGCGCCATGGATATCGAGTGCACCCCCTACGCCATGGCCTACTGCTATGTCACCCCGGACCGCGCCGTGCTGTTTATCGATCAGGCGCGGGTCACCCCGGAGGCTAAGGCAGAGCTGGAAGCCAACGGCGTGACGCTGGCCGACTACGACAGCATTCTGGACGGGATGGCCGCCGAGACCGAGCCGCAGACCGTGCTGGCGGAGAGCGCTACCGTGAACTACGCCGTGTATCAGGTGCTGGAAAACAACCCCGCCCTGACCGTGAAGGACGCCGCCGATCCCCTGCTGGCCATGAAGGGCGTGAAGAACGAGGTGGAGCTGGCACACCTGCGTGAGTCCCATCTGCGGGACGCCGTGGCCATGGTGCGGTTCCAGATCGAACTGGAGAACCGTCTGGCTTCCGGCGAACAGCTGACCGAGCTGACCGTGGACGAGATCCTGCACAAGTACCGCAGCGCAGACGATAAGTTCCTTGTGGAAAGCTTTGGCACCATTGCAGCCTACGGCGGCAACGCAGCCATGATGCACTACCACGCCACCCCGGAGGATCATGCCGTTCTGCAGCGCAAGGGCTTTTTGCTGGTGGACAGCGGCGCTACCTATCTGGACGGCACCACCGACATCACCCGCACCTACCCGCTGGGCGAGCTGACCGAGGACGAGCGGCTGTTCTATACTTGGACGCTGCAGTGCCACATCGACATCGCCAAGGCCGTCTGGCTGGATTACTGCGACTGCCACATGCTGGATACCATCGCCCGCGAGCCGCTGTGGCGCCACCTCATCAACTACCGCTGCGGCACCGGCCACAGCGTCAGCTTTGTGGGCAACGTCCATGAGGGCCCCCACGCTTTGAACGGGCGCAATACCACCCTGATGCGCCCGGGTATGATCGTTACCGACGAGCCCGGCGTGTATGAAGCCGGCGAGGTGGGCATCCGCATCGAGAACGAGATCGAGTGCTACCACAAGGCCGACAACCAGTACGGCACCTTCCTTGCCTTCCGTCCCCTCACCTTTGTGCCCATCGCTACCTCTCCCATCGTGCCCGGCGTGCTGGACAAGGAGCAGGTCGCCTGGCTGAACGATTATCACCGCAAAGTGTTCGAGCAGCTGGCACCCCGCCTGACCGAGGACGAGCGCGCATGGCTGGCCGAGAAGTGCGCCGCCATCGGCTGCTAATGCTAAAAAGAACAAAAGTCAGCTGCCGCTTGCCGTCCTGACTCTTGCCGTAAAAATGCAATTCCGGGCAGACCGCAGTCTGCCCGGAATTGCTTGATTTAAGATGATTTTTCCGCTGATGATGGCCAGAGCAACGCGGAGGCCATTCCAAATCGTCTACCCTGCAAAGGAAACCAAACCATGATCTTTCACATTGCGATCTGCAGCCCGGACGGTGCGCTGCGCAGCAGGCTGGAGCACCAGTGCATGGAGTTCTTCGCCCGGCGGGAGGATGCCTGCATCGTGGAGCAGCTGCAAAGCCCGGAAGCGCTTTTGCAGCAGGATGCCGCCGGGCTGCGGTACGAGCTGTACCTCATTGAGCTTGCGGCGGTAGCCCGGCCCGAAGGGCTTACGGCGGCGGCAGAGCTGCGCCGCCGGGGCCGCCGCGCGCCGCTGGCTTTTGTGGCCCGCACCCCGGCGCACGCATACAGCGCCTACCGGGTGGACGCCATGCAGTATCTGCTGCAGCCAGTGCACCAGCCGGAAGTTTCTGCCCTGCTCAAGCGGGCGGTGGAGCCGGAATACGGCCCAACCCTTACCGTGACCACCGCCGACGGTGTGCGGGCGCTGGCCTATGCCGAGATCGAATATCTGGAATGCACCCATCATATCGTGCACTTCCACCTGACCACCAGAGAGGATGTGGCCTCCCTCTCGCTGCGGGTGCCCTTTTCTGCGGTGGCGCAGCCGCTGCTTGCGGACGGCCGCTTCGTGCAGCCGCACCGCTCCTATGTGGTCAATCTGGAGGCGGTGCAGCTGCTGGCACCCGGCGAGGTACGGATGCGCAGCGGGGCACGCATCCCCATCCCCCGCGGACGGGAAGCCGCCGTCCGGGAGGCCTTCTGCGCCCGGGTAGGGTAAAAAGTAAAAAGTCGCTGCACATTCGTGCAGCGACTTTTTTGTTTAACGATTTATTCTTCCTTATGCCGGGGCTTTTTGCGGCGGGCGTGCTTTTGGGGCTTGCGGCGGGGCTTTTTGCGGGAGGGCTCGGGCTGGACAGAGGCATCGTTCAGGCGGGACATCGCATCCAGCAAAGCGCCCTGCAGGCTGTCCGAGGGTACCCCGCTCTCCGAAAAGGCGAACAGGAATTTATAGATCTGGGGCTGCAGCTCCTCGTACAGCCCAAGGCGGGTGTACACCTCCTTGAACAGCTGAAAAATCTGTGTCTTGTTCTCTACGATGCCGCGCAGGTCGATCTGGGTATGACAGAGGCTTTTGGGGTTCTGGATATAATGATATCCGGCCTCGGGGATGGAAACGAACACCTCCGCGTGCTCCAGATACCCCATGTTGAAGATCAGATCCTCGGCCCAGTGCACATCGGGCGCAAAGGCAAGCTGATTTTGTGCAATGATCTCCCGGCGGTAGAGCTTGTTCCACAGCACGCCGTAGTAAAAGGAGGCGGGCTGCTGCATCAGGCGGCGGGCGTAGTCCTCCCGGCTGTAAACGCCCTGCGGCAGAAAGCCGTACTTGTGCACCTCGGTCTTGGGGGCTTCCGGCTCGATGCCAAGGGAGGTCTGCAGCGTTTCCAGCGCGTGCCCGGTCTTGCTGGAGTTGGAAGGGATCACCATCCAGTACGGGGCGATCACAAGGTCGGCGTTGTGCTGCAAGGCGGCCTGCACAAGGTTCTGGGTGTAATCAGGGTCCAGTGCGTCATCACTGTCCGCAAACTGGATATAGTCGCCCTGCGCAAGGGTAAGCCCGGCATTCCGCGTGCGGGAAACACCCTCGTTCTCCTTATCCACCACCACGATGCGGGGGTCCTTGGCCCGGAACTGCTCACAGATGGCAAGGCTGTCATCCGTAGAGCCATCATTCAGCACGATGATCTCCAACTCCTGATAGGTCTGGCTGCAAATGCTTTCCAGACAGCGGGAAAGCCCCTTCTGGGCGTTGTACACGGGCACAATGATGCTGACGAGAGGATTCGTCATGGCAGGGCCTCCTTTTTTGACGACAAAATTTGAGTAGTATTATTATCATACTCCAGCGGCGCCCGGATTACAAGAGCGCCGCACTGTGGCAGTTTTGTGAAACCTTACGCCTGCGCCCAGTCCAGTGCAGTCCAGTCCGGCAGGAACTGGTCGCAGATGCGGCGCAAAGCGGGGGCGTCGGCGGCGCTGGTGGTGTCCTGAATGCCCACCAGATAGAAGCCGGCGTCATGGGCGGTCTGGGCAGCGTAGAGCGCGTCCTCGCACACGGCGCACCCGGCGGGGTCTGTGCCGCCAAGGCGGTGCAGCGCCTCCATAAAGGGGGCGGAGCTGCTCTTGCTCATGGCGCCCCGCGCCTCGATGTAGAAATCAAAGTATTCGTCGATGCCAAGGCGGGTCAGCACGGTGCGGCACTGGCTGCTCCATGTGTTGGAGCAAATGCACATCCGTGCGCCCTCGGCCCGCAGCCGGGCAAGGGTGTCCCGCACGCCGGGCTTCAGTTCCACCTTCTCGTACAATTGGGCGATCACCTCGCGCATCACGTCCAGATAGCCGTTCCTGTCCAGCGGCAGCGCATACTCCCGGATGAGGTACTGTGCGCCGTCCTCCATGCCCATGGTCAGCAGGGTCTCGTGCAGGTCTGCCTTCGGGGTGCGGCCAAAGCGCGCCAGCAGCGCCTCCGGGGCGCCCTCCCATACCACCACCATGCTGTCGGTCAGGGTGCCGTCCATATCAAAGATCCATTGTTTGCAGTGCATACGTTCCTCCTGTTGTGCGCCCTCCGGGCCGCCTTTATACTCATCTCCGGTTAGTATAGCACGAAACTTTCACAGGAAAAAGGCATGATTTCCGAAAATTCGGGAGAATTTTACCTGAAAGTATGGTATAATTATAACAATTTTAGAAAATACCGGGAACGTGCACGGGAGGGCTGGATATGGAACGCAGAGAACCCACGCAAAAGGCGCTGGTGCTGGCAGGCGGTGGTGCGCGCGGCAGCTATCAGGTAGGCGTCTGGCGGGCTTTGATGGAGCTGGACTGGCACCCGCAGATCATCACCGGCACCAGCGTGGGCGGGCTGAACGGCGCCATGTTCGTGCTGGACCTGTACGAGACTGCCCGGGATATGTGGCTGACCATCCGCAGCCGGGATGTGATGGAGCTGCCGGAGGAAAACGCCGACCTTTCCGCCCTGCACCAGTTTCTGCGCCGGGTGGTAAAGGAAGGCGGCATGGATGTGACCCCGCTGGAGGAGATCGTGGAGCGGGTGCTGGACGAGGACGCGCTGCGGGCAGCGCCCATCCGGTTCGGCATCGTGACGGTGGAGCAGCGCGGGCTGCGTCCCCGGGAGCTGACGCTGGAGGATATCCCCGCCGGGCAGGTGCGGGACTACCTGATGGCTTCGGCAGCCTGCTTCCCCGCCCTGCGGGCGCGGCAGATCGATGGGGTCAAGTTTCTGGACGGCGGGTACAGCGATAACATGCCCACCGGCCTTGCCAAGACCATGGGCGCAGAGGAGCTTGTCTGTGTGGATCTGGAAGGCGTGGGCATCACCCGCCCGAACCTGACCGGCCTGCCCACCACCATGATCCGCAGCTACTGGGAGCTGGGCGATATCCTGCACTTCGACCCTGACACCGCCAAGCGCAACATGGAGCTGGGCTACTACGACACCCGCCGCGCCATGGGATACCTGCGGGGCTGCGCTTATGCTGTATCCTGTGACGCCCAGAGCTGCGAGGATGCCGCCGCTTTTGCCCAGAAGTTTAGTCAACTGCAAAGGGCCGTGCGGGAAAAATATCCCGTGACCCTGACGGCAGATGTGGCTCTTAAACTGGCCAATATGACAAAGGACGCCCAGCTTGCCCCGCTGGAAGCCGCCGCCGAGGATGCCGGGGTGGACCCCACCCGTTTCTACACCACCCGGACGCTGGCCCAGGCGTTTCTGGCGGCGTGCGATAAAGACCGCATGGAAAGCTTTGCCCCGCTGTTCACGGGCAGCAGCACCGCCGGGCAGGCAGCGCTGGCCGCTTTGCTGCCCAATACATTCTTACAGGCGCTGGTGTGGCGCACTTTAACCGCACCGGCTTTGCCGGAGGTGACAGAAGATGAAGGTTTATAAAGGCGTATCCGCATCCCCGGGGCTGGTGCTGGGGCAGGTGAGCCGTCTGGAGCACCATGTGGAGACCTTCAGCCACGGCCCTTTCAACCCGGAGCGGGAGCTGCGACTGCTGGCAAACGCCGTGCACACGGCGCAGAATGAACTGGACTCCATGGCGGAGCGCGCCGCCCCCACCGAGCAGGCCATCTTTTTGTTCCAGAGCATGATGCTGGACGACGAGGGCATGATGAACGAGGTGCGCTTTTGCATCAATGCGGGCATCAGCGCCTCGGCGGCGATGCATCAGGTGGGGCAGCGCTACGCCGACCAGCTTGCCAACATGAAGGATAACCCCTATATGCAGCTGCGCAGCGTGGATATTCTGGACGCCACCCGCCGGGTGATCAACATCCTGACCAACCGCCCCCGGGTGTGGCTGGCGCTGGATCATCCGGTGATCCTTGCCGCCGACCGGCTGATGCCCACTGATCTGTTCAGCGTGCCCTCCGGCATGATCTTAGGCGTCATCACCGCTGAGGGCAGCGGCCAGAGCCATGCCGCCATCATTGCCCGGGCAATGAACATCCCGGGCATCGTGCAGGTGGGCAAGGATTTTCTGGACGACTGTGACGGACGCACCGTCATTCTGGACGCAACCAACGGCAACTGCATCCTTGACCCGGACGCCGTTGCCCGCCAGCAGGCGGAGGCCAGCATCTGCCAGCTTCAGCGCGAGGACGCGGAAATGAAGCAGCTGCACAGCCTGCCGGACGAAACGCGGGACGGCGAACCCTTTGAGCTGCTGGCCAACTGCTTCGGCCCGGAGGATATCGACACCGCCATGCAGTCCGGTGCCAAGGGCGTTGGGCTGCTGCGCAGCGGCTACATGATGCTGCCCGGGCGCATTCTGGACGAACAGGAACAGTACTTTTTCTATTGCTCCTGTCTGGCGGCGGCAAACGGCTGCCCGGTGACCGTGCGCACCTTCGACTTTGGCTCCGACCGCACCGTGGCCGATGCCAATCAGGGGCCGCAGTCCTCCAAGCTTGGCCTGCGCGGCATCCGCAACAGCCTGCGCCAGCCCCAGCAGTTCCAGACCCAGATCTGCGCCTTGCTGCGCGCCGCCGCCCGGGGGCCGCTGCGGGTGATGTTCCCCATGGTGACCGATGTAGAGGACTGGGACGCCGCCATGAGCATTGTGGAACACTGCCGCCAGAGTCTGCGGGAGCGGGGCGTGCCCTTTAACGAAAACACCCAGTTTGGTGTGATGCTGAGCATCCCCGCCGCCTGCCTGACCGTGGAGGACTTTGTAGCCCACGGCTGCGATTTTCTGGTCATCGGCACCAACGACCTGACCCAGTACACCCACGCCGCCGACCGGGAGCTTGCCAGCGCGGAGCACTACTACCGCCCCGCCAGCCCGGCCATGAAAAAGCTGATTGCCATGGTGATGGATGCCGCCAATGCGCACCACGTCCCGGTGACCATCTGCGGCCTTGCCGTGGGCAACCCCGCCAACACAGCGCAGTACCTGCACCTCGGTCTGCGCAGCTTCTCGGTAAGCCCCCAGAACCTGCTCAAGGTAAAACAGGCTCTGCTGGACACCGATGCCCACCCGGATGCAGGGGAAAATGCCTGAAAATACTTTACAAAACGTAATATAACGCAAAATAATAAGAGGCTGTTGCACAAACCTTTGTGCAGCAGCCTCTTTCACTCTTTTTTGTTATAGCTGTCGTTTTTCTTTACGACCCCCTTCCGTGAAAAAGCACCCCGGGAAAATCCGCAGATTTTCCCGGGGTGCCAATTTTAAATAATTATTCCGCTGAAGATGGTCAGAGCAAAGCGGAGACCATTTAAATCGTCAAGCGTCTTACTCCAGATTCCCCGTCAGGGTCATGACGGCGGAGAGCACCGCCAGCGGGGCGGTCTCGCACCGGAGGATGCGGGGGCCAAGGCCCACCGTTTTTGCCCCGGCCTTGGCGGCCATTTCGGCCTCCTCGGCGGCAAAGCCGCCCTCGGCGCCGGTCACGATGGCAAGGCGCAGCTTCTGCCCGTCGGCGGGCTTTGCCTCCGCCAGCAGCTGACGCAGGGGTGCGCCGCCGCACTCGTAGCAGAACAGCACCAGATCATACTGGTCAAAGCTGCGGCACACCGCCCCGAAGTTCGGCAGCGGCAAGGCTACGTCCGGCAGAACGCCCCGGCCGCACTGCTTGGCGGCTTCCAGCGCAATGCGGTTGTAGCGCTCGTTCTTCTGCTCCTCTTTTTTGGGGGCGGCGACGCAGTAGCGGCTGAAGAAGGGCACGATGTGCGCCGCGCCCAGCTCCACCCCGTGCTTGATGATCTGTTCCAGCTTGTCCTGCTTGGGGTAGCCCGCCAGCAACGTCACCTCCACGGTGGGCTCGGCGGCGCTGGGGTAGCCCGGCTCTACGGCAAAATCCACCCTGTCCTCCCCAAAGCCGGTGATGGTGGCGGTGTACTCTACGGCGTTGCCGTCGCAGAGGATGACGGTATCCCCCGGCTTTGCCCGCATCACCCGGGCAAGGTGATGGGCGTCCGCACCCCGCAGGGTGGCGGTGCCGTCGGAGATCTCGGTGGTAAAGTAGCGGTGCGGCATACTGTGCGCTCCTTCTTACAATATTTGAATCTCAGGCCTTTTTGCAGACGATGCACTCCCAGCCGCGCTTTTCCTTGACTTCCACGACGGACAGACCGGCCTTTTCCAGTCCGGTGATCACCTCGTCCTTGCGGCTGTCGATGATGCCGCTGGCAATAAAGGTGGCACCCTCGGCCATCAGGCCGGGCACGGCGGGCGCAAGGCTGAGGATAGCATTGGCCACAATGTTGGCAGTGATGATATCATAGGTGCCGCTGGCCTTGTCGGACAAATCGCCCACCAGCACGGTCAGCTTATCCTGCACGCCGTTCAGCGCAGCATTCTCCCCGGCGGTACGCACCGCCACGGGGTCGATGTCCACACCCTCGGCGCTGGCAGCGCCCAGCTTGAGGGCGGCAATGGCAAGGATGCCGCTGCCGGTGCCGATATCCAGCACCCGCTCACCGCCGCGCACCTGCTCGTCCAGCGCTTCAAGGCAAAGGCTGGTGGTCTCGTGACCGCCGGTGCCGAAGGCAAGGCCGGGGTCAAGGATCAGCTTTACCCGGTCGGTATCGTACTGCTGCCACGAGGGCACCACAGCCAGACGGCTGCCGATCTCCATGGGGTGGTAGTATTTGCGCCAGCCGTTCTGCCAGTCCTCCTGCTCCACGCCCTCGG
>OGJY01004049.1_pt1 | contig 11091 bp, 10 predicted proteins | sample 1572231 | NCBI WGS metagenome assembly OGJY01 (sample SAMEA2582121, study PRJEB24529) | metagenome | biome: Human gut stool | place: China | collected 2011
GGGTTGAAGGATATGTTGAATCGGCTCAAAGTGGGATTGTAGCCGGAATTAATATGGCTAGATTACTAGAGGGTAAAGAACCGCTAGCTTTTCCTAAAGAGACAGTTATGGGAGCACTAGCTAATTATATAACTAATGCTTCTAAAGATGATTTCCAACCAATGAAAGCTAATTTTGGGATTTTACCTGATTTTCCTACTAGAATTAAAAAGAAGGAGCGTAAAGAGGCATATGCTACGCGAGCGATTAATACAATGAAAGAATTTGTTGTAGAAAATGGACTTGGATAAATTAATTAATGAGTATTTAGATTGTTTAAAATATGAACGTAATTATTCAAATAATACAATTGCATCATATCGTCGTGAAATTATGCATTTTAAGGTTTATTTAGTGCAAGAGGGAATCTGTGATTATAATGATGTTGATTATTTGATGTTGCGGGGATATTTAACTAAGTTGTATGATGAAAATTTAGCTAAATCTAGTATTAATCATCGTTTGAGTGCATTGAGAAGTTTTTTTGATTATTTGTTAAAAGAAGAGTTTATCAAAGATAATCCTTTTAAATTAATTGAATCACAAAAAGTTGGTCAGCGTAATCCGGATTTTCTTTTTCAAGAAGAAATGATTGATTTATTGGATAGTATTGAAACTAAAGATGATTTAGGGATTAGAAATAAAGCAATGCTAGAATTGATGTATGCTTCAGGATTGCGTTGTTCAGAAGTGGCTAATTTACAAGTTAGTGATATTGATTTTAATCAGATGGTCGTTCTTGTTCATGGAAAAGGTGGAAAAGATCGCTATGTTCCTTTTCATGAATATGCTCGTGATTGGTTAGTTAAATATATTGGTGAAGCAAGGAATAATTTGATGATCAAAAATGAGGGTCATAATTTTATTTTTGTTAATAAGTTTGGTAATCCTTTGACTAATCGTGGAATTGAAAATATTGTTGATCGGGTTACTTTTAAATATGATGCTACAAAAAAAATACATCCTCATACAATTCGTCATTCGTTTGCCACGCATTTATTAAATGCCGGAGCTGATATTCGTACGGTTCAGGAATTGTTAGGACATAAAAATTTAGCGACAACACAAGTATATACACATATCAGTAAAGATCATTTGAAAAAGGTTTATATGAAAACACATCCGCGTAGTTAAAAATGTAAAAAAATTCTTGAATGATAGAAAAAACTATGATAAAATTCAAAAGGTATGAAAAATACACACATTATGGATTCATTTATCTAGTGCCTATTGGTGATAAATGTTCGAAATAATGGAGGAAAAAACGAAAAGGAGGAAGTTACAATGTCAGTAATTTCAATGAAAAAATTATTAGAAGTAGGTGTTCATTTTGGACATCAAACAAAAAGATGGAATCCTAAAATGGCTCCATATATCTTTACAGCAAGAAACGGAATTTATATTATCGATTTACAAAAATCATCTAAAAAAATCGATGAAGCTTATAAAGCTATGAATGAAATCGCTGCTAAAGGTGGAAAAGTATTATTTGTTGGTACTAAAAAACAAGCTCAAGAAGCAGTGAAAGAAGAAGCAATTCGTTCTGAAAGTTTCTATGTAAATTCTCGTTGGTTAGGTGGAACTTTAACTAACTTTAAAACAATTCAAAAAAGAATCAAAAGATTAATTGAATTAGAAAAAATGGAAGCTGATGGAACTTTTGATTTATTACCTAAAAAAGAAGTAATCTTACTTAAAAAAGAAGCTGCTAAGCTAGAAAAGAACTTAGGTGGTATTAAAGAAATGAGAAGATTACCAAATGCCTTATTTGTAGTTGATCCAAAAGCTGAACATAATGCAGTAGCTGAAGCTAGAATCTTAGGTATCCCAGTATTTGGTATCGTTGATACTAACTGTGATCCAGATGAAGTGGATTATGTTATCCCAGCTAATGATGATGCAATCAGAGCTGTTAAATTAATTGTTGCAGCTATGGCAGATGCTATTTGTGAAGCTAAAAATGAACCATTAACTGTAGCATATATCAAAGATGAAGATGATAAAGAAGTATCTATGAATGATGCTATCACTTCAGTTGAAAATAATCAAAGAAGAGCTCCAAGAAATAAAGCTGGAAAACCAAATCCAAGAAAAAACAATGCTCCAAAAGCAACTAAAGAAGAAAAGACAGCTGGAACTGAAAATTAATCAAGGAAAATAAGGGAAAGCTTAGCTTTCTCTTTTTAAATAAAGAAGGATAAAGGAGAAAATAAAAATGGCAATTAGTGCAAAATTAGTAAAAGAATTACGTGAAAAAACTGGTGCTGGGATGATGGATTGTAAAAAAGCATTAGAAGCTTGTGATGGTGATATTGAAAAATCATTCGACTGGTTAAGAGAAAAAGGAATTGCAAAAGCTGCTAAAAAAGCTGATCGTATCGCTGCTGAAGGTTTAACTACATTTGTAGTTGATGGAGATACTGCTGCAATCGTTGAAGTTAACTCTGAAACTGACTTCGTTGCAAAAAATGCTGAATTCCAAGCATTAGTAAATACAATCGCTAAAACTGTTGCATCAAGCAAACCAGCAGATTTAGAAGCTGCATTAAATACTGAAGTAGAAGGTAAAAAATTAGAAACAGTTATTGCTGAAGCTAGTGGAAAAATCGGAGAAAAATTAAGCTTTAGAAGATTTGAAGTTTTAACTAAAGAAGCTGGTGAAGTATTCGGTGCTTATTCACATATGGGTGGAAAAATGACTGCAATTGTTAAAGTTGCTAATTCTACTGATGAAAAAGCTCGTGATGTTGCTATGCATGTAGCTGCTTCAAACCCACAATATATTGATAGAACAGCTATCCCTCAAGATGTTTTAGATCATGAATTAGCTGTATTAAAAGCTCAAGCTATGGAAGAAAACGCTCAAGCAGCTAAACCTAAACCAGAAAATATTATTGAAAAAATGGTTGAAGGTAGATTAAATAAAAACTTAAAAGAAATGTGCTTAGTTGATCAAGAATTTATTAAAAATCCTGATGAAACTGTAGCTAAATTCTTAGGTGAAGGTAAAGTTTTAAATATGGTTAGATTCCAAGTTGGTGAAGGAATGGAAAAAAGAGAAGAAAACTTTGCTGAAGAAGTTGCTGCTCAAATGAAAGCTTAATTGTATTATTTAATAATTAGACAAAGTATCCCTTTGATACGCTTTATAGCCTTTCAAAGGGACTTTTTTGTGAAATAGGTGTCGCTGTCAAGCAATTTTGAAAATGTCCTAAAAAAAGTTAAACACTAGCACCGTTATTACGATGTTTCTGTTTTGCCAGAAAGCCAAGAAAATCGTCATTTCTCCATGGATGATCCATTGGAGGAATATATTGTTTTTTTGGCTTATTTTCTTTGATTTTGCCATCAAACTCCTTTGAATGTTTTTCGTGATCTGGTATTTCTTTCATGATAAAAAGTTCATCCAGTACATTGACATATAGCCTACCGTCAAATGATTCGATAACCATACAATCTGTTTTCTTTTTCAGATAGTATGGAATCCCTCTATCAGAGACAGGAATATAGATTTTATTTTTGTATTTGATACTATGACCAGAATCGATCTTTCTAGGGGAAAGAACGGCCAATGTGGAATTGATTTTTTCCATTGATGGTTGCTTTTCAAATACTGATTGTGTAGTATTAAGATGTAGAGCGAACTGATTATTGAATTTTTTTAGGTAGGAGTTTAAAAATTCGTTGGCCTGCTCTATAGAAGACACATGAGCTCGTCTTAATTCAACCGGCAATCGAGATTGAAATGTCTGATTGAGTCTTTCAATTCTGCCTTTGGCTTGAGCGATGCTTGTTGTCTTTATATCGACACCAAGGTTATGACATGCGTAAGAAAATTGAGTAAAAGTATCTTCGTCATCAAAGGCCTTGGTTTTTCTTTTATATTCAAAAACAGTACGCCTGTCAGTATAAAATAGAGCAGGGATGCCATAATTGGTCAGAATTTGAAAGAAAACATGATAATAACCATTTAAAGTCTCCTGAGTATCAAAATAAGCTCCAACAACAGTACCGGTAGAATCATCGACAGCAAGATGAAGATGCCAGATATGACCAGGAATCCATTCGAATGAAGAGGCATCCATCTGAATCATTTCACCAAAATATTTGCATCTGGGTCTTCTAGGATGAGCGCTTTCATCATCAACAGAGGCGATAGCCAGTTTAATCTGATTCTTAATTTTTTGAGAGGAAGTCTGATCAAGTTTCTGTTTAAGCTTTTTTTTCATGAGTTTCTTGGTCTTTTTTCTCGCTTTAGGAGAAAGGACATTTTCTTCTCTGAGCCATTTGTTAAGAGTAGTATCAGAGATATTGATACCAAAATCCTCTTTAACGATTTCACAGAAATGAATAAAATTGGTATCAGAATAATCGTTAATATAGGAAGAAACGATCAAATTCTTCACATCAAGAGGGAAAGTGGTAGAAGGACATCTACCGCGATTACCGTGAACAAAAGCAGCCTTACCATCTTTTTTATATTTGAGTATAAGTCTGTTAACAGTTCGAAGAGAACAGCCAAGTTTAATGGCAGCGCGTTTCTTGTTGCCATTCGTTTCAACAAGTTTTTTAATAATTTCATATTTTTTTAATTCATTCATTCTTAAGTCAACCTTTCTCATCATCAAACCTCCAATAAAAATATGAGGTTTAGAGTATAACATATATCTTAGATAATGTCCCAACATGTTGGGACATTATCAATCTTGATATATTAAGACATTATCATATTTGGATCAGAAGGGACTTTTTTGTGAAATAGGTGTCGCTTGACTAAAAGAAAAAAATGTGATAAATTTTTTAAAGATAATGTATTCATCATTGCTAATAATTGATGTAAATTATGCATGACTCTTAAAAAATATAAAAGGAGAGAATTATGAAGTATAAGCGAGTATTATTAAAATTAAGTGGTGAAGCTTTAGCTGGAGAAGACAAAATAGGTATAAATGCTAAAACTGTTGCCGATATTGCTAGACAAATTAAAGATGCTAAAGATTTAGGTGTTGAAATAGCAATTGTCTGTGGTGGTGGAAATATATGGCGTGGTAAAACAGGTGCAGATATGGGAATGGATCGTTCTAGTGCTGATTATATGGGAATGCTGGCTACTGTTATGAATGGTTTGGCGGTTCAAAATGCATTAGAAGCAATTGGAGTCCCAACAAGAGTTCTTTCAGCAATTGAAATGCGCCAAGTAGCTGAGCCATATATTAGAAGACGTGCGATTCGTCATTTAGAAAAGGGCAGAATCGTTATTTTTGGTGCTGGTACTGGTAGTCCTTTTTTTACAACTGATACAACAGCGGCTTTAAGAGCAGCTGAAATTAATGCAGATGTTATTTTGATGGCTAAAAATGGTGTTGATGGTGTATATTCTGCTGATCCTAAACTTGATGCAAATGCAGTACGTTTTGATGAAATTTCATATTTTGATGTTTTACAAAAAGATTTAAAGATTATGGATCAAACTGCAATTACTTTATGTAAAGACAATAATATTGATTTATGCGTGTTTAATATGTCTGAAGATGGTAATATTGCTAAAGCATGTAATGGCGATAAAATTGGAACAACTATTTCTGGAGGTAAATAAAAATGATTGATATGATTTTAGATGAAGCTAGTGAAAGAATGGGTAAAACAATTGATTCTTTTAAGCGTGATTTAACTACTGTTAGAACTGGACGTGCTAATCCAGCAATGCTTGATCGTGTTATGGTTAACTATTATGGTTCACCTACACCAATTAATCAAATGGCAGGTATTTCAGTTGTAGAAGGACGTCAATTAGTAATCAAACCTTATGATAAATCTGTAATTAAAGATATTGAACATGGAATCTATGAAGCTGAATTAGGGTTAACTCCTCAAAATGATGGTGAAATTATCCGTATCATGGTTCCTGCTTTAACAGAAGATCGTCGTAGAGAATTTGCTAAACAAGTATGGAAATTTGCTGAAAATGCTAAGGTTTCAATTCGTAATATCCGTCGTGATAGTAATGATGAAATTAAAAAAGTTGATGGAAGTGAAGATGAAATTAAAGCTGGACAAGAAAAAGTTCAAAAATTAACTGATAAATTTGTTAAAGAAATTGACGAAATTGCAAAAGTAAAAGAAAAAGAAATTATGACAGTATAATATCAAAGATGCTAAGCTTATTTTAGCATCTTTTTTTTATTGCTTTTTTATGGTATAATCTCGATTAGTTAAGCGGGAGGTTGACAAATGTTTTTAAAGAAAAATAAAATTGAAGAAATAGATTATCATGATATAGATTTAGATAATATACCAAAGCACATTGCTTTTATTATGGATGGAAATGGACGTTGGGCAAAGAAAAGAAAAATGCCACGAACTTATGGACATCATGAAGGAACAAAAACAATTCGTGACATTGCTTTAAAATGTAATGAATTAAAAGTAGAAGCAATGACAGTTTATGCTTTTTCAACAGAAAATTTTGCTCGTCCTGATAGTGAAGTGCAATACATTTTTAAATTACCAAAAGTTTTCTTTAATTCATATATGAAAGAATTAATGGAAAACAATGTTAAAATATGTACGATTGGACATCTTGAAATGGCACCTAAAGAAACGCAAGATATCATTAATAAAGCTATTGAACAAACAAAAAATAATACTGGCTTGAAATTATGTTTTGCTTTTATTTATGGTGGACGTGATGAAATTGTTTGGGCAAGTAAAAAGCTTGCTAAAAAAGTTAAAGATGGACAAATTGATGTTGATGAAATTGATGAAAAGTTGTTTGAAAGTGAATTAATGACTAGTGATTTACCTGATGTTGATTTAATGGTTCGAACTAGTGGAGAACAAAGATTATCGAATTTTTTATTATGGCAACTAGCATATGCAGAATTTGTATTCACTGATGTTTTTTGGCCGGATTTTAATGATGATGAGTTGTTAAAAGCAATTTGGCTATATCAAAATCGTGATAGACGTTTTGGAGGATTGAAATAATGAAACAAAGAATTATTACTGCGATTTGTTTAATTGCTGTTGCTTTACCATGTGTTATTCTTGGTGGTTATTTTTTTAAGGGATTTATTGCTGTAGCCTTAATTGCGGCAGTTTATGAAATGCTACGCATTTGTACAAGACCGAAAGTAAAATTATATATTTATCCATTGGTAGCTTTGTTTTTTGTTTATGGATTTTTATTTGATCAAAATGATTTGTTTTTAGCATCATATGGGATTTTACTTTATTTAGTTGTTCTTTTTACTGCAACGATTTTTGATGATACTTTAACAATTGAACGAACTAGTTATATTTTTACGATGGGGGTATTGATTTGTAGTGGTTTACATGCATTAATGGCTCTTCGTGATATTTATGGTTTTGAATATTTATTGTTGTTAGCATTAGCTACATATGGTAGTGACACAGGTGCTTATTTTACTGGGGTGACTATTGGAAAACATAAATTGATTCCTCGACTTTCACCAAAAAAGACAATTGAAGGGTCAATTGGTGGAATTTTACTTGGAACAATACTTTCAGTTGCTTATGCTAGTTATTTAGGTATAATTGAAACTAATCGAATTTTGATTGTAGCATGTTTTGTTTTAACAATTACTGGTCAAGTAGGTGATTTAGTATTTAGTGCGATAAAACGTCATTTTGGAGTTAAAGATTATTCTAATTTACTTCCAGGACATGGTGGTGTACTAGATCGAATTGATAGTATTTTATTTAATGCATTAGTATTAAGTTTCTTTTTAGTGATGGTGAGGGTATAAAATGAAGTATATAACAGTATTAGGTGTTACTGGTTCAATAGGTATGCAAACTGTTGATGTTGTAAAAAATCATCGTGAACGTTTTAAAATTGTAGCTATGTCAGCAGGTTATAATATTGAAAAAGTAGAAGAAATTTTAAAGATAATTGAAGTTGAACATGTTTGTGTTGTTAGAAAAGAAGATGCAAATTATTTACAAACAAAGTATCCTGATAAAAAGATTTATTATGGAAATGATGGTTTAGTAAAAATTGCTACTTTAAGTGAAGTTGATATTGTTTTAAATGCAATTGTTGGGTTTGCTGGTCTTTTACCAACAATTGAAGCAATTAAAGCTAAAAAAGATATTGCTCTAGCAAATAAGGAAACTTTAGTTGTTGCAGGGCATATAATTACTAAGCTAGTAAAGGAAAATGGTGTAAAGCTTTTACCGGTAGATAGTGAACATTCAGCAATTTTTCAATCATTAAATGGTGAAAATAGTAAAGAAATTAAAAAAATCATTTTAACTGCAAGCGGTGGTAGTTTTAGAGATAAAAAACGTGAAGAACTTGTAGGGGTAAGTGTTCAAGAAGCATTGAATCATCCTAATTGGTCAATGGGGGCTAAAATTACGATTGATAGTGCTACATTATTTAATAAGGGTTTAGAAGTAATTGAGGCTAAATGGTTATTTGATGTTGACTATGATCAAATTGAAGTATTGATTCATCCTGAAAGCATTGTTCATTCGATGGTTGAATTTATTGATAATTCGATTATTGGACAATTAGGTAATCCAGATATGCGTTTACCGATTCAATATGCATTAACTTACCCAAATCGTGATGTTTTAGTAGGTAGTGAAAGTTTAGATTTGGCTAAAGTCATGACATTAACATTTAAAAAACCGGACTTTGAACGATTTAGAGCTTTAAAGCTTGCATTTCAAGCAGGAATTGATGGTGGAAGTATGCCTTGTGTTTTAAATGGAGCTAATGAACAAGCAAATGAATTGTTTAGAAATGGTAAGATTGAGTTTTTACAAATCGAAGAATTAGTAGAAAAAGCCTTATCTTGCCATAAGAAAATTAAAAATCCTACTTTAAATGAATTAATTGATATTGATAGCTGGGCACGTAATTTTGTATTAAATGAGATAGGAGAAGATTAATGCAGACATTAATAAATATTATAGTTTTTATTTTAATATTAGGAATTGTAGTTTTAGTTCATGAATTAGGTCATTTTGTAACTGCAAAACTTTTTGGTGTTTATTGTTCAGAGTTTTCAATTGGAATGGGACCTAAATTATTTTCTAAAAAAATTGGTGAAACTGAATATGAAATTAGAGCTTTACCAATTGGTGGTTTTGTAAGCATGGCAGGTGAAGCTGATAATGATATTGAAGAATTTAAAGATGTGCCATATGAAAGAACAATTAAAGGAATTAGCTGTTGGAAAAAATGCGTTGTTTTTCTAGCTGGTGTATTCATGAATTTCATTTTATCATTAGTTATTTTGATTGGAGTATATAGTTTTATTAACGTCCAAACAAATACTCCTGAAATTGGAACCGTTAGTAAAGATAGTCCGGCGATGATGGCAGGATTAGAAGCAGGGGATGTGATTTCAAAAATAACATATGATGGTGAAGAAAATATAATTGCGTCTTTTAGTGATATTCAAGAAATATTAGATAATTCAAATATAAAGTCTGAAAGCGAACAAATTAATTTAAAAGTAGAAGTTGTTCGAGATGGTAAAGTTTTAACTAAGGATGTTAACGCTAAATTTAATGCAGATAGTAATTCGTACATGATGGGAATTACCGCTGCAACTAGACAATTAAGTTTTTTTGAAGCAGTTAATTATGGTTGGGATCAATTTGTTGAAATGTCTTTATTGATTTTTACAACTTTAGGTAAGTTGATTACTGATTCAGCTAATACGATTGGACAATTATCTGGACCAGCTGGTATTTATAGTGTTACATCACAAATTACAGAAACTGGTTCAATTAGTCAATTACTGATATTGTTGGCACTTTTATCTACTAATATTGGAATGTTTAATTTACTTCCAATTCCAGGGTTAGATGGATGTCAAACATTGTTTGCAGTAGTTGAAAAAATTATAGGTCGAGATATTCCGATTAAACTTAAATATTTACTTCAGGTTGCTGGGTTAGTGTTAGTATTTGGTTTAATGATTTATGTTACAATTAATGATATTTCAAGAATGTTTGGTTAAAGGGAATTAAATTCCCTTTTCTTATATTAATAAGATGTGAGGTGAAATAATGGATAATAAATTATTGATATTATTAAAAAATTTGGGTATTAAAAACGAAGCTGAAGGATTGAATGATGGTAAAATAACGAAAGTATTTGTAAGTAAGGATGATAGTTATACTTTTTATTTATCTTTTCAAAAGTTGATTCCATTTAATGAATATCAATTATTAATACAAAACAAAGATAATTTTCCTTTTCCAATAAAATATGTGATTGATTATGAAAATGATGATTTTACCCAAGAAGAATTACTTCCATATATTGGTTATCTTTTAGAAGTATTAAAACAAAAATATCCGGTTTGTTTAACTTTAACAACAGATAATTTTAAAGTGGGACCAATTATTAAAATTGGAACATGTAATACAATTCAACTTGAACAATTGACACAGTTAAAAAGTGAAATAGAATCACTATTTAATCAAACAGGAATTAAACGAAACTTTGATTTTTATCTTGATGAAGAAAATGATACTTTTAAAGATATTAAAGAAGAAATGGAAACATATGAACCAGTTGAAATTGATATGTCACTTCTTCAAAAAACAGAAAAACCAAGTATGAAAGAAAATACTTTTCAAAATAAATATCGCAAAAAAAGCAATGCAGTCGATATGAAAATAGAAGAAATAACAGATCAAACACTAGATAATAATATTTGTATAAAAGGTTATGTTTTTAAAACAGATATGATCGTAACTAAATCTAATAAACATATTCAAAGTTTATGGGTAACTGATTATACTGATTCAATCATTGTTAAACGCTTTGAAAATAATTCAAATAATTCACTTGAAGAACTAAAATCAATCGGTAAAGGAAATGTCTGGGTTAAAGTACGCGGAGAAGTGCGTTATGACAGTTATGCTCATGAAACGGTAATGATAGCTCGTGAGGTTGAAATTATCAAAGGTCCCGCACCTAGAAAAGATACAAGTGAAATAAAGCGAGTAGAATTACATACACACTCAAAAATGTCGGCTATGGATGGAATTGGAACAATTGAA
>OGJY01004061.1_pt1 | contig 11042 bp, 10 predicted proteins | sample 1572231 | NCBI WGS metagenome assembly OGJY01 (sample SAMEA2582121, study PRJEB24529) | metagenome | biome: Human gut stool | place: China | collected 2011
TAGGACACATTCGGACTGGGTGATCAGAAGTCCGCTTTATGATCCGATCCGCAGCCGGCATCAGCTTGTGCTTGATTTGTCTAACCCGGCAGTCTGTGAGTATCTGATTCAGTCTGTTGGAAGGATTCTGGAACCGGGAAATATCAGTTATGTGAAATGGGATATGAACCGACATCTGACGGATCTTGGAAGTGTATACCTGGGCAGAGAAAACCAGATGGAATTATCTCATCGTTATGTACTTGGACTTTATCATGTGATGGAAACACTGACGGAAAGATTTCCACAGGTTTTGTTTGAAAGCTGTTCCAGTGGCGGCGGCAGATTTGATGCAGGAATGCTTTATTACATGCCGCAGACCTGGACGAGTGACAATACCGATGCAATCTGCAGATTGAAGATCCAGCATGGAACAAGTTTCCTGTTTCCGCCGGTTACAATGGGGGCTCATGTATCTGCGTGTCCAAATCATCAGGTGGGAAGGACAACACCGCTTGCTACAAGATTTGCGGTTGCGGCAGCAGGGAATCTCGGCTATGAGCTGGATCTGAAAAATCTTTCTAAAGAAGAGAAAGAGGAAGTGAAAGCACAGATTAAAGAATATAAAAAGAGGCGAAGAACGGTACAGTTTGGAACCTATTATCGTTTGGCAAATCCATTCTGTGAGAATCAGAGCGCATGGAATATCGTGTCTGAAGATGGAATGGAAGTAATTTTCACACACGTGCAGATCCTCGCAAGAGCAGCATATCGGATGCCGGTCATCCGGCTGAGAGGTCTGGACCCGGACGCAATCTACACAGACTGTGCGACCGGACAGGAATATGGAGGGGATGAACTGATGTATGCAGGAATCACGATTCCAAGAGTTCGGCAGGATTTTTCAGCCACAATGATTATATTTGAAAAGATGTAAAGACAAGGAACTACTTATGAGAAATGGAGGAAGAGAAAAATGGGAAAAGAGCAAAGTTACCAAGATATGCATCAGCGAGAAGTGCATTAACGCGTGGGTGAAGTAACGCCAGAACTCAAATTTCAGTGTTGGATCGAATGGCCAGGCCAGCCATAACATCACTTCCTGATCGCCGAGAATTTGCATGGCGATAAACACCACCACGCAGGCGATCATCATCACCCAGGTTACCGGACCTGCGCGTTCACGCAAGGCAGCAAAGAAAGGATAACGGCGATAATGCAGACCACTGCCGGTATGGCCTGCCTGCCAGCTGGCCGCCAGATAACGCGGATCTGCCGGGTTTTCGAGAAAACGCGCCAGCTCCGCCCGCACGCGCTCGGCCTGGGACTCATCCGCCAGCCAGACATCGCTTTGGTTATGTTGTTGAATCGTGAGGATAACACCCTGCGTCGCCATGTAATCAACAAACGCCTGCGCCACGCGGGGGTTAGCAAAAGAGGTAATCATCAACATCGTTGCTGTCGCTTATTCCACACAAAAGGGGACAGTATAAAGCGTTACGCGCCGTACGCCACCTCTGCGGGAAACTGACGCTGCCAGGCTTCAAAACCGCCGTCAATGCTATAGACCACATCGTAGCCCTGTTGCAGCAGATACTGCGCCGCGCCTTTGCTGCTATTGCCGTGATAACACATCACCATCACCGGAGTGTCAAAGTCGTTATCACGCATAAACGCGCCCAGCGTGTCGTTGGTTAAATGGAAAGCCTGCACCGCATGCCCCATTGCGAAACTCTGTGGATCGCGAATATCGACCAGCACCGCCTCTTTTTCCTGCAACTTCTGGTGCGCGTCGGCAACGTTAATACATTCGAACTGATCCATGCGTCTCTCTTTCTTTACAAACAAGTGGGCAAATTTACCGCACAGTTTACGTCGAAGCGGCAGATAAACGCCATAATGTTATACATATCACTCTAAAATGTTTTTTCAATGTTACCTAAAGCGCGATTCTTTGCTAATATGTTCGATAACGAACATTTATGAGCTTTAACGAAAGTGAATGAGGGCAGCATGGAAACCAAAGATCTGATTGTGATAGGTGGCGGCATCAATGGTGCTGGTATCGCGGCAGACGCCGCTGGACGCGGTTTATCCGTGCTGATGCTGGAGGCGCAGGATCTCGCTTGCGCGACCTCTTCCGCCAGTTCAAAACTCATTCACGGTGGCCTGCGCTACCTTGAGCACTATGAATTCCGCCTGGTCAGCGAGGCGCTGGCTGAACGTGAAGTGCTACTGAAAATGGCCCCGCATATCGCCTTCCCGATGCGTTTTCGCCTGCCACATCGTCCGCATCTGCGCCCGGCGTGGATGATTCGCATTGGTCTGTTTATGTACGATCATCTGGGTAAACGCACCAGCCTGCCGGGATCAACTGGTTTGCGTTTTGGCGCAAATTCAGTGTTAAAACCGGAAATTAAGCGCGGATTCGAATATTCTGACTGTTGGGTAGACGACGCCCGTCTGGTACTCGCCAACGCCCAGATGGTGGTGCGTAAAGGCGGCGAAGTGCTTACTCGGACTCGCGCCACCTCTGCTCGCCGCGAAAACGGCCTGTGGATTGTGGAAGCGGAAGATATCGATACCGGCAAAAAATATAGCTGGCAAGCGCGCGGCCTGGTTAACGCCACCGGCCCGTGGGTGAAACAGTTCTTCGACGACGGGATGCATCTGCCTTCGCCTTATGGCATTCGCCTGATCAAAGGCAGCCATATTGTGGTGCCGCGTGTGCATACCCAGAAGCAGGCCTACATTCTGCAAAACGAAGATAAACGTATTGTGTTCGTGATCCCGTGGATGGACGAATTTTCCATCATCGGCACCACCGACGTAGAGTATAAAGGCGATCCGAAAGCGGTGAAGATTGAAGAGAGTGAAATCAACTATCTGCTGAAAGTGTATAACGCGCACTTTAAAAAACAGCTTAGCCGTGACGATATCGTCTGGACCTACTCCGGTGTGCGTCCGCTGTGTGATGATGAGTCCGACTCGCCGCAGGCTATTACCCGTGATTACACCCTTGATATCCATGATGAAAACGGCAAAGCACCGCTGCTGTCGGTATTCGGCGGTAAGCTGACCACCTACCGAAAACTGGCAGAACATGCGCTGGAAAAACTGACGCCGTATTATCAGGGTATTGGCCCGGCGTGGACGAAAGAGAGCGTGCTGCCGGGTGGTGCCATTGAAGGCGACCGCGACGATTACGCAGCTCGTCTGCGCCGTCGCTATCCATTCCTGACTGAATCGCTGGCGCGTCATTACGCTCGCACTTACGGCAGCAACAGCGAGCTGCTGCTCGGCAATGCGGGAACGGTAAGCGATCTCGGGGAAGATTTCGGTCATGAGTTCTACGAAGCGGAGCTGAAATACCTGGTGGATCACGAATGGGTCCGCCGCGCCGACGACGCCCTGTGGCGTCGCACAAAACAAGGCATGTGGCTAAATGCGGATCAACAATCTCGTGTGAGTCAGTGGCTGGTGGAGTATACGCAGCAGAAGTTGTCGCTGGCGTCGTAAGGATGATGCCCGGTTGTGAAGTGCAACCGGGCTATTTGGATTCCTTAGACTATTCATTGTAAATAATTGAATAACGGCCCCTGAGCTAAAATCGCCAAACTTAAGCACGTTACCCAATCGCCCCACTTCTTCCTCTGGTTTCTATTTTTTCTGCACCAATGGCAATAATATCCCAATGCAAAACCAAGCTGTGCACTAATCGGGCCGACAAAATCAGTCCAAGGCTGCGGCCAAAAAGGGGAAAAATTCAGGGGAAGCCAGACAAACGTCAGAAAGAAATTTCGGATATTTTCCAGCAACGCTGATTTCTCTGGAGAAATATAAAGAATGAAATTCGAGAGAATTAACCAGAAATAGACCGGCGAAAAGACCAGCCAGCAATGCAGTCTGTTTTTTAATTCAGGAGGCGTTCTGCGGGAGAATTGCCAACCGATGCCAGCCATTACACTGAAAAAAAGTGCATATTCAACCATTAACTCAAGTTGTAGTTCCTGAAGAGAAATACGCACAACCAGGAGCGGAAAGGAGAATATTATTTCTGCCAGAAAAGTTAACGTGAATATAAGTACGGCTAAGACAATAACCGTCGGCCATACCAATAATGGCACGATAACAAAACCGAGAATTACAGGGGGAATATAAAGCCGGAATTTAATCATTTTTATTTTCCTGGTGATTCGGATGATGCGTCATACATCGCGCATAAACACTCATCAATTATCCAGTCGTCTACCCAGACCTGATGCTGTGTGCCCTGTTCTGGCTGCTTTGGTGGGTTCTCAATCGCCTGCCGCGCGCGTTCTTTCAAGATGGATTGATTGTTGAAGGCCCAGGCATTGATTTGGGTGGTAATGACGTTATCGATATCGTCCTGGTTATCTCTGATATAATCCTCACAATATCTGTTCAATAAACAGGCAAGAGAAACGGTCGACCAAAAGCCGGGAACTGAATTAATGGCATCCAGCAATGGCGCAAGAGCGATATCGGCACGGAAAAACATTTCCAGCATATACTGTAATTCGACAGCTTCATCGCCGGATACCCAATCAGTCATATACTGGCAGGCAAATCGTTGCAAAATTTTCCATTCATCCTCACGCCAATTTTCTTTACTGGCAAGGTTTATACGCCGTAGAGAAAATACTTCGTGAATATTGTCAAACTGCCCCTGTGCAACAAATTCCAGTAAACGCGGCAGAAAATAGCGGACCTCATCGCTATTTTGCGGATCAGGCCCTGGGCTACTATTCCAGGCATTGATTAAGGAATACGGGATCGCTCGTAACGATGTACTCCGTAATACCTTTTGTTCCTGCTGACTCAGGCAATATTCACAACAAACCACAAATTTCTGCGGCACCGGATAACGACGAAAAATATGATAAATCTGCTCAATTAATGCCTGCATGGCGGGGCTGGGTTGCATAATTACCCCCTCGCCCGCTGATCGCGTGTAAACGGTTGATAAACAAAACGAGCATTCGCCACGTTCAGGCGAATAATGGCACTACGAGAGAGGGAAAAGCTGGGGCGAATGCAACTATTGCAGTCTCGACAGCTTTCTTCAGCGCAATTTTCCACTGTGTAATAACGAGCGTAGAGTTTCAGTTCCGCTTGCTTATCACGAAATCCGCGTAAACTGTTATCGTTATGAAATTTCCAGGCATCTTTAAAGACCTGAAAAATGTAGATATCCTCAATCCAGGACTCACATTTTTTAAGCGGGCGCTTTGCTATGATCACCCGCTCATCCGGGTTTAGCATCGCCGTAAATTGAACGGTGAGGTCATTTGTCGTGTTCAGATCACATTGAACATCTGGTACATCACTGATATAGGGGTCAAATCCAAAGTCAGCACCACAGGCACAAAGACGGCTAATGGTGGCGGTATCGAGGGAAAATCCCGGCCATACATTGCTGGACGTTAAGCCAATATTTAATGTGACATTATATCGAAGCAATCCCTCAAGACCGTCAGCACCGACGAACTTTTCCCCTTCATCCAGGGCCTGGTTAATGAGTTGCTGAACAATGCCTTCATCCCAGTATGCCGATTTGCAGTTGGCAATCGTAATATCCACGCCTGTGAATGGATCAGTACCGACAAGGCTTGCAAATAATGTATTAACTAATTCCATTTTTATTATCCGCCTTAATGCAACGTTTTATACATCGGCACATAACCTACATCTTCCACCAGGCTCTGCCCCTGCGGCGTTAAAAACCACTCCACCAATTTTTGTGTTTCTGACGTCATATTTTCCCGCGTTACCATAAAGGCATCGACGATATAGGGATATTTGCCGTTGCGAATGTTTTCGGCAGTCGGTGCAATACCGTTAATCGCTAGCAGTTTTATATTTTTATCGGCGTTCATTTGTGTTGCGTAATAACGGAAGGTGTAACCTATTGCGTTGTTTGTATTACGGTATTCGGCAACGACTTTAATCATTCCCTCCATCATACTTGCCACTTCTGTTTCCTGCGGCGAGATCATGCGGACATTTTTCATGACCTGGGATTGCATCACCGTCTGGCTACCAGAGTCTTCCGGGCGTTGCCAGGTCTGGATCTCCTGATCGTTACCGCCAACAGTACGCCAGTTGGTAATTGCACCACTGAAGATGTCACGCACCTGTTGTTCAGTCAGGGAATTAACCGGGTTATCTACATTGACGATGAAAACAAACGCTTCACGGGCAAAAGGCGTGTAAATCAAAGTAACGCCCGATTCCTCCGCGCGTTTTTTCTGCCCACCGGAAGGTTGAGCCACAAAGATAATATCGGCATTACCTTTAACAATCTTGTTATATGCTTCGGGAGTACGAGAGTTCGCCAGATATTCCCATTCGTGAAAATCTTCCGGCAAAACGCTTAGTGCATAAAAGGCAGAGGCATAAATGGGGTACGCCGCCGTTGCGCCATCAAGTCGCGGCCAGTTTTGCGTGAACTGAATTTGCGGTTTACCACGCAGTGGTGTCAGTTGATTATTGAGTTTATCGGGTCGCCAGGCCCAGGTATCAATATTTTCACGCACACCGACGCCGGGATTAAGCTGTTTATATAAATAAGCCTGGTAACCGGCGACAAAACCAAGCATGAGAAGGATAAACAAGAGAGAATTACGGCAACGTAACCCGGACGTGCCCGTTAAAGGATATCTGGTCGGCCAGCCGTATCCCAGCGAAAAACTGATATGCGCGCCAACAGGTATAATGACTACCCCCCAGTACTCACCACCGACTAATGAGGCTAACAAAACGCCCAGCCAGGGGAGCATAAGATCAGCCAACCAACCCGCTCCCATCTGGCGAAATTGATAATCTGCCAGATGCAGCGCGATTATCCAGCCAACCAGGATTAATAAACCGGGTACTAAAAATGGTGAAGGAACACCTTGGACACATATGGATAGACGGCTATTTCTCTTTTTTCTGGTGCACTATCGTCCGCCCACACTCGCCCCGAGAAAAATAGCATTAATGCGCCCAGCGCCAGCATAAAAATGTTGAGCAGAAGGTAAATTGTTGGCGTGATAAAGATATTACAAACTTCAATAATACCGGCAAGTCCGACACCCAGCATGGCAATAACCGCCGCCAAAAACTGCGCCAGAATGGGGATGCCGAAAAAAGTCATTACCAGCGAGGTCAAAATCCATTTTCTGTTTTGCATTATTCTTTCCATTCTTTCTGAATGGCGAAATTATACTCCCCGAGTCCCCTTGCCCCTTCTGGACACTTTTCCGAAATGATGGCGAAAAAAACGGGACCCTTTGGCCCCGTTCTATTTATTAGTGAAATTACAATCTCACCGGATCAATATGCCAGATATGATCGGCGTACTCTTTGATAGTACGGTCAGAAGAGAAGTAGCCCATATTGGCAATGTTCAGCATCGCTTTTGCGGTCCACTCTTCCTGAAGCTCGTAGAGTTCGTCGACTTTATCCTGACAATCGACATAGCTGCGATAATCCGCCAGAACCTGATAGTGATCGCCGAAGTTGATCAGCGAATCAACCAGATCGCGATAGCGACCCGGATCTTCCGGACTGAATACACCGCTGCCGATTTGCGTCAGCACCTGATGCAGCTCCTCATCTTTCTCGTAGTATTCACGCGGTTTGTAGCCCTGACGACGCAGTTCTTCCACTTCTTCCGCAGTGTTACCAAAGATAAAGATATTGTCAGCACCGACATGATCCAGCATCTCGACATTCGCACCGTCCAACGTACCGATAGTAAGCGCACCGTTAAGCGCAAACTTCATGTTACTGGTGCCGGAAGCTTCCGTCCCCGCCAGCGAAATCTGTTCAGACAGATCGGCCGCCGGAATGATCAACTGCGCCAGGCTAACGCTGTAGTTCGGGATGAACACGACTTTCAGCTTGTCGCCAATCTGCGAATCGTTGTTGATCACTTTCGCTACGTCATTGATCAAATGAATAATGTGCTTCGCCATGTAATAGGCCGAAGCCGCCTTACCGCCAAAAATATTCACGCGCGGTACCCACTTCGCATCCGGGTCGGCCTTGATGCGGTTATAGCGGGTAATCACATGCAACACATTCATCAATTGACGTTTGTATTCGTGAAGACGTTTGATTTGGGTATCAAAGATAGAGTTAGGATTGATTTCCACACCTTGATGGTCTTTCAAGAAACGAGCCAATTTCCGTTTGTTGTGAGACTTGATGTTTTCCAATTTTGCTTTGACTGCATCTTTATCTTCATAAGAAAGAAGGTCTTCCAATTTAGATGCGTCATGGTGCCAGTCACGTCCGAGGATATCATCCAAGTAGTGTGACAAGGTTGGGTTGGCATGCATGAGCCAACGACGGAATGTGATACCGTTTGTTTTGTTGTTGAATTTTTCAGGGTAAATGTCGTAGAAGGCTTTCAACTCAGAATTCTTCAAGATTTCTGTGTGAAGTGCTGCTACCCCGTTTACGCTAAATCCATAGTGGATATCCATGTGCGCCATGTGTACGCGATCATTCTCATCGATGATTTGAACAGCTGGATCTTTGTATTCAGCGCGAACACGGCGGTCCAATTCTTCAATGATTGGAACCAAGTGAGGAACCACTTCTTGCAAGAATTCAAGTGGCCATTTTTCAAGGGCTTCTGCAAGGATTGTGTGGTTAGTGTAAGCCGTCATGCTACGAACGATAGAGATGGCTTCATCCATTCCAATACCACGTTCTGTCAAAAGACGGATCAATTCAGGGATGACCATTGATGGGTGAGTATCGTTGATTTGTACAACAGCATAGTCAGCAAGGTCATGCAAGTTGCTTCCTTTTTCGATGGCTTCGTCGATGATCAATTGTGCACCGTTTGATACCATGAAGTATTGTTGGAAGATACGGAGCAATTCCCCTTGACGGTTACTATCATCTGGGTACAAGAAGAGGGTCAAGTTGCGAGCGATATCTGTCTTGTCAAAGTTAATACCATCTTCAATAATAGATGAATCAACTGAATCCAAGTCGAACAAACGCAAACGGTTCTTGGTTTCAATCTTGTAACCAGGGACATCGATATCATAAAGGGTAGAAGTCAATGTGAAGTGTGCAAATGGCACTTGGTAGCTACGGCTTGAACGAACGAGCCAGCTTTGGTCAGTCAACCATGCATTTGGAATCGTTTCTTGTTGGTTGTTTTTAAGGACTTGTTGGAACAAACCAAAGTGGTAGTTCAAACCAACCCCATCCCCTGTCAAACCAAGGCTTGAGATAGAGTCGATAAAGCAGGCTGCCAAACGTCCCAAACCACCGTTACCAAGTGATGGTTCCAATTCCACTTCTTCGACTTCGATCAAGTCTTTACCAGCATCTGACAATTCTTTTTTGACATCGTCGTAAAGACCCAAGTTGATCAAGTTGTTAGACAAGAGTTTACCGATCAAGAACTCAGCTGAGATGTAGTAAACTTTTTTCTTACCAGTATTTAATTTCTTTTGAGCGCTTGCTTGCTTGGTGTAATTTAGCAAGGCAATGTACAATTCTTCATTTGAACATTCAGCAATTGTTTTTTGATGATGATCAATCACATATTTTTGTAATGATTCCATGTTGGGAGTCTCCTTTGTTTCAACAATTTTAATAGGGGGAAAGATTATTTTTCTGCTTTCTTAACTTCTTTTTTCAAGTCTTTGTTTTCACGACGATAGATCGTAGTGAAATCAAGCAATTCTTGCTCGACAGCTGGAGTCAATTGATCCGCTGTCATTCGCCATGACCAGTTACCACCGAGAGTAGATGGGAAGTTCATCCGAGCTGAGCCATCTAACTCAAGCAAGTCTTGCATCGTAGCAATCGCCATGAAGCTGACGGAAGCAAAGACGGTGCGAAGCATAGCATGCGGTACAGATTCGTACTCTTTCCGGTTGGTATAACGAGCAAGGTACTCACGAGTTGGATCGTCGATTTCATTGCGGTACCATCCAAGAACTGTGTTGTTATCATGTGTTCCAGTGTACATCACAGAGTTGTTTGGTGCCAAGTGAGGGCTATCGATACTTTCATCGTCAGGATTGAAGGCAAATTGAAGAATCTTCATTCCTGGGAAGCCAGTACGTTCGCGAAGCTCAATGACTTCATCCGTCATAAAGCCAAGGTCCTCAGCGATGATGTTCAAATCACCGAGCTCTTCCTTCACGGCTGCAAAGAGTTTGTAGCCAGGACCTTTGACCCATTTACCTGGTGCTGCAGTTTCAGAACCAGCAGGGATTTCCCAGTATGATTCGAAACCACGGAAGTGGTCGATCCGAACGATATCGTAGATCTTGAAGCTTTCACGCAAGCGTTCAATCCACCATTGGTAGCCATCTTTGTCCATTGCTTCCCAGTCATAGATTGGGTTCCCCCAAAGTTGACCAGTTGCTGAGAACTCATCTGGCGGGCATCCTGCAATGCAAGTTGCTTTTCCGTTTTCATCTGTTTTGAAGAGATGAGGATTAGCCCACATGTCGCTTGAATCTTCTGCCACATAGATTGGCATATCTCCCACAATTTCAATGTGGTGGTCGTTGGCATAAGCTTTCAAGGCCAACCATTGTTGGAAGAAGAAGAATTGAGTTACACGATGGTAAGTCAATTTATCCGCCAATTCTTCACGGTATTGAGCCAAAGCTTTTGGTTCACGTGCACGAATAGCTGCATCTGGCCATTCTGTCCAGGCTTTTAAATCAAAGTGTTCTTTAATAGCCATGTATTCTGCGAATAGCTCCAACCAAGAAGCATTGGCTTCGCAAAAAGCTTGGAATTCTTTTTGATCACTTGATTTTAAGAAATTCGCAACTGCTTTTTCAAGCAAGGGACGACGTTGCTCAAAAACTTTTGCATAATCAACCTGAGAAGGATCTTGACCAAAGTCCACTCCTTCAAGGTCTGCTTCTGTCACAACTTCGCGGTTGTCGCGGACTGCACGAAGAGCTGCTTCATTGACAATATTGGCAAGTTCCGCACCGGAAGCTCCGGATGCCATACGGCCTATCGAATCCCGTATTTTACATTTACACAAAATATTTTATAGT
>OGJY01004078.1_pt1 | contig 10994 bp, 8 predicted proteins | sample 1572231 | NCBI WGS metagenome assembly OGJY01 (sample SAMEA2582121, study PRJEB24529) | metagenome | biome: Human gut stool | place: China | collected 2011
GATAGAGCATACGGCTACGGACCGTAGTGTCGGGAGTTCGAATCTTCTCTGGCGCGCTGATTAAGGCATCTGCATTAGCAGGTGCCTTTTTTCGTATCATAGGAGACAGCATATGAAGAGAAAGACAGAACATTTTACATATGAACTGATCCGGGCGAAGCGCAGGTCCATGTCCTTAAAAGTGGATCTCGACGGGACGATCACGGTCCGGGCGCCTTACCGGACGCCGGTGCAGACAGCGGACTGGTTTGTCGAGGGACACCGGGACTGGATCGAGGTGCGCCTGAAAGCCGGAGAGCGGATCATGGCGGAGCGTCCGTCCTACACGGATCAAGAACGGGCGGAAGGCAGAAAACGGGCAGCAGAGGCGATCAGAGCCCGATGCAGCCATTATGCTCCGCTCATGGGCGTCTCTTACGGGACGATCACGATCAGGGAGCAGAAGACCCGCTGGGGAAGCTGCAGTGCGAAGGGAAACTTGAATTTTAACTGGAAGCTGGTGCTGATGCCTCCGGAGATCCTGGACTATGTGGTGGTGCACGAGCTCGCCCACAGACTCCAGATGAACCACAGCGCGGCATTCTGGGCGGAAGTCGGGAAAATCCTGCCGGATTACAGGGAACGGCGGCAGTGGCTGAAAGTAAATGGACAGAAATACTGATGGAAAACTTTTATCTGGCAGAAAAACGGTAAAAAATAACGGGAGAAAAACATGGAGGAAAAGAAAGAACTCTGGATGGTGCAGACGAAGCGGGCGGATTTTTCCGGTCTCGCCATGCGGCTGGGAGTCAGCCCGGTCGCGGTGCGGGTCATGAGAAACCGCGGACTGACGGAAGAAGCGGAGATGAGAAAATATCTTTATGGGACGCTGGACGATCTCTATGATCCACGTCTGATGAAGGGGATGGAGCAGGCGGCGGAGCTGATCGTAAGAAAGCTGAAAGAGGGAAAGCATGTCCGGATCATCGGGGATTACGATATCGACGGCGTGTGCTCGACATATATTTTGTTAAAGGGATTTCAGCGGGCGGCAAAAGAACTATCGCAGCGGTGCTCATTGGAGGCAGGCCGATACAGCGTCGAGAAAGAAAATGATGCTCAGATCGATTACGAGATCCCGGACCGCATCAAGGACGGATATGGGATCAACGAGTCGATTATCCGCCAGGCGTCCGCAGACGGAGTGGATACGCTCGTGACCTGCGACAACGGGATTGCGGCACTCCGTGAGATCAGCATCGCGAAACAGCTGGGAATGACGGTCGTGGTGACGGACCACCACGAAGTTCCGGTCGATGAGTATGGTCAGATCCTGCCTCCGGCGGACGCTGTGGTCGACCCGAAGCAGGACGGGGAGACTTACCCGTTCCACGAGATCTGCCGCGCTGTGGTCGCCTGGAAGCTCATCCGGGTGCTGTATGAGAAGCTTGGGATCCCGGAGAGTGAGTGGATGGACCTGTTGGAATTCGCCGCCATCGCCACGGTGGGGGATGTCATGAAGCTCCAGGACGAGAACCGGCTGATTGTAAAATATGGTCTCAAAAAGATCGGATCGACGAAGAATACCGGACTTCGGAAACTCATAGAAAAAAATAACCTGGATATCGAAAATTTAAGCGCGTACCATATCGGCTTTGTGATCGGTCCCTGCTTAAACGCCGGAGGCCGGTTAAAGAGCGCGAAGGTCGCACTGAGGATGCTTTTGGCGGAAGATCCGGAACGGGCCGGCGAGATGGCGGATGAGCTCAAAGAACTCAACGATATGCGGAAGGACATGACTGCGAAAGGGGAGGCGGAAGCGATCGAGCAGGTGGAAAAACAGTACATGGACGATAAGGTACTCGTTGTATTTCTTCCGGAGTGTCATGAATCGTTAGCCGGGATCATCGCCGGAAGACTCCGGGAACATTTCCACAAGCCGTCCTTTGTGCTGACCCGCGGAGAGACCACGGCGAAAGGTTCCGGCCGCTCCATCGAGCAGTATCACATGTACCAGGGACTCTGCAAAGTCTCGGATCTCCTCGTGAAGTTCGGCGGACATCCGATGGCAGCAGGACTTTCCCTGGAAGAAAAGGATATCGATGAGTTCCGGAGGCGGTTAAACGCTGACGCAGAGCTCACGGAGGAAGATTTTGTGCCAAAGATCTGGATCGACGTCCCGATGCCGTTCGAGTATGTGAACGAGAAGATCGTCCAGGAGTTAAAGGACCTGGAGCCGTTCGGACAGGGAAATGAAAAACCGCTGTTCGCGCAGAAAAGTCTGGTGATCCGGAATGTGAGAGTTCTCGGAAAGAACCGGAATGTCGTAAAGATGAATCTCGTGACGGAGACGGGGCAGCCGGTGGACGGACTTTTGTTTGCCGACGGGGACCGGTTCCTTGAGGAGCAGGCGGGAAGAAATATGATCGATATGATCTACTACCCGGATGTAAATGAATATAATGGAACAAGGACATTGCAGGCTGTGATCAGAAATTATAAATTTCATTGAGAGACGCGGCCGGGTATGTTTTTCCCTCCATCCTCATAAACTTGCTAAAAGCAGGAGAGGATGGGGGGGATTTTTTGTTTGAAGAAAAAACAGTCTTTGACGTAAAACGGGAGTTGGATGCCGGGGATCCAGGAGGTCTGTCCGACAGGGAGGCAAAACGGCGGCTGTCCATATATGGAAAAAATGAACTGCAGGAGAAGAAGCCTCCGTCTGTCCTGAAACGGCTGATCGGGCAGTTCATGGATCCGCTGATCTATGTACTGTTAGCTGCCGGTGTGATCTCAGTCCTTTTAGGGGAACAGGGCGACGCGGCAATCATCGCGGCAGTCGTGCTCTTAAATGCGGCGGTGGGAGTGGCACAGGAAGGAAAGGCGCAGAAAGCGTTGGATTCCTTAAAGAAGATGACGAGGCTCACGGCCGTGGTGCGGCGGGACGGGAGAATCCTTGAGGTGGATTCCACCGTGCTGGTCCCCGGGGATCTCGTGCTGCTCAGTGCCGGGCAGCAGGTTCCGGCAGACCTCCGGCTGATCACTGCGGAGAACTTAAAAACGCAGGAATCGGCACTCACGGGGGAGTCGGTTCCCGTGGAGAAAGACGCAGGATTTCTGGCAGGGGCGCATACCCCGCTGGGGGACCGGAAAAATATGGCGTACATGTCCACATTTGTGACAGCCGGGAGCGGCGAGGGAATCGTCACAGCGACGGGAATGGAGACGGAGATCGGCGGGATCGCAAAGCTGATCCACGAGACGCCGGAGGAGATCACCCCGCTGCAGAAGCGGTTAGGAGACCTCGGAACGATGCTGAGTATCCTGGCGGTGGGACTCTGCGCTGTTTTATTTTTGATGGCGATCTTTCAGAAGCGGGATGCGGGGGAGATGTTCCTGACGGCGATCTCCCTGGCGGTGGCGGCGGTCCCGGAAGGACTTCCGGCGGTCGTCACGATCGTTCTCGCACTCTCAGTCTCCAGGATGGCAAAAGTAAACACGATCGTGCGGCGGCTGCCGTCGGTGGAGACGCTTGGAGCTGTCAATGTGGTCTGCTCGGATAAGACGGGTACACTGACAAAAAACGAGATGACGGTGCAGGCGCTGGACGGGGATCCGGAACTCCTTCTGACGGCATTTCTTCTCTGCAATGATGCAAAATGGGGAAAACGGGAGGTGATCGGGGACCCCACGGAGGCGGCATTTTTACTCTATGCGGACAGAGAAAGCGAAGATCAGAAAAAGACGGACGTCAGAGACAGAAAGAAGAGAGGCCGGGAAAACGAAAGATGGTCAGAGAGGCTGAGAAGGGAGTGGGTCAGGAGCGCAGCGCAGCCGTTTGACTCGGAGAGGAAGCGGATGACGACGGTATGCCGGAAACAGGACAGGATCGTCTCATTCACGAAAGGGGCACCGGATGTGATCCTGAAGAGGTGTGACCACTATAAGGACGAGACGGGGATCCATCCCATGACGGAGCAGCGGAGACAAAAATATGAAAGACAGGTTTCCACTTATTCCGCGTCAGGCGGACGCGTCCTGGGGGCAGCCATGAAGAACGGGAATGACATGTCCGAGAGCGGGATGACATTCCTGGGGCTGGCGGTCCTGGAAGACCCGGTGCGTCCGGAGGCCGCGGAGGCGGTAAGGGAATTTCGCCGCGCCGGGGTCACAACGGTGATGATCACCGGAGACCATAAAAATACGGCCCTGGCAGTGGCAAAAAAGCTTGGGATCGCGGATTCGCCGGCCCAGTGCGTGACCGGGGAGGAATTAGACAGGATGGGCGACGACGGGCTTGAGACACGGATCGGATCGATCCGGGTGTTCGCGCGGGTCTCCTCGGACCACAAAGTCAGGATCGTTCAGGCATTTAAGAAGGCGGACGGGATCGTCGCCATGACCGGGGATGGGGTGAACGACGCTCCGTCTTTAAAGGCGGCTGATGTGGGGATCGCCATGGGAAAGAACGGGACTGATGTGGCAAAACAGGCGGCGGACATCGTTCTGACGGATGACAATTTCGCCACGATCCGGAATGCCATTGAGGAAGGAAGAGAAATCTATGAAAACATCAAAAAGACGGTGATATTTCTACTTTCTTCGAACTTTGGGGAGATCATGACCATGTTTTTCGCGATCCTGTTTTCGCTGCCAGCCCCGCTCAAGGCAAGCCACATCCTTTGGATCAACCTGATCACGGATTCTCTGCCGGCGCTGGCACTGGGGACGGATGTGTGCGACGGAATGGAGCTGATGGAAAAGGAGCCGCGAAGACCGGGAGAGAGCCTGTTTGCCCACGGAGGCGGGATCTGCACGGTGTTTTACGGATTTCTTATCGCACTGATCAGCCTGACCGCTTTTCTGGTCGTTCCGACAGCTCTTCTTGTCGGGAGCGGAAGACCGGCTGCACTTGCCGGGATCAGAAAAGTGCTGGAAGATCCCATGATCCTGGCGCACTGCCAGACATATGCCTTTACCGTCCTGGGACTGTCCCAGCTTTTCCACGCGATCGGGATGCGGGATGTGGAAAAGTCTGTTTTCCGGATGGATCCTGTGAATAACCGGCTGATGATTCTGGCGCTGGCGGTCGGATTCTCCCTGCAGTTTGTGGTGACGGAACAGACGTCGCTCGTTGCGGCGTTCCAGACCGTGCGGCTCACGAAGACAGAATGGGCAAGACTTCTCATCCTCTCCGCCATGCCGCTGTTTGCGCATGAGCTTTTACTCCTGCTGTCGCATTTTGGGAGAGGAACGGGGCAGGACAGAGATCCATCGGGGAAAGTCCGGTGATGGAAACGAGCACTGCAGAGGGACAGAAGCAGGATAAAATGGGGAAAATTTGAGGAAAAGATAAAAAAACAGGAACTGGGTATTCCCAACAAAGAGAAAAATTGGTAGAATAGTGGTGAAAATTGGTCCTGTTCATCTGGCAAAGAAAATGTTCGAGAAGCCGGCAGCTCCGGCTCCTGCTACGGAGAAGGAATGCCCGTACTGCAAAACAAAAATCAATATCCATGCGACACGCTGTCCGCATTGTACGTCCGTGCTGGAAGACAAATAGTCTTTTCCGGGCGGTAACAGGCAGATGAGCCAGAAATTCCCGGCGGATCAAGGAAGAAAATTCTGCCGGGAATTTTTGTTTGCCGGGAAAAGCCGGAACGTGTCCGCTTTGAGATCAGGAAGGAACAACAATGAAGAATAATATTCGCATTACGCTGGAATATGACGGAAGCCGGTATGACGGCTGGCAGAAACAGGGAAATACGGAGAATACGATCCAGGGGAAACTGGAGGCAGTGCTTTTAAAAATGGCGGGAGAGGAAGTGGAAGTCCACGGGTCCGGAAGAACAGACGCGGGAGTCCATGCAAAAGGCCAGGTGGCAAATTTCCATGTGGACGCGAAGATCTGCCCGGACGGAGAGACTGCGAAAGAATACTTAAACAGGTATCTGCCGGAGGATATCCGGGTGCTTGAGGCTGATCTCGCACCGGAACGCTTCCACAGCCGTTTGTCCGCCTCCTCAAAAACATACGGATATTATGTGGAGACCGGGGATAAGAAGAATGTGTTTGAGCGAAAATATGTTTACGGATTTGGAAAAAAACTGGATCTGGAGGCCATGAGGCACGCGGCAGGCTTCCTCATCGGGGAGCATGATTTCAAAAGTTTCTGTGCGAACCGCAGGATGAAAAAGAGCACGGTGCGCCGGATCGATGAGATAAAGATCGTGGAACACGGAACGAAGATCGAACTTCTGTATACAGGAAACGGCTTTCTCTACAACATGGTGCGGATCCTGACGGGAACGCTCCTGGAGATCGGCAGCGGAATGCGGAAACCGGAGGAAATGAAGGTGATCCTGGAGGCAAAGAACCGGGACATGGCGGGGAGAACTGCTCCGCCGGAAGGCTTATTCCTTCTTCACGTGGCTTATGAAGGCGAGAGGAAAACGGTATGATGAATCAGAATGAAGAACATGAGGACATACTCTTTGAGGAGAAGAAAAAGCAGACGGACCGAAGGGAAGCGGGAATGGGAGCTGACGGAGAATTCTCCGCGGAATCCCTGAAAAAGTGGTTTACAAGGGCAGGAGGAGCGCTGGCGGCCTGCGCAGCTGCCGTCTGCCTGATGGCGGTCCTGATGGCTGGAAAGAATCAGAAAGAGTCCCTGATCATGGAAGTGAATTCCGATATCCTGATGGAATTTACCATGAACCGGAGGGGTGCAGTGCTGTCGGCATCCGGAAAGATGGCGAGGACAAATGAAACAGTCTCCATGGATGCGTTTGACGGAAAAAGTCTTGGGATCACTGTGGGGAAAATCTTTGACCGGCTCGCTGAGAATAACAGTCTGGGCGAGGACGGAGGAATCCTGATCTCTGTCCGGAGATCCGATCCGGACAGTAAGGCGTCGCCGGAGAAGATTGTAAAAGAAGTTCAGAAGGAGACAGAGTCCGAGCTCCAGAAAAAGGAGTCCAGGGCGAAGGTCTACGTGTTTGAGGCGGATGAGGACGCAGACACGAAAAAACTTGTGACGGAATATGGGATCACGGTGACGAAGGCGGAGTTCTTAAAGCGTCTATCTGCGGAAAATCCGGAGATCACAGTGCCGGAAGAGGAAGAACTCGCCGGGTATTCCTCGAAACGTCTGGTCCGTGAGATCGAAGAACATGAATATCAGCTGTCGCTGGAGCCGGTGATCGTAAAGACGACGTTTGAGAAGGCCAGCGAGGAGAGTACAGAGGAGGAGACAACTGCTCAGGAGAGCACGGAAGATGTCTTAAAGCAGGAAACAGAGACTACGGATGAGTCTGCTGCGGGCGAAGAGACAGAGACTACGGAGAACGATGGCCTTTCGGAGATGCAGAGACGCCGGAAAGCCCTAGAAGCCGGAGAGAGCGTGGACTGGGTGGACCAGGATACAGGAAGCTACCGGAAAGACGGGGATGACGAGGACGATGAGTCTGAACGCGATGAATATGGAAGTTCTGAACGGAGACGGAATCGGAATACTTGGGAGTATGGAACTTCTCATGAGACGACCGGCGTTCCGGAAACTTCTCCGGCGGAGACGGCTCCTGCTGTAACTGCAGCGCCGGAAACTGTGCCGCCGGAGACAGCCGCGCCGACAGCCTCGGAGACAACGGCTGCGGTCACGGAGACCACCGCGGCGTCCGGAATGCTGACACCGGAAACAAAGACTCCGGCATACATGCAGGGCCCTGGTTTCGAAGATCCGGACAATCCGCGGAATCATTAAGACAGGTGAGGGAAAATGTTCATCCACAGGCAGTAATTTTCCGGACTGGAAAGCCTGCAGCAGGATCCAGTAAATAAAAAATAAAAAAATTGAAAAAAATAGTTGACGGATCAGAGTCGTTGCGCTATAATATGTCTCGTTGATGCATTGGGCTATCGCCAAATGGTAAGGCAACGGACTCTGACTCCGTCATTTTCAAGGTTCGAATCCTTGTAGCCCAGCTGGAAAAGGCCGCAGGACTTTGTGAATTCAAGGTTCTGCGGTTTTTTACATATTCGGAAAAGAGGGATATGGAATGGGAAAAGAGAGAAGCATGACTTCAGTGATTACGATGATGCAGGTTTTATTATTTTCTATGGCAGCAGCAGTTATTACGGTTATGGCATTTGGAATTGCGGTACAGAATCATTTGCAGGTGCGTTTTATGGACCGGCTGGAGGTAAGTGACCGGATTTTGGAAGATCTCTATGTGATGGAGCAGGAGTTTCGGGAGTTTGGTCATGAGTGGGGAGAGGAATCTTATTCCGTTTATAAAGAACAGGTGAAGCAGTTGGAGAATGATTTGGTAGAATTTAGGGAAATGTCGAAGGATTCTTCCCAGACACAGAATTATATCCGGAGATTGAATAATTTTAACATTTATCAGATGGAACAGATTGATTCTGCAATGACAGAACTGAAAGAACGGTATCACACATACCTTTATGTTTTAAGTGGTCTGGATGGACACCAGGAGGAAGCTCTGGCAATGGCCAGAGGAGATATGGCTTATGCTAAGGCGGAATATGAGACTGGGGCAGAGAAGATGGCCAGAGGGATGCTGATTGTGGCATTGGCGTTCGGCTTGAGTGTGGCGCTTACCGCTGTGGCATTGACCAGATTTTCGGCTGTGACGAGACTGGCGTTAAATCATATGACGGAGTATTTTAATCATCTGGCATCCAGCGAATGGGAAACACCGGATCTGAAAGAAACGGCATATCGGGAACTTACACTGATCACGCAGACGGCAAACCGGATGAAAGAGAAAATAAAGCAGTCCATTGAGGAAATCCAGAATCAGGCGATGTTGGAAAAACAACTGGCAGAGGAAAAACTGGTAAATGAGCAACAGAGAAGCATGGTTGTTGCTGCCCAGATGGCGGCATTGAGAGCCCAGGTAAATCCACATTTTTTATTTAACTCGTTGAATACGATTGGTGTGACGGCTCTTGTGGGGGATTCTAAGATGGTTATGCAGATGGTGGAGGCGACAGGAAAGATCTTGAGATATTCGCTATATCATCAGGAACTCATGACTAACCTGGATGATGAACTGGATGTGGTGTTGCAATATCTGTTCCTGCAGAAATGCAGGTTTGGCGAGGCGGTACGGAGTGAGATCCAGAATGATTTTGAGGGGGAAGAGATTGAAATTCCTACCATGTCGATCCAGCCGATCGTGGAGAACTGCTTTAAGCATGGATTTGGAAATAAAGAAAAATTAAATATCCATATCACCATAACTCAGGAAGATAACAGTATCCTGATCAGTGTGATGGACGATGGAATCGGATTTGATACAGAACAGAAAAAGCCGGGTGGAATCGGTCTTGAAAATATCAGAAAGCGGCTGGAACTGCTTTATGGAAAAGAAGAGTCTTGGCTTCAGGTTGAGAGTGTAGTTGGAGAATATACGTGTGTCAGCTTAAAGCTTCCACAGAAAGGGGAGACAGATGAAGGTTCTCATTGTTGAAGATGAAATTTTGGAGCGGAAAGCCCTGATACATCTGATGAAAACAGAGTTTGAGCAGGTTTCCATTGTACTGACGGCGGATAATGGAGAACAGGCAGTGAAAATGGCAGTTCAGGAAAGACCGGATCTGATCCTTATGGATATCAATCTGCCACTGTTAGATGGAATCAGTGCAATGAAAAAAATAAGAGAACAATTAGAAGACTGTCCAGTGATCATGGTTTCCGCGTATTCTGATTATGAGCATCTGAGAGGCTCCATGAGGGAACATGCATTGGATTATCTGGTGAAGCCATATTCGGTAGAAACGTTTGTGGAGGCAGTAAAAAGAGGTCTGGGAATAGATAATAAACGGGAAGAACCTTCTTTTTATGGAAAAACAGGAAGTGTGCTGCAGGTGAAAAAGTATTTGGAGACCCATTTTATGGATAATGTTTCATTACAGGATGTGGCAGAAAAGGTAAATCTGGATAAATCCTATCTTGGCCGGGTGTTTCGCGAAGAATGTGGAATCACAGTCATGGGATATTTAAAAAATATAAGGATAGAAAAGGCAAAAGAACTTCTTTTATGTGGTATGGGGGCCAGTGAGGTAGCAATGCAGACTGGTTTTGCAGATCCGGCCTATTTTGCGAAGATTTTTAAGCAGGAAATGGGGATTACGCCATCCAGATACCGGGAGTATCATCATGCAGAATAAAAAGTCGATTTTCTTATAGGATGGGTCGATTTTGTCAATATTAGAAAGCCAAGAGCCATGATACAATCAGATCATCAAAAAGGGTGCGCGCCTAAAGATGGATAAAATTCAATGGAGAAAAGGGGATTTACTATGAAAAAAGTAATGGCATTGTTATTGGCAGGAAGTATGACAGCAGCATTAACGGCATGTGGTGGAAATAGTGGTGCAGGTGGAACCACAGAGACAACCCAGGCGGCAGCAGCTGCAACAACAGAGGCAGCAAAAGAAGAGTCAAAAGAAGAAGCAGTGCCAGTACAGGATACACACACTGTATGGGAGCCACAGGAAATTGAGGAAGCCGAATGGGACAATGATCTAGAGCATGAAAATGCAGAAGACGAAGGCTTTGTTGATGAAAGCGGTGAAGAAACTTTGCAAGAATACGAAGACGAGTATCAGGAAGAAGCATATGATGACTACGACGAGTACGAAGAATATTCCGACGAGGATGACTGGGGCGATGAAATCCTAGAAGATGACTGGGATGAAGAATAAGAACAGAAAAAAATGTAATGATTACTTGATTTTTCTGTAAAATATGTTATACTAACAATAGATCCTGGGGTGTACGAAGTCTTGCTTTTATTTGAACCTACATGACTTAATACGGGATTCCTATATTGTCAGGCAGATGTCAGGCCTCCGTTGTGCAGTGGAAGGCAGAAGTTTGATTGCGGTTGCCCACCTAGCATTAGCTAGGCGTCAAATGGGCAGGGACGGCACTCTGGGATAGTACAAAAGATAAAATTATAACGTACGAAGGCATTACAGCAGAA
>OGJY01004082.1_pt1 | contig 10985 bp, 9 predicted proteins | sample 1572231 | NCBI WGS metagenome assembly OGJY01 (sample SAMEA2582121, study PRJEB24529) | metagenome | biome: Human gut stool | place: China | collected 2011
ATGATTATGTTTTCCCAGATTTGTTGCTCAATTTGTATTCAAATTATACCATAAACCTTGTGAATAGTTCTACCATCATTATGGAATATATGAGAAAAGTCCGAACAGTTTTCTGCCCGGACTTTCTCGCTCCAATCTGGGAGAAAAGTTCAACTTTTTGTGTCCAAGGTATTGACATAGCTCAATGCTAATAACAATATCTTAGCTATAAGCACTCCCTCCTAATCACATCAGTGTCAATATATTTTCCCTTGTAATCTCTCAAGCGTATTTCCTCCATATATGAAATGCGTAATTAACTTCTAAATGGCAAGAACCAACATTCTATTATGAAATGTAGAAAAGCGTTCATTAGCCTTTATTCCAACAAACGCTCTCCTACTTTAAAGCCTAATTTTTTTACTTGTTACAAAACACCTATTCATATTTTTCAATAATTTCATCAGCTGCCTGCTGTGTCATATTGCCCAGCCTTACCTGTTCTTCACAATATGATTTTATTGCATCTAATAATTCTTCCTTTGTATCATAAGGTCCAAAAACTTTAGTTTCTTTGTCTGATGCAATAGCAGCCCCTTCAACAGATTCCATAAAGTGTTCCTTATCATCATAAGTTGCTATTTGAATTTCCTCACTTCCATCAACTGTTTTTGAAACCTTAACTCCGTTCTCAATTTTTTGCAAAATTTCCTCATAGCATGCAATCGTCTCATCAATCATTTCCTGCGTCCAGACAAATTCACCTCTACCACCAGTCCATGCTTTTTCACCTAACATACTTTGTAGCTGTATCCTCTCATTATCCAGCCATTCCTTATATTCTTCGTATGTCCACCACTCTACTTCTGGCGAAGGATACTTTTCGTTAAATTCTTTTTCGTTAAAGAATGTTTCACCACCATCTGCACTATAATAGATGTTTCCATCTTCATCGTTATATGCCAACATTACATCCTTTGCTATTGTGCTTTCAATATATTCGCTGTTTTTATTATCTATCTTGGCAGAAGCATTTGCAGAAGTGGCAAAAGTTCCAGTTACTCCAATAATAACTATGGCAGATGCTACTAACATAACTATGGTTGTTTTCTTCGTTTTCATAATTGCTGTTATCCTTTCTTCGATTGCATTTTTACTAAAATTGTTACAAAACGGCATAAAACCACTTTTTTGTTCCTCCATACTGATAAGAGTATGTGCATAAGTCGATTTAGAGTTATTGCCGAATCGGTGTATCACACATTCGTCACAAGCCAACTCTAAATCCCTATTAAAAAGAATATACATTACCCATACCATAGGATTAAACCAATGAATACACACTATTGCTGTAACCAACAATTTTGTTATACTGTCATACCTTTTGATATGCACATACTCATGTTCTAAGACATATTGAAGAACATTCATATTCTCCCAGTCTGTATTTTTAGGAAATAATATAATCGGATGTATAATTCCGTATGAAACAGGTGCAGCAACCCTATCTGACTGTCTTATTTCTATCCGCCGCTTCCCATTATGCAGTACAAGCCACTGTTCTATCTGTGGGATTTTAACCAGAAATGACATTTGAAATTCTCTATACAATTTTCTATATACAATCAGAAAATATCCAGCACATAGACATAATCCAGCTAACCAAACGAGCCACTTTATTGAAATTTGAGTTGTTATATCAACATGGTCTGTATCTGCCATTGCATTTACAGGTAAATTTTCGCTTAAATTATCCTGTATACCACTGAACTGCGTATTCATGCTTTGTTCTTTTTCCGGTATTAACGAATAGATACTGAATGCCGAAGGTGCGGTAAAAGGTATTACTAATCGAACCATTACTATTCCCCATAATATTAAAAATGTTTTCTTGGGTAATTGGTTAATCAGTAATGCCCGTAGTATTACAATGGCAATAATCATAACTGCACCATATAAGCTCATTGCCCATAAACTCATACATATCACCTCATTCCAAACTATCAACGATTTGCTTCAGCTTTTCAATCTGCTCTGTTGAAAGTTTCTTCCTTCCCAACAGAGCTGCAAACAATTTATCAACAGAACCATCATATATTTTGTTTATCAATTCATTTGTTTCTGTTTCCTGTACGTCCTCTTTTGCTATCAATGCATGACACATAAAATTTGGTTCTGTACGCTCTATCGCTCCTTTCTTCATACACCGCTTAATCAATGTATAGGTTGTATTTTTATTCCAACCTAATTCCTGTGTTAATCGGTCTGCAACATATTTTGCCGGAACAATACCTTCTTTCCACAAAATATCCATAACTTTCAGTTCCGAATCAAAAAGTTTAATATTTTCTGATTGCATTATTCTTTCTCCTTTCATAAGACTGTTGTCGTCTGTCTCATTCACAGACTACCACAGTCTTATACGTATGTCAAGATATAGATTTTTTCTTGCTAATTATTCTTCATTCGTATCCTTATCTGTTGTTTTGTCCGCTTAGAACAATACTTTCCACACCACACAATCCTGCACCGGAAACTCTGCTTACACTCATGCACACACTTCTTGCACTGTTGTAGTTGGAATTATTCTCAAAATACCCATCCATGTAATACTCCAGTACAATAAAGCCGAACCTTTCATCATATACCACACACATATCTCCCAATTCATCCATCATACTGCGGAACAGTTCCATAACCTTTGTACACTTTCTGATTTCTTCCTGTTTCATAAGCTCTCTATCCTCCATACCCTTAACCGTTTACTGTTACTTCCTTTGATTTCTGTTCTTCCTCTGCGATACGCTTTCTCCGCTTTTCCATGTATCTGCGGTTATATTCTGCTTTTTTTGCCCTGCGTGCTTTCAGCTTTTCGTGCTCTGCAATTTCTTCCGCAGTCGGTTCTTTTACAGGCAGTTCAAACTTCCCGATAAAGTTCAGGTAAATCTCCACTTCCTGTACCCTTTCTCCGCTGGAATAATCCGCTTCATGGACAAGTATCTTTTCCACAAATTCATTCAGCATGGGGGTAGTTAATTCACTGAAACTCTTCCTTTCTTTTTTTCTACAAAAAAAGACCAAGTAAATCTCTCTACTCAGTCTGTTAATAATAACAATATTTAATTTTTCCCGAAGGGATTTGCAACGAAGCTGCTTCATCCTGTGAAGCTCTGCTACAAGCAATACCCAGTACTTAGTGGCGAAACGCCACTAACTGGGCAATGGTTGCACCCTTGACCGGCTAAGGGGCTTCGCCCTCAATCAGAGCGGAGCCCTTCTCCTGCCCCTTGCATAAGGCTCTGTCTTTACAATCCGACAAACTCGAATTGTATGTTATTCAATCCAAAGCTTCATATAATCGCCCTCTTGATAGTTATATACTCGTTTGCCTGCTTCTTCTTTTTTCAATTACTTCAGTATCTGATAGCTCATCATAAAAAGAATAACCATCAGACCTAAAAATATCTTGACCAGTTTCTGATACATCGTTGTTGCCGGACTTATGAGTGGGTTCCAGGTTTCCTCTGTGCCAGGCATATTGTTTTTATTGCTCCAATTTTTTCCAGTTATCTTCTGGGCATAGAGACGGCTGGATGCATAAGAGAGCATTTCCTTGGCGGCTTCTGCCTCGTGTTCTGACAATTCAAGGGTTCTGCCATCTGCGAAAGAGAGCATTTTCCATTTGCTTGCTTTCTTTCTCGGGGAGGTCCATCCGCTGATGTCTGTTAGAAGCGGAAGATAGTAAACACCGGCGGCGTCCTGTTCGTCAATGATAAAATGATGAGTGACCGTGAACGATCCGTTGCTGGAAACTGGCTGCATGAGAAAATATTCCGTACAGAAAAGCTCTCTGATCTGCTTGCGCTGTCCCCATGCATCGAAGCAGGAAAGTGTCCGCATGACCGGACCAATGGCGATAAGAACGACAAACACTGCGCCTGTCAGCAGCAAAAAGACTGCGTATATCATAATCGACGAGTAATCACTGAAAGGCGATGCCGCTTCCCGAAGCATCACTCCACAAAGCGGAATCACCAACTCAGCTTCCAGCAGGGAAATCCCACGAAAAATGGCATTCTGGCAAAACAGATAATAAAAGCTGACAAAGGTATCAGCATTCTGCCCACTATGGTAGCGAAGCGGAATTCGCATAAGCAAAAGTTCAGATAAAAGGCCGACAAGCAGCACCGCTTCCTTACATGCAAGGATATAAATTCCATACATCCATATATAGAGCCAAGTTCCGTGGGAACCAGAAAGGGCCAGCAAATCTCCCTCCTTCGCATTTTCCAGAACACTATTCAGGATATTTTCCCCGAAAAACAGGTGATAACCGATGCCCAATATCAGTATGATCCATGCAATATAATCAGGAATGCAGGACAGCACCCAGCGTTTGCGGCTGCCGTGTTCATGCCTCCTTTGTCGTAAGAGCCCGATTCCCCATAGAATCGGATAAAGAAATACAATAAGAAGCAGCGCAAGATTCGTTTGTGGCTGTATTGCCGTTATAAGCAGGCTCAGGCGTTTGGCCTGTGAAGCTATGCTCTGCAGATTCGGTACATGCGCAAAAATTGATAGCATCGACACGAAAATTACTGCAAAGACTCCTGGTATCGCCATCAGACTGAATGTTTCCGCTTTTGACTTGCGCTTCACCAGATTATATAGGTCGTTAAGATACAGACCTGCATTCAGATAAAGAAGTATCATTGTAATCCAAAAGTCTGGTAAATAATCGGCATCCACCGTATATAATTGAAAGAAATCCAAGAGCACCTCTATCATTTTTCACTCTTCTCCCTATTGAGATTTATCCTGTTTATTCTTACGGAAACACCCTTGTTCATAGTCATTAAAAATGTCTCCTTTAATTCTTTAGGTTACAATCGATGATGGGGTAAACGAAAAAGCAGTTTTGACATTGCAGAGAACTGCCCCTTCGTTTACACCATTTTCGAGTTGACCTAATTGAACAAAGTGAGCGTCCGGGTAGCCGCAACCTATGGACTTTCAATTCTTTGTTCCTGTCCATGATTATATATGATTCTCGGTATGAAAGCTACAACATTTTATAAAAAACAGGCAAATGGGCATGACGATAAAACCTCAGAAACTGAGGCTTTTGAAAGTATTAGATGTTGCTCTTTAGCAGCGCAGTGGCATTCTCATCTGTGGCTTTCCGAGATGCCCACCACATGCTTTACACGCACAAACTTTGATGCCATAAAGATGTTCCAATATTTCAGGCATTTCCATGTCACGAAGCTTTGAAAGATACTTCTTACATCCAAGTAATTTTCTGCAAAGGGTGAGCTTCTGGTTTTTAGTACGGAAACATAGCAGTCCGTAGTGCCTGATGCGGACAAAACGCCTTGGTGGTACATGCATGAGAAACCGCCGGACAAACTCTACACCCGAAATGGTCAGTTCCTTCCACTGTCCCTCATTACGGTAATCCTTTACTAAGAATGTAACGGTATCATCATCCATACGGACGATGCGGTGATTGCTGACAGCAATGCGATGAGTATACTTACCAAGGTATTTCATTACTGTTTGAGCACCATTGAATGTCTTTTTACAATGAGGAATCCAGTCCATACCATAACAGGAATCTAAAAGCTCCTTGAACGTATAATGGTTACGAAATTTTTCTGCAGTACCATGAAATACCAGCTTATCCTCTTCCCACAGCCTCTTTAGTTCCTCCAGATATTTTCCGCGGAACACTTTGGAGATGACCCGGATGGGAAGAAAGAAATTTTCACCATTGTCCTTCCACTGGTTGTTGGAAGCCAGTCCTCCACCCAGCAGGATGGCATGAATGTGGGGATGAAAGTTCATTTCAGAACCCCATGTATGTAAAATGCAGATGTATCCCACCTTTGCGCCGAGATGTTTTGGGTCGGCGCAGTCAGTTCGCTGATTGTGGAAGAAGCTGCATGGTATAAGGCATCATAAAGAAGTCTCTGGTTGCTGTAAATGACAGGGTTTAAAATATCAGGAACCGTAAAAACCAGATGGAAATAAGGAGCATCAAGGATATCCTCTCTGCGTGCATCCATCCACATTTCTTTCGGAACAGCCTGACACATGGGGCAGCAACGGTTACGGCAGGAATTGTAATGAATCTGTACGAAGCCACAATCCTCACATACACATACATTTGCACCATAGGCACCGGTCTTGCAGTTCATGATGTTATGTGCAACCTTTGCCTGTACAGGGGAAGGTGAATATTGATCAAGGTATGCCGGATAAAAACGATGAAAAATATCCTGTACTGTGGGCTTATCCATTGGCTGTACCATCCTTTCTGTCAAAAGGACTGCGGATGCCCATAAGGGATTTGTTGCTGACATGAAGATAAACTTCTGTGGATTTCGGATCGCGGTGTCCAAGCAATGCCTGAATATTCCGCTGTTCCACTCCCTGCTCCATAAGGTGGGTGGCAAAGCTGTGACGGAGGCAGTGAGGAGTAACACCGGATAACCCGGCAGCCGATGCAGAACGTCGGATAACCTGTTCCAGTGTACTTACGGTAAGATACTGCCCTGTAAACTGATTCGGAAACAGAATGCCCTTTGGTCTGCCTTTCCGGAACCAGTATTCCGTAAGAAGTGCAAGGTTTCTTTCAGACAGAATGGTATAACGGTCCATCCGGTTCTTGGTATCCCGGACATGAATCTGCATGTTTGTGCGGGAAATATCATCATAATGAAGATGAATCACTTCCGAGACACGCATTCCGGAAGAATACATTGTGGCGAACATGGCTTTATATTTCAGGTCATCCGTAGCATCAAGAAGCCGGTCAATTTCATCAGTAGAAAGTACGGTTGGGAGTTTGTGCTCTATTATCATGCGTGGAACAGTGATATCATCCCACAGAACGTGAAGTACATTCCGATAGAAAAAACGGATGGCTGAATTATAAAGGTTGAGGGTGGTCGCTTTCAGACCATCGTCCTTCTTGGCAAGAAGAAAGTCCCTGACATCCTGACAGGTAAACTCTTCCGGGTGCTTTTCCATGTAATTAAGGAAATAAGAAACATAGTTTTTGTAGCAGTTAATGGAACGCTCTTTAAGGTTACGGATTTTTCCGGCTTCCTCAAGCTGTAATAAATATTTTTCGTACATAATAATTCCTCCATGTAAAGTCAGTAATTTCGGGTATCACTGCTTACATGGAGGTGCATTGGAATAATAAAACCACTTGCTAAAAGAACGGTTAGGTGTTAATCTTTTCATAGGCAGTGGTAATGTCGATCCTGTTTGATTGTTGGTTGTGGTGACTTAACAATACTACTATTAGGACTTGGTTTCCACTGCTTTTTTATTTAGGAAAAGAAAAACTGCGCCACAGCCTTGGCAGGCCATCGCGCAGCGATTTTGTTCAATGAGAATTTGTCCGCTCCTTTATATAAAATAATTCCATTTTTCAGAACTACTAACTATTTTTCTTATCTAAATGACATTGATTATCTAATTAACTACATTATTTTCTGTCTAAAATATCCATAAATTCGTCACCTGTAATTGTTTCCTTCTCATACAGGTACATAGCCAGTTCGTCCAGTTTTTCCCTGTTTTCAGCAAGGATTTTTCTTGCTTTTTCATGCTCTGCTTTTACGAGTTGCACGACTTTTTCATCAATTTCCTTCTGGGTATCTGCGGAACAGGAAAGAGACGTATCGCCGCCAAGATACTGGTTGGTCACGGTTTCCATTGCCACCATGTCGAATTCATCTGTCATGCCGTAGCGGGTGATCATCGCTCTTGCAATTTTTGTTGCCTGTTCGATATCATTGGAGGCTCCGGTCGTGATCTCACCAAATACGATCTCCTCTGCCGCACGTCCGCCTGTAAATGTAGCAATCTTATTCTCAAGTTCTTTTTTCGTCATCAGATATTTATCACCCTGCTCAACCTGCATAGTGTAGCCGAGTGCACCTGAGGTACGCGGGATGATCGTAATCTTCTGGACCGGAGCTGAATGACTCTGTAATGCAGCTACCAGAGCGTGTCCGATCTCATGATATGCAACAACCTTCTTCTCTTGATCTGAAAGAACCGCATTCTTCTTCTGATATCCTGCAATAACCACTTCTATACTTTCTTCGAGATCAGATTCATTTACAACGGTCCTTCCACTACGGACAGCACGTAATGCTGCTTCATTTATAATATTGGCAAGCTCCGCACCGGATGCCCCCGATGCCATACGTGCAATCGTATGCAGGTCAACATCATCAGATGCCTTTATCTTCTTTGCATGAACCTTTAAAATTGCTTCACGGCCTGCAAGATCCGGCAGTTCAACCGGCACACGTCTGTCAAAACGTCCCGGACGTGTAAGTGCCGGATCTAACGACTCCGGACGGTTCGTTGCAGCAAGAATGATGACACCATTATTTCCTTCAAATCCGTCCATCTCTGTAAGAAGCTGGTTTAAGGTCTGCTCCCTCTCATCATTTCCGCCCATTTGTCCGTCACGCTTTTTACCAATGGCATCAATTTCATCAATAAACACGATACATGGTGCCTTTTCCTTTGCCTGTCCGAAAAGATCTCGAACTTTGGAAGCTCCCATACCGACAAACATCTCAACGAATTCTGATCCGGACATTGAGAAAAATGGTACATTTGATTCACCCGCAACTGCTTTTGCAAGCATTGTTTTGCCGGTTCCCGGAGGTCCTACAAGAAGGACACCTTTTGGCATAGACGCACCTACATCGGTATACTTCTTCGGATTGTGAAGATAATCAACGATCTCTGAAAGGTTTTCTTTCGCCTCATCTTCTCCTGCAACGTCTGAAAAACGGATTCCCTCACTGGATTGCACATAAATCTTCGCATTGCTTTTTCCCATTCCAAAAGCCATCGAATTTTTTCCTCCGGCATGCTCCATCAGTTTCTTCGCCATATAATTTCCCAGTGCGATAAAAAGGATCAATGGCAAAACCCCGGTCAGCAGGAAGCTGATGATCGGTGACATCTGCTTATCGATATCTTTTGCGAATACTGCTCCACATTCATATAGCCTGTCCGTCAGGTTCGGATCGTTCATCAGACCTGTTTTATAAATATTTTTTTGATCTTTATCTGTAAAGATGATCTGATTGTCCTCAACTTCTACTTCACCAATATTCTTCTTCTCGATCATGCTCATAAAAGTGCCATAATCCGTTTCCTTCACCTGATGCTCCATAAGGATTGGTGTGACAACCAGATTAAATACGATCAGCACTATTAACACAATCCCATAATAATATGCCAGTGGTTTTTTCGGTGTTTTAACTTCTTTCATGGTCTTTCCTCCTGTTGTTCTGCGTTATGCTTTCTCCGTGCATTTTCGTATTATTTATTCTGCCATCTGACTTCGCCCTTGGACAGAAGCGGATAACAGATCAGCTGATCTGAATCCAGATTTTCCGCATGCATGTCAACCGCTGTGATCTGATGATTATCATAAGTCGTATAATAATAAATACCTTTTGCTGTATTACAACAGGACGTGTATATCGTGATCTCATATTTGCCTTCTGTCACCTCACAGCATCCACGCTGCTGATCTACGGATCCTAAGATATGGAAGAACTGGCTTACACTCTCATCCTCTTCTTCACCGGAGATCGAATTTAATTTTGTAAAGGCAACTTTCACAAATCTTGACTGGCTGGAAAGATCTCCAGGTATTCCCATTCCACCCATTCCTCTGCTATATGCATCAAGCTGTAATACTCCTGCAAAAGTACTCTCCGGCTGTTTTCTGGATACTCCGGCATAATTATTCAGTGCAAACATCTGACCCGGGAATGGTGGATTATTGGTAAGCACTCCTACCGGATTATCATATACATGCAGCCCATCTTTCATAGACTCAACAACGATACAGGAGTCTTTGTCTGCAATGATCCAGTGAAGCTGTGCTGTCGGCAGCTGTTCACTGAATGATGTGCCTGTCAGTCTCATTGCTGCCAGCTTCTCTCTCGCCTCTGCTACAGTAGCACACTGTGTAAGGATCCATGGGATGAACTCGAACTGTGCCACCTGGCTGACTTCTGTTTCATCTTCCGGCAAAGCCTCTTCATATGCCGCATTGCCGACAAAATTAAGACCTGCCATTCCAAGGCCTTTTTCATTAACAGCATCATAATAAAGCGGATAACCTCCTGCAACAAATGCCATTCCGATCAAAGCATAATGGCTTTTTATCTTCCCGGCAAACCGGAAATCAAATTCGTAATTTCTTGGCGTTATCGTGATCTGTTCCCCATAGGAAAATTCATAATCAAGCGTTCTGCCCATATAAAAATCTTTTGTTTTGTAAGTTGCTGCTGTACACATATCGAACACCTCTTCTTTCTGCTATAATAGTCCTGCAAACGATCTCATAAACAACTGTACGAGCCGTAAATATGCACTCCGTCCTGTGCGGTACTTTTCGGTCACTTCCCTGCATTCATTCATGGTTGCTCCCAGATCATCTCTTATATCCAAAACTGTCTGACTATCCGCCATAAAACAACCATTTTCAAAGTGGTGATAAAGCAATGCCATTCAGTTAAGCATCATTTTAGTGGTTTTCTGTCATAGAAAGCCACTGTTTTTATACCTAAAACTTTAAAAATATTACAAAAAACAGTTGACAAGTAAGCCAATATATGTTGCGTAAGCCTTGATTATAAACATATTTCAAGGAGGCTCATTATGGCTGATTTTTTCTTATCTAATTTAAAATCCACACTCGACAACTGCATCACAGAACTCGATGAAATTCACTCCATGTTCTGCCGTAATCCGGAAAGTGATTTTACTAGGAACCGCAAACTTTCTTTCCGCGAATATATTCAGTTTATGCTCCAGATGCAGAGTAAATCCGTTTCAAATGCAGTAAACATATGCAGGGCATATCTCAAACACGATGGTAACGAAACAGAGTCCATGCTTCTCATACAAAAGTATCTGACACCTGTCAAGTACAATCGAAAATATCC
>OGJY01004092.1_pt1 | contig 10947 bp, 10 predicted proteins | sample 1572231 | NCBI WGS metagenome assembly OGJY01 (sample SAMEA2582121, study PRJEB24529) | metagenome | biome: Human gut stool | place: China | collected 2011
AGTGATTTAAGAATATAGCTTACTTTTTTCTCTGTATATATAGACAAAAAGCCTGAAGATTTTACACTTTTTGAGCAAAAAAGCAAGACGATCGCCTATTTCAACAGAATAATTCACCATAAAAAATGACCGCACTTCATCACAAAGTGCGGTCAAATTTTCATTCATTTATTGGATTAATAAACCCCTTGAGCCAACATTGCATCGGCTACTTTTACAAAGCCTGCTACGTTTGCGCCCACTACGTAGTTAATGTTTGCTTGGCCTTCTGCTGAACCGTATTTTTTACAGTTTGCATGAATATCTAACATGATGCGATGAAGTTGTTTATCCACTTCTTCAGCTGTCCAGTATAAGCGTTGTGAACTTTGTGCCATTTCTAAGCCCGATGTCGCGACACCACCTGCATTAGCCGCTTTACCTGGGCCAAATAATACACCTGCCTCTAAGAATGCTTCTGTCGCTTCGATAGTGGTTGGCATGTTTGCACCCTCTGCAACTAATTTCACACCATTTGCAATGAGAGCTTTAGCGTCTGAAATCTCTAATTCGTTTTGGGTTGCGCAAGGAAGTGCAATATCTGCTTTCACTTCCCAAGGGCGTTTACCTGCAAAATATTGAAGACCAAATTGTTTTGCAAACTCTTCTACTCGACCACGTTTTACATTCTTGAGCTCTAATAAAGCTTCTAATTTTTCACGATCGAATCCTTCAGGTAAATACACATAACCCGCAGAGTCAGAACAAGTTACGACTTTTGCACCGAGCGCCATGGCTTTTTCAATGGCATATTGCGCCACGTTACCCGAACCGGAAACTAAAACCGTTTTACCTTGGAAGCTATCCCCTTTCTCTGCAAGCATTGCTTGGGCAAAATAAACTAATCCATAACCCGTCGCTTCTGGGCGAATTAAGCTCCCACCGAATGAAAGACCACGACCAGTAAATACGCAAGCCGCTTGGTTTGATAATTTTTTCATATAGCCTGCAAGATAACCGACTTCACGGCCACCTACACCAATATCACCTGCTGGGACATCAGTATCCGGGCCAACATGACGATACAATTCAGCCATTAAAGCTTGGCAGAAACGCATCACTTCAGCATCTGATTTGCCTTTAGGATCAAAGTCTGATCCCCCTTTCGCACCGCCCATTGGCAATGTGGTTAAGGCATTTTTAAAGATCTGTTCAAAACCTAAGAATTTTAAAATCGATAAGTTAACGGATGGATGGAAACGCATACCACCTTTAAAAGGACCAATTGCGCTGTTGAATTGCACGCGGAAAGCACGGTTTACTTGAACTTGGCCTTTATCATCAGTCCATGCCACACGGAATTGGATTGCGCGCTCTGGCTCAACTAAACGCTCTAATAAAGCTTCTGAACGGTATTTAGGGTTTGCTTCCAAGAAAGGCCAGATTGACGTGAAGACTTCACGAACGGCTTGTAAAAATTCAGGTTGGTGGCCGTCACGTTGAGCCACTTTTTCAAGAAATGCGTCTAATGATGCTACTGCTGACATAGGATTTTCCTTCTAGTAGTGAGTTAATATGATGTGTGTAACGTTATTTTATTTATCACCGTCTTGTTGCGGCGTGTCATCAATATAACAATAGAAAAATCAACTAAGCAATAGTTTTTTTATAGAAAAAATGAAGAAAAAATAAAAAACGAGAAAACATTTAATATTTCCTCGTTTTTATTAGATGAGATCTAAAATCAGCACATGGATTAACACCTCAACTTAAAAAGTTGCTTATTTATTTTTACCTTCTAAGTAAAGCCATTCAGCGACTTGCTTCGCAAAATACGTCAAAATACCATCCGCACCCGCACGTTTAAAGCAAAGCAATGATTCCATAATGCATTCTTTTTCTTTCAACCAACCATTTTGAATGGCTGCCATATGCATCGCATATTCACCAGAAACTTGATAAGCAAAGGTTGGCACGCCGAAGTAGTCTTTCACGCGATATACCATATCTAAATATGGCATACCTGGTTTCACCATCACCATATCCGCCCCTTCTTGTAAATCAAGTGCGACTTCTTGCAAGCCTTCATTGCCATTTGCTGGATCAAGTTGATAGGTTTTCTTATCACCACCTTTCAGATTGCCAGCAGAACCAACTGCATCACGGAATGGACCATAATAGTTAGAGGCATATTTTGCGGAATACGCCATAATTTGTGTATTGATATGACCATTTTCTTCCAACGCCTGACGAATACGACCAATACGTCCATCCATCATATCACTCGGTGCCACAATATCAGCACCTGCTTCCGCGTGTGAAACAGCCTGTTTAATCAGAATATCTGTTGTGATATCGTTTAACACATAGCCTTCTTCATCAATGATGCCATCTTGTCCATGAATAGTATAAGGATCAAGCGCCACATCAGTTAATACGCCTAATTCTGGATATGCGGCTTTCAATGCTTTTACTGCACGCTGTACTAAACCATTTGGGTTAAACGCTTCATCTGCCATTAAAGATTTTTTATCTTGCTCAACCACAGGGAATAATGCGATCACTGGCACACCATATTTCACTAACAGGCCTGCTTCAATTAATAACTGATCGATGGTTAAACGTTCAACTTTAGGCATAGAAGGCACTGGCTCTCGATGATTTTCGCCTTCAATAATAAATACCGGATAAATTAAATCATTAGCTGTTAAGGTATTTTCTGCCACTAAACGGCGGCTAAAATCATGTTTACGTAAGCGACGAAGACGACGGGTTGGGAAACCACCTAAAATTTGTTGAGTCATAATAATATTCCTGTTTTTTTATGATGTTAAAAGGGCGTATCACCTACGCCCATTTTCTTAATCTTTGTGATTCAAATCAGCCTGATTTTCTACCGCACTTTCTTCATCCGTTGTCTCTTCTTCATCCTCTTTCGGTTGATAGAAACGTGCAACTAACAAGCCTAATTCAAAGAGAAGACACATTGGTACAGCAAGTAAAGTTTGAGAGAACACGTCTGGTGGCGTTAAGATCATGCCAACAAAGAATGCTCCCACAATAATATAAGGGCGTTTTGCCGCCAATGCTTTCGTGGTTGTGACACCTGTCCAGCAAAGCAAATAATGCTAGTGCAAAATCAAGGTAACTGCTGATATCTGTTGCGATAGCCACCCCTTCTGGTGCGGTTTGCGTAAAGAAACTAAACACGAAAGGGAAAACAATATAATAAGCAAACGCCACACCGCAATAGAATAAAACTGTACTGGAAAATAATAACGGATAAATTAAACGTTTTTCATGTTGATACAGTGCTGGTGCAACAAATGCCCAAATTTGATAAAGCAAATAAGGTACAGAAATAAACACCGAAACAATCGCGGTTAATTTAATTGGCGTAAAGAAAGGCGTTTGAATATTGGTTGCAATCATCGTTGCACCTTTTGGCATCACAGCTGTTAAAGGTGCGGCAACAAAATGATAAATATCATTAGAAAAATAAACCAACGCCACAAAAACCACTAAAATACAAATTACACAACGTAATAAGCGGTTTCTGAGTTCAACAAGATGGGTAATTAACGGTTGGGAATCGTCCGTCATATTGCTCATAATTATTCTCTAGGACTTCGCTTCAGATTTGGGTGCTGGCTGTAGCTCCACATCATCCGGTGAATAGTAATCGGATAAACGCTCAGTTAATTCAGCTTGTTCATGAGGTTCAAGTGCGGTCAAATCCACTTCTGTTTTTTCAGATTCCAAAACTTCGGTAGTTTCATTCTCTGCATGTTCTGTTGATACTGTTTCAGCCGGTTTTTCTGCTGTTTCTTGTGAGTTTACCTCAAGTTTTTCCACAGAATCAGCCGAATTTTCAGCCGCACTTTTAATTTCTTTAATTTGCTCTTCCACCGTTGTTCCTGCTGCAGCTGCTTTTTCTTCTAACTCTGCACGCATTTTTTGAGCTTGCTCTTTTAGCTCTTCAACGGTTTTACTTAAGTCTGGGGAAAGCTGTTTTAGATTCAGTTGTTCCGCTTTCTTAATGCTATCTTGCAACTCTTGCAATTTAAGCTCTTGTTTTAATTCATTTTGAACATTAGCTGCCAACCCACGGATTGTTTTCACCCAGCCCATTACCGTGCGAATAGCCACAGGTAAACGCTTAGGGCCTAGTACCACTAAGCCCACAAGCATCAATAAAACAAGTTCGGAAAAACCAATATCAAACACGGTTATGCCTGTTCTTTATCTTTTACAGTTTCAGTTTTTTCAGCGGTTGTTGTACCGTCTTTAATTTGAGTAAACTCAGCATCTTTCTTCGGCTCATCATCAGACATCGCTTTTTTAAAGCCTTTTACTGCTGCGCCAAGATCAGAGCCCGCATTGCGTAATTTTTTTGTACCGAATACTAATAAAATCACGACTAATAAAATAATCATTTGTGCTGGGGATAAACCAAACATAGAAAAACTCCGTTAGAATTAAATTGAAAATTTGGGCTTGAATATACTCTTTTTATGCATTTGTCTCAAGAGGTAATTTTAAAAGTGCGGTCAAAAAATAATGTTATTTTCAACCGCACTTTAGTCTTATTATTCAGCCAGTTCTGTTTATTCATCAGACATTAACTCTCGTCCACCATGCTGAACTTATGAGACAGGAATTATGAAATAACAAAATCCAGTTCTTTCATGTATCGCTCATAACATTGCAAGATGTCCACGATCAAATCCTCTTCCTTTGTGATATTCAAAGGATAGCCTTCCAATTGCATATTTGTTGAAACCATTAATGCGTGATGAACTTCCGCTGTTTCAGGCTCAACCCTCTCAAACAAGGTAATTTGGTAAAAAAAATCTTCTGCTAATCCATTTTCAATAGAAAGAACCAGTTGATTATTATCGCGGTCAAAATATTGCTGTAATGTCACATTTAAACCATAGGTACCAATGAGTAACTGGCGTAACTCTCTCATTGCTAAAAGTGCCGTTGTTTTTAAATGAAAAATGGCGTCATCTCGATTAGGTTCAATCACTAACTGTCTTAAACGGCTACGCCAGTTTGCACCTGTCCACAAATCTGAAACCTCTGTGGAATAATATTGACGTTCAAATCGTAAACCTTTTAACAAACTCCATGCCATCACTGACATCAACAGAGCAAAAGGTAAAGAGAAAAACAACATCGTTGATTGGAGTATTTCAATGCCGCCAAAAAGATAAAGAACAAACGTAACCGCTGACAATAATCCACCCCAAAACATAGATTGCCAACGAGGTGAAACCTGGCTTTTGTCTTCAATCGCGATGTTATTAAGCGTATAAATACCAAAGTTAATGGTGACGATAAAAAAGAGCGTGATAATAAATAAAGCTAACGTTTTAGTTAAGCCGGAATAGGGTAAATAACTCAAAAAATCAAAAAGAAGTGATCCTACATTATTTACAGCTTGACCTAATGCCCCCTTAGCAAGATGCTCATTCACCCAAATTGCTCCATTACCAAATACCGTGAACCACAAAACGAAGAATAAACTTGGTACCATCAATACGCCGAAAATAAACTCCCGCAAAGTTCGTCCGCGAGAAATCCGTGCGATAAAAATCCCAAAGCCGGGCGCCCACGAAAACCACCATGCCCAGTAAAAAACTGTCCAATCCATAAACCAGTCTAGATGTTCTACATCATAGGCATAAGCCTTGAAGCCGACTCTAATTAAACCGCTTAAGTAGGTACCAATATTTTCCGTAAAAGCAGAAATTAAATATATTGTCGGACCGAATAGCAAAACCAATAGCATAAAGAGAAATGTAACGCCTAGATTTAGCTCACTAAGAATTCGGAACCCGTTGGCGATACCCTGCAGTGAAATTAAGATAGCAATGATAAAAACACTCACTAAAATAAGGGGAACCAAATAGGGTGAGTTATCCAATAAATGCATTGAATGGAATGCGGCAGCCAACCGAATCGCACTGTAACCTAAGGTTGCGACCACACCAAATAAGGTGGTACAAATCCCGAGAATATCAATGATATCCCCTACTTTTCCATTAATCTTTTCTTTCAGTAAGGGATAAAAACAAGAGCGTAAAGAAAAGGGTAATTTATAGCGAAATCCGAAGTAAGCAATCGTAAGTGCAATTAATCCATAAATAGCCCAAGCACTGATACTCCAATGAAAAATACTAAAAAATAATGCCGTTCGAACTTTCTCATATTCACCTATTGGTGAAAGAAAATGTGAAAGCGGTTCAGCAACGCCAAGGAAAACAATGCCAATACCAATTCCAGAGGTAAAGAGTAATGCAATCCAAGAGCTTAATTTAAACTCAGGTTCCTCCTCATCGCTCCCCAGCTTAATATCACCATATCGTCCTAATGCTAAGAAGAGTAAAAAGAATAGAAAAAATGCACTCAGTAAAATATAAAACCAGCTAAATTGAGAGAAAATAAATGCTTTCGCCGCAGCAAGATAAGATATCGTTTGCTGCGTATCAAATAAAAGGGCTGCAATAATCGCTAAACTAAAACCTAAGCTGCCCCAAATAACATTTGCTTTGAAAGTATTTTGTATCTTCATATCTGTTTTAAAATAAAAAGTGCGGTTAAAAATTTAGAGGGTTTTCAACCGCACTTTATTCTTATTATTCAGCCAGTTCTGTTTGCTCGTGTGCCATCAATTCTTGGCCCACATCGTCTAGCAAACTTAAGTAGCGTTCATAATGTTTCAACATATCAGCAATCAATTCATCTTGATCCATATATTGCACATCATAACCCACTCGTCCATCAAAGAAATAGGTATATGGCTCATAAGTCATACTATGCTGAATATGTGGCAAATTATCATCATTGATTAGTTGAGTGGATACCTCTCGACCAACAGATTTCACCCCATACATAAAGTCTCGCATCGATTCTTTTTGAATGACCAATTCCACCGCTGGCTCATCTTGTTCAAATAACGTGTTAATTTGCACACTCAATTCATATTTACCAATTAATTCTTGGCGTAGCTCACGCATAGCTGGTAATACCGTATGTTTAAGGAAGCGTAAAATATCTTTTTCTTGCGTTTGGTTCATCATTTGTTCCAAACGTTCTTTCCACTTATCCCCCGTCCAGAAAATACTGGTTGGATTAACTTTGGTATCAAAATATTTTTTATCCGCATTCAAGCCTTTCCATAAACTAAAACACATCAACAACATCAACATGGCGAAAGGTAACGCCACTAATAGCGTCATTGCCTGTAGATTAGCCAAGCCGCCTGATTGCATCAAAACAATGGAGACAACTGACATTAATACACCCCACATCACTGCTTGCCAACGTGGTGCAGTAAGACTTTTATCACGTGATGCAATGTTATTTAATACATAAATACCGGAGTCTGCTGAGGTGATAAAGAATAAAGAAATCACCACCAAACTCACTAAACCCGTCACACCAGAAAGCGGTAAATAATCTAAGAATTTAAAGAGCAACGTTTCAGGCGAAGAAATCATTTGTCCTAACGTACCAGCAGCCTCACCATCATTTAACCAAATAGCCGTGTTACCAAATACGGTAAACCACAAAACACCGAATAAGCTAGGAACCACCAACACACCGAAAATAAATTCACGAATCGTGCGCCCTTTCGAAATACGAGCAATAAATAAACCGACAAATGGCGCCCAAGAACACCACCATGCCCAATACAGAATTGTCCAACCGCTAAACCAGCCAGTATGTTCTTGTTCATAAACATAGGTTTTGAAGCTTAATTGTACTAAGTTGCTGAGATACGTTCCGATGTTGTCGCTGAAAGCGGATAACAAATAAAGTGTCGGCCCCGCCACTAACACGAAAATCAACAAACTGAAAGCGAGTGTTAAATTCAGCTCACTTAAGATTTTTACCCCTTTCCCTACGCCAGAAATCGCGGAAAATATCGCTAAACTCATTACCACAACAATCACAACCATTTGTAAGCTGAAGCTATTTTCACTAATCCAGCCTAATTGATGTAAACCTGCACCCAATTGTGATGCACCAAAACCTAATGTCGTGATAATACCGAATAAGGTGGCAAGTAACGCCATAATGTCGATAAGATCGCCTAACTTGCCATTAATACGCTCTTTCAATAATGGATAGAAACAAGAACGTAATGCCAAAGGTAATTTGTAACGGAATCCAAAGTAAGCCAATGCCAACGCAATCGTACCATACACCGCCCACGCATGAATTCCCCAATGGAATAAGGTGTGTAACAAGGCTTCTTGTTGTTTGTGTTCTGCTGTGCCCGTAGTAATGTCAGATAAGTAATGTGTTAAGGGCTCTGCCACACCAAAGAACATCAACCCTACCCCCATACCGGCAGCAAATAACATCGCTAACCAAGAGAGAAAACCGAATTCAGGCTCTTCTTCATCATTACCCAGTTTGATATTACCTAGGCTACTGACCGATAAAATGACTAAAAAGCCCAAAAATACTGAGAATGCTAATACGTAAAACCAACTAAAGTTTGCAAAAATGCCCGATTTGGCGGCATTTAATAAAGTTTGTGTTTGTTCCGGTGCAATTAAAATCATTGCCACCAGTAACACTACAAAAAATAACGTTGTGCCAATCACTAGAGGATTGAACGACGTTTGTTTTTCCACAAATTTAGATAAAGACAAGCTTCCCCCTTAAAAAGTAAGCGAATAAAAATAAAATCAGATTAAATAAAACAAGGTCTTAAGCCCTAAATAGTGCGATGGAACCATCGCAAATGACAGCACGGAGAAGTGCGATTTTGAAGGAAACGCTCGGTAGGATTTGAGTGGATTGTTTCCAAAAGTGCATTTATGGTATCAAAAAATACCAATTATTTCAAATTAGGAAAATATTGATGGTATTTAATTTAATTCGTATTTTTAACTGATATAATGAATTACAAAACTTGCTCAAACAAGACAGTAAAAGAAAACGTTTTATTTAATGTGTTGTAGATAAAACAATTTCTTAATGCAGCTTCAGTAAGCTTATCAAACGTCTGATCATCTAAATCAGATGAAATAAAAATTTTAATTTTACAATCGGTTATGTGTGGAGGTTCATCATAACCATGCACACCAAGTAAGGTTAAAGGATTGGCGAGGTTGAGCCAAATTTTTCCTTCCATTTCTATAATATCGGCACGTTGTTGAGCAAAATGCGCTTTTACACTACTCAAAATGCCACCTAGAATAGAAACAGCAAAATAATCTACCGCACTTTTTTGTAACGATTGGCTATCGAAATTGACTTGTGAATAGAGAGAAATGCTGTCATTCGGGGTGAATAATTTAATTTTTTCTCCGCGTAATACGGCTCGATATTTCGCTGTAAAACATTCACTTTCAGGTACGTGATACATAACGTTCCCTCAATATTGATTTTGCCTCATTTAATACCTTAAGTTTGGTTTCAATAATGTCAAATCCATTTAAAGGGCGGTTAGAAAAAGTAGCAAATCCACAATCTGGATTTAGCCAAATTTGCTCTGGTGGAAGGTAATTTAAGGCTTTTTCTGCGCGCTGAACAATCTGCTCCACGGTTTCTACCTCATCAGAACGAGGATTGATGACGCCTAAGCCTAAAATACATTTTTGTCTTAAGATTTTGCTTTCTAATAACGAACTTAATTCTCCCGCTCTTGGCGTAGAAAATTCGAGCATTAAAATATCAGGTAATGCCGATTCAAATAAATCCACTAATGATGTATAAGGCCCGCGCAGTAATACGCTTTCATCTTTGCTCCAGTTGCCTCGGCATACATGTAATGCGGTTTTGATATTTTTATTTCTTGCATACTCAAAGGTTTGAGTAATTAAACTTTTTGCAAACTGTAGTTCCGCTGCAAAATCTTGTTTTTCGCTTAACGCAGCACACATAAATGAACGTGTTTGATGATGGCTAAAAATAACTTCTGTCAAAACAGGCTCATCAAATTGAACTACACTTACGTCTAGCTCACATAAATGATCAATTTCTTGCTTTAAGATAGTAACAACATCTTTTGCCATTTCTTCTTTTGATGAATAATGTTGCTCTGACACAGGCAAAAGCCACATGGAGCGAGCCATTAAGTAAGGCCCTGGCAAGGTTGCTTTAATTGGTTGCTTGGTTAGATTTTTTAGTAGCAACATTTCATCTGCGACTAAAGATTGTTTGTAGCTGATTTTTCCCACACAAATAGCATTTTTTATGGAAAGTGCGGGAACATCCAAGGTTTCTAGCATTGACTCAAAAATTTGCTTTTCTTTAATGTGATCGAGCATTTCACTCATGCTCATTAAGGTCGCGCCTTGAATTTTTTGTGCAATAAAAGAAAGGTAATTGTCACGAAGTAATTCACCACTCGTGATAATATCAATGCCAGTACGTTGTTGAAGTTCGACAATTTGCTTTGTTTCTTGAACAACGATTTGCTCCAGCTCTGCTGTGGTTATTTTGCCGAGTGAATGTTTTTTACGCGCCATCAAAAGTGCTTGGCTACGAGGCATTGAGCCTAAAAGGGAAGTTGTGAAAGGTTTCATAGAAAATCCACAATGATGGGCGTTTATTACACGCTCATCATGACATATTGATATTAAAAGAATTTTAAATATTCATTGGCAGCTTGTAATTGAGCAAAACCTTTTGTTCTACCCGCAACCCAACATTTTAATCCTTCCAAATCCATCATTTCTTTATGTTCTGGATTGTTGTAATCCATTTTGAACAAGGTTTCGGTGAATGCATTGAATTTGGTTTCATCTAATCCCACGCGTCCACTGAAAATACAATGGTCAAATGATGGTGTTTTTGCAAGTACTCGAACTGTTGTTGGATCGAGCGTGCCATCTTTTGTCCAACGTTCAAAGTTGAAATCTAACATCCATGTTGCCGAGACTTGACGATCTTTTAATGCATTGGCTGCATCTAATTCACCGCCTACATGATCACCGTGCA
>OGJY01004095.1_pt1 | contig 10941 bp, 8 predicted proteins | sample 1572231 | NCBI WGS metagenome assembly OGJY01 (sample SAMEA2582121, study PRJEB24529) | metagenome | biome: Human gut stool | place: China | collected 2011
ATTCCAATGAATATCAGTTCGTAGAGCTGGATGATGCTTATTCCACCGGAAGCAGTATCATGCCCCAGAAGAAGAATCCGGATATCGCAGAGCTGGTAAGAGGCAAGACCGGAAGAGTCTATGGTGCTCTGATAGCATTACTCACCACCATGAAGGGACTGCCCCTGGCTTACAATAAAGACATGCAGGAAGACAAGGAGATGGCATTTGATGCCATGGATACCGCAGCAGACTGCATCACTTTATTCACAGGCATGATTCAGACCATGAAGTTCCGCAAGGACCGCATGGCGAAGAGTGCCATGAATGGATTCACCAATGCCACCGATGCTGCAGATTATCTGGTAGGTAAGGGTGTGCCTTTCCGGGATGCCCACGGTATTATCGGCAGGCTGGTATTGTACTGTATTGAGAAGGATACTTCTATTGATGCTTTAAGCTTAGAGGAACTGCATTCCATCAGTGATAAGTTCGACGAAGATATCTATGATGCCATCTCACTGAAGACCTGTGTGGAGAAGCGTCTGACCATCGGTGCACCGGGTGAGAAAATGATGAAACAGGTCATTGAGAAAAATAAAGAATACCTGAAAAATGATGCCATAGAAGAGTATCAACAGTCTTTGGAAGACAGACTTTCGTAAAATCAGGAAAGAATGTCTTTTCAGATAAAAAGGAAATGCATAGAGCTGAGGAGGAAATGAAAAATGAGTGAAAAAATACGTGTAGGTATCCTGGGTGGAACCGGTATGGTAGGACAGAGATTTATCTCTCTGTTAGAGAACCATCCATGGTTCGAGGTAACGACTATCGCAGCCAGCCCCCGATCCGCAGGCAAGACGTATGAGGATGCAGTGGGTGATCGATGGAAGATGACGACTCCCATGCCTGAAGCTGTGAAAAAGCTGATCGTCATGAATGTCAACGAAGTGGAAAAAGTAGCCGCACAGGTAGACTTCGTATTTAGTGCCGTAGATATGTCCAAGGACGAGATCAAGGCAATCGAAGAAGCTTATGCCAGGACAGAGACCCCTGTAGTATCTAATAACAGTGCCCACAGATGGACTCCCGATGTTCCTATGGTAGTACCCGAGATCAATCCCGAGCATTTCCAGATCATCGAAGCACAGAAGAAGAGATTGGGAACCACCAGAGGATTTATCGCTGTAAAGCCCAATTGCTCCATTCAGAGCTATGCACCGGTACTGACCGCATGGAAAGAATTCGAGCCCTATGAAGTAGTAGCCACTACTTATCAGGCTATCTCCGGTGCCGGCAAGACTTTTAAGGACTGGCCCGAGATGGTAGGCAATATCATTCCTTACATCGGCGGTGAGGAAGAGAAGAGTGAGAAGGAGCCTTTACGTATCTGGGGTAAGATCGAAGGCGACAAGATCGTTCCTGCAACTTCTCCCGTGATCACCTGCCAGTGTATCCGTGTTCCGGTACTGAACGGACATACTGCAGCCGTATTCGTAAAATTCCGTAAGAAGCCCACTAAGGAACAGCTGATCGAGAAGTTAACTTCTTTCAGCGGAGAACCTCAGAGACTGGGACTTCCCAGCGCACCGAAGCAGTTCATCCAGTATCTGGAGGAGGACAACAGACCTCAGGTAGCTTTGGATGTGGATTTTGAGAATGGTATGGGTATCAGTGTAGGCCGTCTGAGAGAAGATACCGTATATGACTTTAAGTTTGTAGGACTTTCACACAATACATTACGCGGAGCGGCTGGGGGCGCTTTGCTTTGCGCAGAACTTTTGAAAGCACAGGGTTACATCACCAAAAAATAAAGGGTGAGTGGGGTTATGAACGAGTTACACTATCAGCTGGATCTTATGCGCGCAATGAATCAGAAATTAAGCGACAGGGAGAAAATGTACCGCCTTTTGTGCGATATCATGGATTATGCTTATATCTACTATTCTTTTGAGAAAAATTCTGTCACGACGCTTGGAAAATGGGATGATTTTTTCGATTTCCAGATTCGGGACAGACGGGACTTTACTAAGCTTTTAGAGATGGTAGATGAGCCATATGTGCTGCCTCTTAGGGATATGCTGTTTTTGGAGAAGGGAGGACAGGAAACTTCTTCTGTGGAATGCATGCAGAAGGGGAAGAAGACCTGGCTGCAGTTCTCCTGCAGGATATTCTATGAGGACGGCAGACCTGCGGATCAGATCATTGTGGTACAGAATATCACAAAACTGAAGACGCAGAACGAAGAACTTCTCTATATGGCGTATTATGACGGACTTACAGGACTGTACAACCGGAACTATTTTGTACGTCTCCTGACGGAGTTCCTACGGCGCGCGAAAGAAGATAACCGGCTGGTCAGTGTGCTGGTCATCGATATTGACGATTTCCGTAAGGTCAACGACGGACTGGGAATCGTGGCAGGAGACGAACTGGTACAGCAGTTCGGATCTTTCTTAAAGGAATTCAACAGTGACGATGTGATCGTCTGCCATCTGACCAGTGATGTCTACTGCATGGCAATCTATGATCCCTGCGGTGACAGAAGCGTGGAACACATTCATAAGGAGATCGTGAAGCGTACCAGAGAACCTTTTTATCTGGTGGGCGGACAGGTATTGAATATTACTGTAAGCGTAGGCGTTGCGGAATATCCGGAAGCTGCTACATCCGCACTGGAACTGATCAACTGTGCCGAGATCGTTATGTTTAAAGGGAAGTCCATGGGCAAGAACCGGATCCAGTATTTCGATACGCCGATTCTGAATGATTTCCTGAAAAATGTGGAACTGGACAGCAAATTAAAAGAAGCGGTATTTGATCGTAACTTTATTCTGTATTATCAGCCCCAGTACTACGCGGGGAATCAGAAACTGCGCGGAATGGAAGCGTTGATCCGCTGGAAGGACGGCGACGGAAAAATGATCAGCCCGGCGAAGTTCATTCCGATTGCAGAGAAAAACGGCACGATTATCCCTATCGGCAACTGGGTACTGGAGCAGAGCATCCGGACATTTTCCGAATGGAGGAACCGGTACGGCGTTCCGTTTGTATTGTCTGTCAATATCTCCGCACTGCAGTACCAGAAGGAAGACTTCGTGGATTCGCTGTTACATATTATCCGCAAATATGATGTGTCTCCGGAGGAGATCGAACTGGAGATCACAGAGAGCATACTGATCGATGATTTCCGGGCAGTGACTGAGAAAATGCAGCTGTTAAAAGAATATGGCATCCGCATTTCCTTAGATGATTTCGGAACGGGATTTTCCTCCCTGTCTTACTTGAAGAAGCTTCCGATCAATACGCTGAAGATCGATAAATCCTTTACGGATACGCTGCTTACGGATTCCGCTACCAGAATCATTACGGAATCCATTGTCAGTATGGTGAAATCCTTAGGATTTGAATCTATTGCCGAGGGAGTGGAGGAAGAACAGCAGTATAAATATCTGCGTGCCATCGGCTGTGATATCATTCAGGGATATCTGTTCGGAAAACCGCTGTCCCAGGAGGAGATCGAACAGCTATTACAGAAGATATACTGATCAGTTGTTACAGAAAGAATGAGGCTGCCATGTTAACTGGAAGGGAACAGGAAACAGCTTTTTTGGAAAATCATTATAAGAGACCGGGGAGTCAGATACTGGTGGTATATGGACAGAGAGGCGTTGGTAAGACGGCTCTCTTAACCGCTTTTGCGGAAAAAAAACAGACCATACGATATACCGCTCCCAACTGTTCTTCCAGGGAAATGTGCTATCAGTGGGGACAGGAGCTTAGAGAACAGGGGAAAGAGATTTCACGGTACCCTTCCTGGGAAGAAGTATTACAGTGTGTATCCGGAGAAAAAAGTGATCGCAAAAAAGTTCTGATCATAGAAAATTTTCATTATCTGCTAAAGGGGGATACCTTTTTTTTACAGGAATTGATCCGTTATCTGAAGGAACACAGGGAGGTTTCTCTTCTTGTAATTCTTACGACCTATGCATCCGGATGGGTGGAGAACAGTATGATCTCTAAAATAGGGAACCTGGCATTTTCTGTCAGTGGTTTTCTGAAGGTCAAAGAGCTGCCTTTTTCAGTAATGCGCCGGATTTTCCCAGGTGGGACGCTTCAGAAGAGCATAGAACTCTATGCGGTGTTAGGCGGAATGCCGGGATTATGGAAACTGTTGGAAATGTCAGCTTCTGTGGAGGAGAATCTGACGACGCTTTTTTTAGAAAAAAACAGTTTTCTTCCGGAACTGATGATCAAATGGCTGTCGGAAGAACTGCGGGAGACTGCTGTCTACAATACCATCCTTGCCACCATAGCAGATGAGAAGAACGGCAAGCTGAATGCTATGTATGCCCGTACCGGATTCTCCCGGGCGAAGATCAGTGTCTATCTGAAGAATCTGATGGAACTGGAGCTGGTGGAAAAAGTACTGCCCGGAACCTATGAGATCAGCAATTCTTTTATACGGTTTTATTTCCGTTTTCTGTTTCCTCACCAGACTGCCTGGAGAAGAGATAATGGCAGAGCTTTTTATGAAACATATATCCGTGAGGATTACAGTAGCTTTGTGAGAACCGCATACCGGAGAATCTGTCAGGAGATACTGCAGGAAGATTTCCATACGGTGGAACTGCAGAAGGCGGCACAGGGGAGAACATATTTTTTATGCAAAGATACTGCAGGAAAAAAGATCGCAGTGGATTATTCCGGTACGGTATGTTATACTTCGGAAGATTATGACGCACTGCAGACAGCGTTGAAAAGCATCCGGATGGAAACGGATGAGATAATAATATTTTGTGAGAATGGTTATGAAAATGCACTGGCGGAGAAAGTGTCCGGAAAGCTACAGTTTCGCAGCGTGGGTGTGTGATTTATGACAGGAAGACGGTAATACGTGGGTAAAAATTTATTTATTGCAGAGAAACCCAGCGTGGCAAGGGAATTTGCCAACGCTTTAAAATATAATATGCGTTCCAAAGACGGATATCTGGAGTCGGAAGAAGCCATTGTTACCTGGTGTGTGGGACATCTGGTGACCATGAGCTATCCGGAGGTGTACGATGAGAAATTTAAGAGATGGAGCTTCGAGACACTTCCTTTTCTCCCGGCGGAATTCAAATACGAAGTCATTGAAAATGCCAGGAAACAATATACCATCGTGAGTTCCCTGCTAAACAGAGAGGATGTCTCTACCATCTATGTCTGCACTGACTCCGGGCGGGAGGGAGAATATATCTATCGGCTCGTGGAGCAGATGGCGGGCGTGCAGGGCAAAGAGCGGAAGCGTGTATGGATCGATTCCCAGACGGAGGAGGAGATCTTACGTGGGATCAGGGAAGCCAAGGATCTCTCAGCGTATGATAATCTGGGGAATGCCGCTTATCTGCGTGCCAAGGAGGATTACCTGATGGGAATCAACTTCTCAAGGGCACTGACTTTGAAATACGGCAAGACTGTAAAGGATTACCTGAAGAGGGACCGTGCGGTGATCTCTGTGGGGCGTGTCATGACCTGCGTCCTGGGCATGATCGTGAACAGAGAACGGGAGATCCGGTCGTTTACCAAGACTCCTTTTTACCGGGTGATCGGCAATTTTAAGCTGCAGGAGAAGCCTTTTACCGCAGAGTGGAGAGCCGTGGAGGGTTCAAAATACTATAATTCTCCTGTATTGTATAAGGAGAACGGTTTTAAGAAAAAAGAGGATGCCGAGCGACTGATCGGGGAACTTTCTGCGGAACCTGCTGGACCGGCGACCGTCATCGGCATCGAGAAGAAAAAAGAGAACAAAAATGCGCCGCTTTTATATAATCTGGCAGAGCTGCAGAATGACTGTTCCAAATATTTTAAGATCAGTCCGGACGAGACGCTTAGGATCGTTCAGGAATTATATGAAAAAAAGATGACCACTTACCCCAGAACGGATGCCAGAGTTCTGTCTACGGCAGTGGCAAAGGAAATCCATAAAAATATCGGAGGACTTCGTAATTATGCCCTGGCAGCACCTTTCGCCAAAGAAGTATTAGAGCAGGGCGCCTATAAAAATATAGCAAAGACCCGGTATGTGAACGATAAGCAGATCACGGATCACTATGCCATTATCCCTACCGGACAGGGTCTGAACAATCTGGCGGGGCTGGCCCCTACTGCGGCAAAAGTATACGAGGTCATTGTACGTCGGTTTTTAAGTATTTTCTATCCGCCGGCAGTCTATCAGAAGTTCTCACTTACATTGCAAGTAAAGGAAGAAAGCTTTTTTGCCAGCTTCAAGGTGTTGATACAGGAAGGATATCTGAAGGTGACTGATTTCTCCTTCAAAAAGGAGAATACGGCCCCGAAGGAGGACAAAGAGAACGAGAACGAAAGTGCCGATGAAAAATGTGATGCAGAGCTTACCAATCTGCTGACACATCTGAAAAAAGGAGATACCTTATCCGTAGATACCTACGAGATCAAAGAAGGCGAGACTTCTCCACCCAAGCGATATACCTCAGGCAGCATCATCCTGACCATGGAAAATGCGGGACAATTCATAGAAGATGAGGAACTGCGGGCACAGATCAAGGGAAGTGGTATCGGCACCAGCGCTACGAGAGCGGAGATCCTGAAGAAACTGGTGAACATCGAGTATCTGGCACTGAATAAAAAGACCCAGGTACTGACGCCTACCCAGATGGGAGAGATGATCTACGATGTGGTATCGGATTCCATAAGACCGCTTTTGAATCCGGCATTGACAGCCAGCTGGGAAAAAGGACTTACCATGGTGGCAGACGGTGTCATCACACCGGATGATTACATGGGAAAGCTTACGGATTTCGTGGGCAGGAGAACCGTTGCCGTGCGGGGACTGAACAATCAGGGAGTGCTCTGGAGACAGTTCCAGGCTACGGAAGAGTTTTACCAGAAGAAACAAAAGCAATCCAATGCGAAAAATAAAGAATAAAGAAGAGGAGAAACTATTATGGAAAATATTACGATTGAAAATCTGTATGATCTGACAGAGACCATTGCGGCAGAACTGTTTACCGAGGCAGAGTATCCCTGGGAGGTACTTCCCCGGATCCACGATTTTATTTTGGAACTGGGCAAGAGACTGCCGGAGGAAATCTATGAAAAAAGAGGCGAGGATATCTGGGTGGCTAAAAACGCAAAAGTTGCTCCTACTGCCTGCCTGAACGGACCGCTGATCATTGATGAGGAAGCGGAGATCCGTCACTGCGCATTTGTCCGTGGCAATGCCATTGTGGGAAAGGGTGCGGTAGTCGGCAATTCCACCGAACTGAAGAACGTGGTCCTGTTCAATAAAGTACAGGTGCCACATTATAATTATGTGGGAGACAGCGTGCTGGGCTTTAAGTCTCATATGGGAGCTGGTTCTATTACTTCCAATGTAAAAAGCGATAAGACACTGGTTGTTGTGAAGAACGGCGAGGAAAAGATCGAGACTGGACTGAAGAAAATGGGAGCCATGTTAGGTGACCATGTGGAAGTAGGCTGCAACAGCGTACTGAACCCGGGAACTGTCATCGGACGTAATTCCAATGTGTATCCTACCTCTTGCGTCAGAGGCGTGATCCCTGCCGGACATATCTTCAAGAGACCCGGTGAGGTTGTGAAAAAATCTGATATTTAAAAATTTGATTGATATTATCTAATGCATCGATGAAATCAGTTTGACGAATGTCCTTTTATGGTTTATGATATTTATCAGTGCAACGCTTTGACGGGTTAAAGCGTCTATGCATTACAGTAAGCGGATCGAAAGATCTGCAGAAAAGAGGGCATTTATTATGAAAAAGAAATTATTATCTGTAGTACTTACCGCAGTAATGGCAGCGACTGTTCTGACAGGCTGTGGCAGCACCGATAACGGAACTGCTTCTACCACAACAGGCAGCGCAGCACAGACTGAAGCAGCAACTTCCACAGACGGCAAGGTATATAACATCGGTATCTGCCAGCTGGTAGAGCATGAGGCTCTGGATGCAGCTACCCAGGGATTCCAGGATGCATTAAAAGATAAGCTTGGTGATAATGTAAAATTCGATCTGCAGAATGCACAGGGTGAGCAGACCACCGCAGCTACCATCTGTAATGGTTTTGTATCTGATGGTGTGGATCTGATCCTTGCAAATGCTACGTCTCCTTTACAGAGTGCAGCAGCGGCTACGACCTCGATCCCTATCTTAGGTACTTCCGTAACCGACTATGCTACCGCGTTAGAGATCTCTGACTGGTCCGGTGCTACCGGCAGAAATATTTCCGGTACTTCCGATCTGGCTCCCATTGAAGAGCAGGAAGCTATGTTAAAGGAACTGTTCCCGGACGTAAAGCAGGTTGGTCTGTTATATTGTTCTGCAGAAGCAAACTCACTGTATCAGATCCAGCTGTTTGAGGCTGCTCTGGACAAGGACGGTATTGCTTATAAAGAGTATGCAATCGCTGATACCAATGAAGTACAGTCTGTAACTACTGCAGCGGCAGGAGAGTGCGATGTTCTGTATATTCCTACCGACAACACGCTGGCATCTGTAACCGAGACCGTATACAACGTAGTAGCTCCCGCTAAAGTTCCTGTCATCGCAGGAGAAGAGGGTATCTGCAACGGTTGTGGCGTAGCTACCTTATCCATCAGTTACTATGATCTGGGATATGCTACCGGTGAGATGGCATACGAGATCCTGGCTGAGGGCGCAGACATCACTACCATGGATGTTCGCTACGCTCCCAACGTTACCAAGAAATATAATGCGAAGATCTGTGAGGAACTTGGCATCACCGTTCCCGATGATTATGTAGCAATTCAGTAAGTATTCAGTCAATTAAGTACGGAAACAAAATATACTTCGATAGGGATAGCGCCAGATAAGCGGTATCCCTATCGGAAGTTTTAGGAGGAAAAAGAAATGTCTTACTTTATGTCACTGAATCCCCTTTCCCTGTTCAGGGCAATGCCGGGATCAATAGCGCAGGGAATGATCTGGGGAGTCATGGCACTGGGAGTGTATATTACGTTCCGCCTGCTGGATTTCGCTGATCTGACCGTGGATGGTTCCATTGCAACCGGTGCTGCGGTATCCGTTATGCTGATTCGTGCGGGAGTTTCTCCTATAGCTACGCTGCCCATTGCTTTCCTGGCCGGAGCATTGGCAGGCATGGTAACGGGACTGTTGAACACCGCACTGGGAATCCCCGGAATTCTGGCAAGTATTCTGACGCAGATCTCCCTGTATTCCATTAATCTGAATATCATGGGCAAAGCAAACCAGCCGGTCAGCGTAGATAATTATCCGCTGGTGGTATCTTTGCGTTATGTGACGGACGGTTCGGTGAGCAGACTTCTCTTTTTCCTGGGAATGATCGTATTTTTACTGGCACTGATCGCTGTGATGTACTGGTATTTTGGAACAGAACAGGGACATGCTATCCGTGCTACGGGCTGTAACAGCAATATGGCGAGAGCACAGGGCATCAATACCAACTTTATCAAGGTGCTGGCACTGATGATCTCCAACGGTCTGGTAGGTCTGTGTGGTGCGCTGTACGGACAGTTCCAGGGGGCGTCGGATGTCAATATGGGACGTGGAGCCATTGTCATCGGTCTGGCAGCTGTTATTATCGGTGAGGTACTTTTCGGTAAATTCGCCAGCAAGAGAAAACTTGCTTTTGCATTTACTCTGGCATCTGTAATTCTGGGTGCAGTGATCTACTACATGGTATATCAGTTTGTTCTGTGGCTGAAGATGCCTTCAGAGGATATGAAATTGTTCTCCGCTATCGTAGTTGCCATTTTCCTGGCAATTCCTTACTTGAAGGAGAAGAGAACACTTCGGAAAGGAGCGTCAAAATAATGGCTTACGCATTGGAGATACAGGATATACATAAAGTATTTAACAGAGGAACCATCAATGAAAAGGTGGCATTAAATGGGGTAAATTTAAATTTAAATCCCGGGGATTTCGTGACCATCATCGGAGGTAACGGCGCCGGTAAATCCACCACGCTGAATGCCATTGCCGGTGTATGGCCCATTGATTCCGGTAAGATTATTATCGACGGCACGGATATTACGAGCCTGCCGGAGCATAAGAGAGCAAAGTACCTGGGAAGAGTATTCCAGGATCCTATGACGGGAACCGCTGCCACCATGGATATCGAAGAGAACATGGCTATTGCCTTAAGACGCGGCGAAAAGAGAACTCTTCGCTGGGGCGTCTCCAGAGAGGACAGAGAGCTGTTCCGTGAAAAGTTACAGACGCTTGGACTGGGGCTGGAGGATCGTATGACCAGCAAGGTAGGTCTTCTGTCCGGTGGTCAGCGTCAGGCTATCACACTTTTGATGGCGGCCTTAAAGCAGCCGAAGCTTCTGTTGTTAGATGAACATACTGCAGCATTGGATCCCAAGACAGCAGCAAAAGTACTGGAGATCAGTGACAAGATCATCGCTGAGAATCAGCTTACAGCCCGCAGGCACTCCCAGGATCAGCCACCTTGGCACGATCTGCTCCAGTATCTTCAAGATATAAACTGCCGTCAGGATAATATACGCCAGAAAAAAGAGTCCTGCTATCCGTCCCCAGAACCTTCCAAAAAAACGTACCATATCCGAATATCCGCTGGTCACTCTCAAAAGCACAAAAACATAAATGACCAGCAGGATCACTGCCGCCAGAACACCTGCGATTCCCGTCATTCCCTGAATCCCGTTTTTCCCAGGAAGACAGATCAGGAAAGGAGCCAGAAACGTCAGGATCATCTGGCGATAAAGCTGTCTGTGCGAAATCCTGTTATTCTCCGCAAATTTCATGAGTCTTTCTCCTCCTGTTCCTGAACTTTCCGGGAATCTTCCCGGCGGCTTTCTCCGGAATCATCGGAATCATTTTTCCGCAGACGGATTTTCTGTTCCCATCTTGCATAGAGCGGCCTCTGCCATCTCTTCCTGAACGGGATCCGCAGGAG
>OGJY01004096.1_pt1 | contig 10938 bp, 10 predicted proteins | sample 1572231 | NCBI WGS metagenome assembly OGJY01 (sample SAMEA2582121, study PRJEB24529) | metagenome | biome: Human gut stool | place: China | collected 2011
TATTAGTTTTGGGGGTGCGGATCCACAGAATTATACAGATAGATTGCTTTCCTTAATTACAACAAAAGAAAAATATAAAAAATATAGTTTTATTATTGCAATTGGCAGAGCAAAAGAAAATGTTAATGCATTGTTGGAATATAATAAATACGATAATATTGATGTTTATTTTGATGTAAAAAACATGCCAGAATTGATGAGGGAATGTGATATTAGCATGACTTCGCGAGGAAGAACGGCATATGAACTTGCTATGCTTGGAATTCCTGCAATAGTTTTATCTCAAAACAAACGAGAAGAAGGGCATGGATTTGTGTGTGATGAAAATGGGTTTATGTATATGGGGACAAATCCTTCGGATCACATGATTGAGTCGACTTTGGATATGTATCTTTCTATGCCATTGGATGACAGAAAAAATTTACAAAAGAAATTGTTAGAAGCTGATTTAAAGACTGGAAGAAAACGTGTGATCAGCATGATACAAAATTTATAATTTAAGAGGTGAGTGAAATGAGAAATTCAGTACCATATGTAATTGCAGAAATGGGTGTCAATTTTTATGATACAGCAAAGGAGAAGGGGATTACACCTTTAGAAGCAGCAAAACTATATATTGATAGTGCAGCTGAAGCAGGATGTGATTGTGCAAAATTCCAGTCATATAAAGCAGATACTATTGTATCCAAAAATTCGCCAGCTTACTGGGATTTAGGTAAAGAGCCTACAAAGACTCAACATGCATTGTTCCAGAAGCACGATGGATTTAATGAAGAAGATTATAAAGAATTATGTGATTATACACACGCTAAAGGTATGGATTTTACATCTACACCGTTTGATTATGCATCAGCAGATTATCTTGAGAATATGGTAGATTTTTACAAGATTTCTTCATCAGATTTGTCAAATATACCGTTTATTAAACATATTGCTAAAAAAGGAAAAAAGATGATAGTTTCAGTTGGGGCTGCATATCTTTCGGAAGTAGATATTGCTATTAGAGCAATGCAGGAAGTGGGAAATAATGATATAACAATTCTACATTGTGTACTTTCTTATCCTACCATTCCAAAGAACGCAAACCTAAAAATTATAGAAACATTGAAAAAAGTTTTCCCGGAGGTTAAGGTTGGCTTTTCTGATCATGTTGCACCAGATGAAAATATGCTGACTTTGGCGGTTGCTTATATGCTTGGCGCAGAAGTAATTGAGAAGCATTTTACCCTTGATAAGACTTTGGCTGGGAATGATCATTATCATGCTGGGGATCCAGATGATTTTAAAAAGGCAATTTCTAACTTCAAGTGGATTGATACAGTTCTTGGTAGCAACGTGAAGACTGTTTTAGATTGTGAACTTATACCCCGAAGAGAAGCGAGACGTTCATTGGTTCTGACTAGATCCGTGAAAGCTGGAGAAATTATTAAGGAAGAAGATTTAATGCCTAAAAGGCCAGGTACAGGAATTTCACCTGAATTTGCTGAAATTGTGGTTGGTAGAAAAGTAGTAAAAGATTTAGAAGAGGATACTATCCTTACATGGAATATGATTTAAGGGGATGCTCTGTCATGGAAAACTGTTCACAAGGAAATACAATGTATAAATTAGCGACGGAATTGTTTCCGTTGTGCAGAAGTATAACCGGAAAAGGGACTAGAGATACATTAGCTAGGTTAAAAAGAGAAGTTCCACAAATTGAAATATTTGAAGTAGCAAGCGGAACGAAGGTCTTCGATTGGGTGATTCCAAATGAGTGGAAAATTGAGGAAGCATATATCGATAATCCCGATGGAAATAGAATAATCGATTTTAAAAAGAACAATCTTCATGTTGTAGGATACTCGACACCTATTGATAGTATAATTTCTTTAGAAGAATTGGATAAGCACATCTATTCCCTGGAAAGTAATCCCGATTGGATTCCATATGTTACTAGCTATTATAAGGAACGATGGGGATTTTGTATGAGCCATAATCAACGCAAAAGTCTAAAACCTGGCAATTATCATGTAGTTATTAAAAGTGAATTATTTGTAGGAAGTTTGACTTATGGTGAGTTATTGATACCTGGAAAGAGCAAAAAAGAAATCTTTTTGTCTACATATGTTTGTCATCCATCAATGGCTAATAACGAATTGTCTGGACCATTAGTGCAACTTGAGTTGGCGAAATGGTTGTTAACAAAAAAAAATAGAAAGTATAGTTATAGGCTTATTTGGATACCAGAAACAATAGGTTCAATTACTTACTTATCAAAGAATTTAAAGGAAATGAAGGCGAATATTATAGCCGGATATAATTTGACTTGTGTTGGTGATAATAGATGTATTTCTTATGTTGCAAGTAAAAAGGAAAATACATTAGCAGATATAGCAGCAAAAAATGTGTTGCATTTTATGGCTCCAGATTATAAATATTATAATTATTTGCATAGAGGATCGGATGAACGACAGTATAATTCACCAGGAATAGACTTGCCAGTTTGTAGTGTCTGTTGTTCCAAGTATCATGAATATCCAGAGTATCATACCAGTGCAGATGACTTAAACTTGATTTCACCAGAGGGGCTCCAGAAAGCTTTTGATATTTATAAAGCTATTATTTGCTCCATAGAATATAATACAAAATATAAAATTAATTGTTATTGTGAGCCGCAGTTGGGAGCAAGAGGCCTGTATCCTACGGAAAGCTTCAACCGATCGTCAATGTCTGTTAAAGATATGATGAACTTTATTGCATACGCAGATGGAACATTGGATTTGTTTGATATAAGTAAAATAATCGAGTGTCCAGTTGATAAACTTCATGAAATAGCATTGAAGTTAACAGCTGTAAATTTATTTTCAGAGGTGGAATAGATGAATGTTTATGAGGATATTGTCAATTGTTTCGAATTGAAAAGGGGGGATAGAATTTGGCTTTCATCTGAAATAATAAAACTGGTATTAAAATTTAAGAAGAAGAAAATGGAATTTGATGGTAATGAATTAATCAATGCTTTTCAGAATGCAGTTGGAGAAAAGGGGACAATTATAATTCCTACATTTTCCTTTGAGTTCAGTAATGATAAGTATTATGATATTTTAAATACCAAAGGAACAACAGGAGCCCTTGGAAATCTTGCTATGCAACGAGAAGATTTTTGCAGAACACAACATCCAATGCATTCGTTTGAAGTGTGGGGGAAAGATAAAGAATTATTGATTTCGATGAATAATACCCATTCTTTTGGCATAGATTCTCCATTTGGCTATTGTTTAGGAAAGCACGTAAAACAGATTATTTTAGGAACAGATTATGTTCATGCTATGACATTTATTCATTATGCTGAGGTGACGTGCAACGTACCATATAGATTTGCCAAAAGTTTTACTGGAGAATATGTTAATGCAGATAGAATATCAGAAATGCGTACATATAATTATGCTGCAAGAAAATTAGAAATTCAGCCAGAAGAAAGGTTTAATCGTATCGGTGCAGTATTAGAAAAAATGGGTATATCTAAAAAATTAAATATCGATGGACTTATATGTTATGCTATAGATTTAGCAAAGAGTTATCCAGTAATTTGTCGAGATATTTTAGAAAATAATGGTGAAAACATATATGATTTTAATATACCGCGTGAAGATGTTTTCTCATATTAAGGATTGATTTCTCAAAGATGGAGGTATAAAGAGTTATGTATTCGACCGTTTTACAGTGTCTAGAAGAAATTGCAAGCAAATATCCCAGCAAAATTGCTTTTGCGGATTTAAAAGAAGCATATAGTTTTAGTGATTTAATTGACATTGCCAAGAGAATAGGAAGCTATATTTCTTTAAGGATCAGTCCTCATAATCCAACTGTTATATATATGGATAAGAGGGCTTATAATATCAATGCATTTTTAGGAGCGGTATATGCAGGATGCTTTTATGTACCAATTGACAGCCAGATGCCTATAGAAAGAATTAAATTGATATTATCTACGCTTAATCCAAGCATGATTATTTATGATGATATTACTGAGAAATCAATGGATTTGCTGGATGTGGATTGCATAAAAATACATTACATTGAGATGATCGATAGTATTATAGACAATGAAAAACTGAATAGAATTAGATTATGCAGCAAGAATACAGATTTGCTATATGTTCTATTTACTAGTGGATCTACGGGGGTTCCTAAAGGAGTAACTATATCACATGGGGCAGTCATTGATTTTGTAGAATGGGTTTGCAATAAATATATGCTTGATGAATCAACAATACTTTGTAATCAGGCACCATTTTATTTTGATGCGTCAGTTCCGGATTTATATATACCTTTAAAGGTAGGAGCAACAGTATACATTCCGCCTAAGAGTTATTATACATTTCCTAAGAAAATTCTTCAGTATATAGAAAAGAACAATATAAATACACTTGTTTGGGTGCCATCAGCCTTATGCAATGTCGTTAACTGTAAAGCATTTGAGGTTTGCGTTCCGCAGAGTATTAAATTAGTAATTTTTTGCGGAGAAGTAATGCCTTGTAAGCATTTAAACATTTGGAGGAAACATATTCCAAATGCTTTGTATGTAAATATGTATGGCCCTACAGAAGCAACATATGCATGTATGTACTATGATATTAATAGAGAATTTGGAGATGATGAGAAATTTCCTTTGGGTAGAGCTTGTGGAAATAGTGAAGTCATGTTAGTTACAGAAGATAATCGCTTAGCAAAAATTGGAGAAATAGGCGAAATTTGCATTTTAGGACAATGTTTATCAAATGGCTATTATGGAGAAAAAGAAAAGACAGATAGCGTATTTGTTCAGAATCCAATAAATAGTATGTGGAATGAAATAATGTATCGTACAGGGGATTTGGCCTATATCGACACAAATGGTGAAATGATTTTTTCGGGTAGAAAAGATTTTCAGATTAAAAGGCTAGGACATAGAATCGAATTAGGAGAAATTGAAAATGCAATTCTTTCAATAGATGGAGTTGAAAATATTTGCTGTATATTTAATGAAAAAAATAGTGATATTATTGCTATATACACTGGAAATATTTTGCCAGAACAAGTAAGAGATAATATTGTCCAACGTTTGCAACATTATATGATACCCAATAGATTTGAAAAGTTAAAAACAATGCCTATGAATATTAATGGCAAGATAGATAGACAACGATTGAAAAAAGAATATGCAGAGGAGTAAGGATTATGGACAAACTATTAAGTATTTTAAAAGAAATAAAAAGTGACGTTAATTTTGAAACTGAAACAGAGCTTGTTGATAAAGGGATTCTCGATTCCATAGAAATTGTTACAATTATTGGCGCTATTGAAGAAAATTATAAGTTAGAAATAGATCCTAATGATATAGATCCGGATAATTTTCAGTCAGTAACTGCAATGTGGGAAATGATTCAAAGATTAAAGTAAAAGCTTTATATGAGTCTATGAAAATTTGAAAATTTTAACAGACATCTTCAGAGGGAAGGCCCCTTGCCTTCCCCTCCCTCCCATGTTATACTTATCTCAAAGCATATATTTCCTATCACAGGCCAACTCATGGCTGTCTACGATTCTAATTATCATTTCAGAAAATCTATGCTTTTCCAAAAATAATGAAAAAGCAGGAGATTTTCGTTCTCCTGCGAAGGAGGACAAATGAATACGGAAAGAAATGGAGCAAGATGAACAAGATTTGTATCTGAATCTGCGCCTGGTTCTGCGCTGCCAGCCAGAAGAGATTACAAGGACACGATTTTTCGCCGGCTGTTTCAGGACAGGGAAAATCTGCTGAGTCTGTACAATGGATGACGTATAATTAATTTCGCAAAATCAATTTCATAAAAATAGACATGGTCTATAGCCGTTTGGTAAAATTAAGTCACCACAACCAAATCTATCAAAGGAGGCTATAAAACCATGTCTGATAAGATTATACAGCTAAATGAGGATTTAATAAAGCACGATTTAAAGGATCTTGTCCGCAGCAGTGTTGAAGAGACTTTAAATGCCCTGCTTGATAAGGAAGCCGACGAATTAGTTTGAATATTACGGTTCAAATGTACCCCTGTTCCGAAGGAACGGATACCGGCAGTCCGGCACTATGATACCGTGAGTCCGGAACAGGGATACCACATTTTTGCTACATGCGAGTTTACTCGCTTAATGCCGGATTCAACCCGTATACTTCACGCATGGATCTGTAATTCGCCGGGTCCGTTGGGATGATGTTGATCTTGTATGCATCATGCTTAATACGATCCAGGATCGCTTCTGAGAGGGGACTGTCATCGCCTCCCAGTTGATCGTACCAGCCATTGCAATCATACTGAGAGCAAAAGATGGTGGATGACTTCTTGCGTCTCCGATGGAGAAGTTCCAGTATATCATGCTGTTCGGATTCAGTTGGCTTCAGTAGTAGCCATTCATCAATGATCAGCAGAATCGGATTGGCATATTTACTCTGGACCTTCTTGTAAGTTCCATCGTTACGTGCCATCTCTAACTCCAAGAGCAGGTCTGGAAGTCGAACGTATTTCGTAGTGTATCGGCGCTTGCAGGCTTCCATACCGAAAGCGCATGCCATGTAGGTCTTTCCACTCCCTGTGGCACCTGTGATGAACAGGTTTCTATGCTCTGTGATGTACTCACAAGTTGCCAGACGCTCGATCAGGCTGCGATTGAGTTTCCGCCCTGAGGTATAGTTGATATCCCCGATGTATGCATCTGGCTGGTCGAATCCCGCATTACGGATCAGACGCTTCAGGCTGTTACTCTTACGGTTGCTGTATTCAATATCAACCAGCATTCCAAAACGATCCTCAAAGGAGAGATCCTTCATCCGGGCATCCTGCAGCTGGGTCAGGAATGCATCCGACATGGATGTCAACCGCATTTCGATGAGTTTATCTATAGTGCTCTGTGTAGTCATGGTTCCTTACCTCCTGTAGTAATCCGCACCCCGTGTAAGTGCGTGGCTGCTTTTTTCTGAGCTCGTATGGCTATCGGTTACCGCAGCTTTATCAGCTGGCTCTGTTCTGTCACTTCCGGTATCAAGTATGTTCTTGATGCTCTTATAGCTCGGAGTGGCTGTAAAGGTGAGCGCTTTACAGCTGGCGGCTTCCAGCCGGTCGACAGAATACTTGTCGGCCAGTTTTAAAAGCCCCATGCAACTACGGTAGGATTGTTGTTCTATCAGCTTGGAGGTAAGGATTGCATCCACGGTCTGGTAGGTACTGGGACCGATTCGCTTCGCCCATTGCCGGAAACGGTCGCCGTTCCACTCAAGATACTGCTGATGAGAAGGCGGCATATGCTCTGTGATTGTGCTATACTGACCTTTGCGACCATACAGTCGGCGGTGAGACGCGATCCGGTTGTGGTTGTAGAAAACCTCAATGGTCTTGTCTGTGACCCTCACATCAACTTTGCGCTTTATATACTCATGTGGAACGGAGTATAGCATTCCTGCAAACGATATGTGATAATTGAACTGAACGGTAGCTTGTCTCCATTCCGCCAGTTCATATGGGGTAGCAGGTAACGGGGCCAGCAATGGCAGTTCTTCATCGCGGAAGAGTTCATACCTGCTCCCCTCTTTCTTTTGGAACGGGCGATGGCTGAAATCTTCCAGTTTCTGCCGGATTGCCTGATTTAACTCACCGAGAGAAAAGAACTGTTCATTCCGTAGCGCTGCAGTGATCCATGTGGAAATGTTTCCTACACTGCCCTCGGCATTAGGCTTATCCTTTGGAGAACGGATGCGTGCTGGAATAATGGCGGTGCCATAGTGTTCTGCCATTTCCTGATATACGGCATTGATCCGTGGATCATTCCAGCTTTTATTATTATGATCCACAGCAGTGCGACAGTTGTCCGGCACGAGGATCTTTGCAACACCGCCAAAGTACTCGTACATGTGGACGTGTGCTGCAATCCATGACGCTTGTTTCTGATCCATAAAGGCTTCTACGTATGGATACTGACTGTAGGTCATAACACCCACGAAAATCTGGGCATCCAGAATTTCACCGGTATCTGGGTCGATGATGTGCGCCGGATCACCTGCCCAGTCGACCTCGACCTGCTCTGCGGGCTTGCGGTTGATATGCATAGTGGCGCGGCGCTTCTGCTCATCCTGCTTGATGTAGTAGCAGAACTGAGAGTACATAAGTGGTTCTTCTTTGGAGAGACGGCATTCTTCAAGATACTCTGTCCAAAGGAGCTTCCTATTCACTCCGTTCCGAAGAAGCTCTTTGCGGATATGCTCGAAATCGGGCATCCGCTTTGAAGTGGCTGGCTTTGCCTTCACTTCAGGGAAAAGCAACTTGCCTAAGACTGGATCGCTGAGTTTAGGATCCAGAGGCCAGACAAGATTTTGCTCTCTGGCTGCCTTCAACACCTTGTTGACAGTTGTCTTGGATGCATTGCAGCTAAGGGCAATGTTGGTTTGGCTGAGATTCAATCCGGCAAGCCGGATGATCTCACGATACTTGGTCATAAATGGTGACCTCCTTCGTAATGAATTTACGCTGCAAAGCGTATGAATTCATTATAAAGGGAATCGGTATCATCTGACCGGAATCACGGTATCCGAATCCCGGAATCTCGGTATCGTTGAAAACGGAACAGCGGTACTGCATCACCGGAATGGTGGTTCAAAATCGCCCGGAATACTCAAATGGAAAGGCTAAGCTTCTCAGAGACGATTACTGCGACGGGCTGGGAGACTGTCTGCCGGAATGTCCGGTGGGAGCCATCAGCTTCGTAGAACGTGAGGCGGCTGCCTATGACGAGATGGCTGTGTTGGCTAATAAGAAGCTGAAAGAGGAGAGGAGCCAGAAGGAAACTCTGAATACGCATAGTTCTCAGCTGGCCCAGTGGCCCTGCCAGATAAAGCTGATACCAACAAACGCGCCGTATTTTCAGGACGCGGATCTGCTGATCGCCGCAGACTGCACAGCCTACGCTTACGCCAATATGCATCAGGATTTTATGAGGGGAAGAGTCACTCTCATCGGATGTCCTAAATTAGACGCCGTAGATTACAGTGAGAAGCTGACGCAGCTGATTTCAGACAATGACATTAAAAGCGTGACGATTGTCAGGATGGAGGTTCCCTGCTGCGGAGGGCTGGAACTGGCGGCTAAAAAAGCGCTTCAGGCCAGCGGGAAATTAATCCCATGGCAGGTTGTGACAATCACTGTAGATGGAACGATCCGGCCTTCCTCCAGCCGTTAATCCTCCCCTCCCACCTCCCCGAACAGCCATCTGTGCTGCCGCGTCACCCGCTCCCGGATCTGCGCCACCAGCCTCTCGGGGCTGAGGACGCGGATCACCGGGCCGAAGGACAGCAGATCGATGAGAAGCTCCGTTTCGTCCTGGATATCATAGTAAACAGAGCAGATGTAGACGCCTTTTTCCTCGTCATAAACCGTATGCTTTTCATAATCAGCAAATTTCAGCATACACCGTTCCAGGGAATTTCTTCTGCCATCGATTTCAATGACAGCCGGTTCCTCAGCTTTCTGGGAGAAGATAGACAGGGAGGGCAGTTCAGAAGATGGCGGTTCAGAGGACGGTTTGGGCTTGCTGACGTTTTCTTTTACTGGCCGCGGCGGGTCGGCCAGACGGCAGGACAGGATTTTTCCTACGTTTAACGTATAGGGGAGGCTGCTTCGGCCATTTCGCGGTCTCATGCAGAGCAGGCGGAATTTGTCGTCCTTGGAGGAGTACTGGAGACGGACCGGAAGAACCTTTAAATCTGTCAGGAGCTGGTTTTTTCCTTTGTAGGAGAGCTTTAAAAGCCGTTTTTCAGAGAGTCCGGCGAGAATCGTTCGAAAATGTTCCCGGTACATGGCGCTGGAATAGGGATCTCCGTTTCGAAAACGGTCGTAATAATAGAAATCCTCCTCCTGGTACAGAGCAGGGATACCGGCCTTTATGAAATCCCGCTCCTCCTCTGTGAAAAACAGCAGAAAGCGGGGATCCTGGCAGACGGAGGAGATCCAGGACTTCTGAAGACGGGAGAGGGGCGCTTTCAGAGTCTTATCCCCCAGAGCAGAGGAAAAGAGGCCGTCTTCCGTTTTATGCAGAAGGCAGCTCCATGGGCCATCCTGGCTGGTCAGCCGGGGAAGGATGGACAGAGCGCTTTCCTTGAAGGCCGTGGCTTCGCAGATTTCCTCCATTCTTTTTTTGCTGACAGGAGAGCAGGCCGCCTCCTCTAATATCTGCCTGACTGCCTGATAATAGCAGCAGTACAATTTATCAAACAGCGTTAATTCCTGTTCCATGGCGATTCTCCTCTGCATGATTGTTCAGCGTCGGCAGCTGTCTGCCTGTCTGTTTCATTTCTGGTATGTTTCATTTCTGCAGCACTTCGTTCGCAGTTTTCGGCCTTCTATCCGTACATCCGGTACATGCTTTTCCAGTCAGAAATAATCTTGAAAACAGAACTTTCGCTGGAAGACTGGATATCCATAATGAATATTTTAAGGGATCTAAGTATATTCAATCAATGACTTATCCTACATTTAAAAGAATGTTAGATAACGCCGCTGTACAGATATTCATTTTTTCGGATCCGCAGCACCTCGCCGCCTTTTCCTTCCCGGTAAAGCCGTTCTAAAATATGCTCTTCCCTCTCCTCGTCCACAAAGATCTTCATGCATATTTCTTCTGTTCGCACCGCCTTTGAGCCAAAGGACACGCCGAAGCACAGGGCGCGGTTTTTATCCAGAAGAGTCCGGAAGAAGGCGGCTTCGTCCGGATCCTCTCTCAACTTTTTCACCCTGGCAATGCAGTCCAGCCTCAGATTGAGAAAACGCCGTTCCTTTACTGCATAGATGCAGGCGTACCGGCGCCCTGTTTTTGTACTGGCGAAAATCTGCAGCGGAAAGCCCTGGATGAGGGTAATATTTCCGCTCCTCTGGCTGTGATTTTCTA
>OGJY01004099.1_pt1 | contig 10923 bp, 10 predicted proteins | sample 1572231 | NCBI WGS metagenome assembly OGJY01 (sample SAMEA2582121, study PRJEB24529) | metagenome | biome: Human gut stool | place: China | collected 2011
GATAGGTTTGGATGATGATGTTGGTTTTAACTGTATGTAGTTTTGAAGGTACATGGAATATGGACAGGAATGAGAAGCAGTGCGAAAGCGCTGTTTTTTTTATCAAAATAAAAATCTCTGTAAGTTAGTCTGATCGGAGTATTGATTATTTTTGGATTTATCCCTAGGAAAAAGCACTGATTTGCGTTATACTAAGAAAGATGTGAATGAAAACATGGTACAAAGGAGATGGAGCAATGATTCGTTTTACATGGTATGAACTGCTTTGGCTGTTTTTCATCTATTCTTTCTTAGGATGGGTGTTGGAGACAGCAGCCGCAACAGTAAAACAGAAAAAATTTGCGAACAGAGGTTTGGTGAATGGACCGTTCTGTGTGATCTACGGTATCGCCGCTCTGTTCATGACATTTGGATTACAGGAGCTAAGAGGAGTCTGGCTTTTTTTATTTGCGACGATTTATGCTACAGTGATTGAATGGGTTGCAGGGCATTTGATCGAGAAGGCATTTAAAGCCAGATGGTGGGATTACTCCAAGATCAGATGGAATCTGGACGGGTATATCTGTATCCCGGCTTCTCTTGTCTGGGGTACTCTTGGATATCTCGGAATCCGCTGGGGAAATAGATTTGCGATTATAGTATTTAAAATGTTGCCGCTGTTCCTGATGAAGATCCTTGTGTTGGTTCTTCTTGGAATACTTATTGTGGATATCCTTGGTTCTTATTTACTTCTGCGAGGAAAAGGAAAGAATCTGGCGCGTTGGGAAGCTACGAATGAGGGACTGGACAGAGTCAGTGATAAGCTTGGTCGTATGATTTCCACTTGGGTTGGAAAACGTATCCAAAAAGCGTATCCAAAGGCAGTCGAACTGATCCGCAAGGAAGAGGAAGCGGAGAAGGGAAAAGTATTTGCCGCAGGCTGTGGGTTCTATAAGATTGTGCTGTTGTTCTTTGTCGGAGCATTTCTTGGAGATATTACAGAGACGATTTTCTGCAGGATTACGGCAGGTGTGTGGATGAGTCGCTCCAGTGTGGTCTGGGGACCGTTCAGTATTGTTTGGGGACTGGCGATCGCACTTGTGACAGCAATGCTTTACAAATATAAAGATAAGAGTGACAGTTTCTTATTTATCATCGGTACGTTGCTCGGTGGAGCGTACGAATATCTTTGCAGCGTGTTTACCGAAATTGTATTCGGGAAAGTTTTTTGGGACTATAGCGAGATTCCATTTAACTTAGGAGGCCGAATCAACTTGTTGTACTGCTTCTTTTGGGGAATTGCGGCAGTTGTTTGGTTTAAGAAGATTTATCCGTACATTTCCGCATGGATCGAGAAAATCCCGATGCTGGTAGGGAAGCTGCTTACCTGGTTTTTGATCGTGTTCATGATCTGCAATGTTGCGGTGTCATGTATTGCACTCGTTCGTTATGACGAACGTGGAAAAGGTGTTGTAGCGGAAAATAGTATTCAGAAGTGGGCAGATGAGCATTATGATGATGTGAAGATGGAGAAGATTTATCCAAACGCAAAAGCGACAGAATAGAAAAAGTGTTGATGCACAGAAGAGGGTTTGTGTATCAACACTTTTTTGAGTGTATTATAAAATTAGATATTGTCTGTCGTGGAAAGAGAAGCATCTGTCTCAGGAAACAGAAGTGCAGGAACGAAGTAAAACCAGCGACCGAAGAGTCGGGCAATGAATCCAACAAGCAGAGCAGCGATGATAGTTCCTTCACGTACTCCGTTTAATTCTTTTGCAAAGACAAAGGAAAGCAGTGCTGCCATAACAGTCATTGTAACATCGAAAGCAATTTTTGTGCTTCCAAATTCTCGTTCGCATGTCTGTACAACAGCGCGAACGAAGGATTCACCTGGAAGCATTGCAACATCTGCAAGAACTTCGCAGTAGACACCGAATCCGAGAATGATACATCCAATCAGAAGTGCAATGACCTTGAACAGATAGGAATCCGGGTGAACGAAAGATAAGAGAAGCATTGTCCAGTCGATAAAGTATCCGAACAAGATTGAAATCGGAATCTGTAATAGGTGTTCTAATTTAAAATCTTTGCGAAGGATCATAAGCTGCAGTGCGATTAAAAAGAGACTGAAGATAATCGTAAAGTTACCGAGTGTGAGTGAGAAATTCAAGCTCAGTACATAAGGGATAGAGGAAATCGGAGAAGTTCCGAGGTTCGCCTTTGTGACGAGACTAACACCAAGGGAACTGATAAATAATCCGACCAAAAAGATGAGATAGCGTTTAAATTTTTCCATTTGATTTAAGTCCTTTCTTTCACGTGAAGTTTCTACATCTAAGAAGTTTCTATATCTAAGAAGTTTTCTGTATTAATAGGTGAGATTAAAGTTTAGACAGATTGTATTACTTGTCGCTGGAATTTTGAGAAGAAAGATTATCCTGTACCTTTTGAAATGTCTTTAGAAAGAAATTTAAATCTTCTTCGGATATTCCTGCAAGAGCAACAGCTTCTATTTCATGAAATTTCTGCTCAACGATCTGCTGCAGCCTGCGTCCGTTTTTTGTGAGAAACACATGAAATGATCTGCGGTTTCCATTTAATATTCGGCGTTCCACCATGTTCTGGTCTTCCATGCGATTCAGGACAGAAGTGAGAGAACCAGCCTCAATATGACAGGCGGCAGCAATCTCTTTCTGATTTGCACCGTCATGATCTTTTAAGTAATCCAAAACCTTTGGCTGTCCAAGGGTCAGACCGTAAGGCTTCAGCTGTTCCATCAGCTGCTTCTGTATCATCATATGGTTTGACATGGAGAGATAGTGAAAGGATTCCATTTTAAATACCTCCAAAATAACTGTTAGAATTCAAACAATTATGATTATAACAATCTGAATGCGAATGTCAAGAGGTTTCATAAAAAGTCCAAGTGATGGTTCCTATAAAACAGGAAAGTAATTCATAAAGTGTGTAAAGAAAGCTTGCTGAAAATGTCAAAAAGTCTTATAGTAGTAGAGGCGAGATAGATAAAAAAGAGCAATCTTTGCTTTTGGGGGATAAAGCATAAGAAAATGCGCAACATTTTAAGGAGTGCTTCAGAATAGTTATCCAAATACATTTACGGAGAGGAAAAAGGTATGATGGAGAATAAAAAAATGCGGGCAGAGCATCCGAAGAGAGAGCTTGCAGTGGATATTTTGTATGATATTATAGGAAGTATTTTGTTTGGTGCCGGAATCTATACATTTGCAGAGGCAGGAAATTTTGCGCCTGGAGGAATCTCAGGTATTGCCTTGATCATGAACAAGTTATGGAATCTTCCGGTCGGTACAATGACGTTGATACTGAATATTCCACTGGTTATCATCAGTTATAAAACAGTAGGAAAGCGGTTTTTGATAAAGACTGCGAGGACGATGATTATTTCAACGATCTTCGTCGATCTTGTATTTCCAATGTTTCCGTTCTATACAGGACAGCGTCTGCTTGCAGCGATTTACTCGGGAGCATTGCTCGGACTTGGAATGGTTCTTTTCTATATGAGAGGTTCTTCTTCGGGTGGAGCGGATTTCCTGACAATGACGATCAAAAAGAAGAGACCGCATATGTCTCTTGGGCGATTGACGCTGCTGATCGACCTGATTATTATCTTGATCGGATGGCCGGTATTCGGTGATGTTGATTCGGTTCTTTATGGATTGATCGCAGTATTTGTCTGCTCTATGGTAATTGACAAGATCCTTTACGGAATCGGTGCAGGATCACTTGCGATTATCGTAACATCGAAAGGAGAGGAAACAGCGGAGGAGATTGGAAGAATCACCGATCGTGGTGTTACTTCTCTGGAAGGAATGGGGACTTATACGAAGAGTAAGAGAAATGTTTTGCTCTGTGCATGTTCTAAGTCAGAAGCGTATCTTGTGAAAAATGCAGTTTACCAGGTAGATGACTCGGCCTTTGTAATGTTTACTGAGACAAGTGAAGTGCTTGGAGAAGGATTCAAGGAAAGTCTGGATGAGTTGTAAATAAAATAGAAGAACAGTTACGAATATGAAATATAAAAAGCTGCTGTCCATCTGTTGTTTACGAGGTTTGTGAACAACAGACGGACAACAGCTTTTCTATATGCTTTATATGTATAGATTTGTTTTCAAAGATTCAAAAATGTTAATCTTCTTTCGCCCAGTCGAAGGAATATTTAACAGCCTTGTGCCAACCCTTCAGTTTCTTTTCACGGATTTCCGGGTCAATTGAAGGTTCAAAGATCTGATCAATCGCCCAGTTCTCTTTGATTTCTTCAAGACTGTTCCAGTAGCCGACTGCAAGTCCAGCCAGATAAGCAGCTCCCATAGCAGTCGTCTCAACGCAGACCGGACGGTGGACAGGTGCGTTGATCAGATCAGCCTGTGTCTGCATCAGGAAGTTATTTGCGCTTGCGCCGCCATCTACTTTCAGGGAAGCGAGATCGATGTCGGAATCTGCCTTCATGGCAGTCAGGACATCATATGCCTGATAAGCGAGAGACTCGAGGGTCGCACGGATGATATGGTATTTATTTACCCCACGTGTCAGGCCTACGATCGTTCCGCGGGCATACTGATCCCAATAGGGAGCACCGAGTCCGGTGAAAGCAGGTACAACATAACAGCCGTTTGTATTTTTCACTTTCTTTGCCATGTATTCGCAATCGTCAGCGGAATCAATCAGACGCAATTCATCACGCAGCCACTGGATCGCTGCACCGGCAACAAAGATAGAACCTTCCAGAGCATATGTAACCTTTCCGTCAAGTCCCCAGGCAATCGTGGTGACAAGGCCGTTGTTGGAAAAGACAGGTTTTTCTCCGGTGTTCATCAGAAGGAAGCATCCGGTTCCGTAAGTATTCTTCGCATCTCCCGGTTTGAAACAGGTCTGACCGAAAAGTGCAGACTGCTGATCTCCGGCAGCACCGGCGATTGGGACCGCTCCGCCAAGGACGGATGGATCTGTCTCTCCGTAAATGCAGCTGGAAGGCTTCGGTGTCGGAAGCATACAGCGTGGGATCTGAAGTTCTTCGAGAATCTCGTCATCCCAGTCTAATGTATTGATATTGAAAAGCATGGTTCGTGATGCGTTGGAGTAGTCTGTAACATGTACTGCGCCTTTCGTCAGTTTCCAGATCAGCCAGGTCTCTACTGTACCAAAGAGCAGTTCTCCGCGCTCGGCACGTTCTCTTGCTTTCGGAACGTTGTCGAGAATCCAGTGGATCTTTGTTCCTGAGAAATAAGCATCAAGTACAAGACCTGTTTTCTGGCGAAACTCTTCTGTCAGTCCTTTTTCTTTCAAAGAATCGCAGAATTCAGCAGTACGACGACACTGCCAGACAATCGCGTGGCAGACCGGATCACCGGTATTCTTATCCCATACGATGGTTGTCTCGCGCTGGTTCGTGATACCGATTGCAGCGATATCAGAAGGTTCCGCGCCGATGATGTTCATAGCCTCCACAGCAACTCCGAGCATGCTTGCCCAGATCTCGTCCGCATCGTGCTCTACCCAGCCTGGTTTTGGAAAATACTGTGTGAATTCTCTCTGCGTGACGCTGCAGATTTCCCCTTTTTTATTAAATAAAATGCAGCGGTTACTTGTGGTTCCGGCATCTAATGCCATAACGTATTTTGACATAATATGTGCCTCCTCATTCTAGTATTACTCAGAACAGTAATCGAGGTTCGTTCTGTTCTATATTCTAATAAGATAAGAATATCATAATCGGAAGGTGGGTTCAATGGACGAAAGGTGCTGTAATAACTAAATTTTCGCATTTTACTGTATTTTACTGTATGCATGCTTGCAAATCTTTTTGCGATACCGTAAAATAAATTTTGAATTGCTTTTCAGCAGTTCGCCTTATGCAACTAATAACGATACAGAGACATTAGAAAGTTTTATTTTCTTATGCATTTTTATAATAAGAAAGGCGGTATATTCCATGGGAATGATACGTGCTGAAAAGCTTGTATTTGAGTATGATAAACGAGACGAAGAAGGTAATGTGATCGGATCCCATCGCGCCATTGACGGAGTTGACATTGATGTCCCGCAGGGGTCTTTTGTGGCGATTCTTGGACATAACGGTTCAGGAAAGTCTACCCTGGCGAAGCATATGAATGCGATTCTTGTCCCGACAGGTGGAACGATGTGGGTGGACGGAAGAGATACGAAAGATCCGAATGAGCTTTGGAACATCAGACAGAGCGCCGGAATGGTATTTCAGAATCCGGACAACCAGATCATTGGTACTGTAGTAGAAGAGGAAGTAGGATTCGGTCCGGAGAACTTAGGAGTTCCTACGGACGAGATCTGGAAACGGGTAGAGAACAGTCTGCGTGCAGTCGGTATGCTGGAGCGCAGAAAGGATTCTCCGAATAAACTGTCCGGAGGCCAGAAGCAGAGAGTGGCGATCGCGGGGGTGATCGCGATGGAACCGAAGTGCATCGTGCTCGATGAGCCGACGGCGATGCTTGATCCGAATGGACGAAAAGAAGTGATTGAAGCGGTAGAGCAGCTTCGAAAAGAGAAGAATGTTACGGTGATCCTGATCACACATTATATGGAAGAAGTGATCGATGCGGATCAGGTATTTGTAATGGATGAAGGGCATGTGGTGATGCATGGTACACCAAAAGAGATCTTCAGCCGGGTAGATGAACTTAAGAAGTACCGTATGGATGTACCACAGGTGACAATGCTGGCAGACGCATTGATTCAAAAAGGAGTTCCGCTGCCGAAAGGAATTCTTAGAAGGGAAGAATTGGTGGATGCCTTATGTCAATTAAGTTAGAAAATATCAGTTATGTATATAGCCCAGGAACTGCATATGAGCATCATGCGCTGAAGGATGTCAGTCTTGAGATCCCGCAGGGACAGTTCGTTGGAATCATTGGACACACGGGTTCGGGAAAATCAACCTTGATCCAGCATTTGAACGGTCTGATGAAAGCAACCTCAGGGAAATTACTTTATGAGGGACAGAACATTTACGAGGACGGATATGATATGAAGAAACTGCGTACACAGGTAGGACTTGTGTTCCAGTATCCGGAGTATCAGTTGTTTGAAGTTGATGTGTTAAGTGATGTGTGTTTTGGACCGAAGAACCAGGGACTTTCCAAGGAAGAGTGCGAGAAGCAGGCAAGAGAAGCCCTGGAGCTCGTAGGATTTCCGGAGAAATATTATAAGCAGTCCCCGTTTGAATTATCCGGAGGTCAGAAGCGTCGTGTGGCAATCGCGGGAATTCTTGCAATGCATCCGAAGGTACTTGTTCTGGATGAGCCGACAGCCGGACTGGATCCGAAGGGACGAGATGAGATCTTAGATCAGGTGAAATTGCTTCATGAGAAGACCGGAATGACGGTTATTCTTGTTTCCCATAGTATGGAAGATGTTGCGAAATACGTGGAGCGCCTGATCGTGATGAATGATGGAGAGAAGATGCTTGACGGTACACCGGAAGAAGTGTTCCGTCATTATAAAGAGCTTGAGGCTGTTGGACTGGCAGCACCACAGGTAACATATGTAATGCATGATCTGAAAGAAAAAGGATTTGATGTATCAGCAGATGCGACAACTGTGGAAGAGGCTGCGGACGAGATCTACAACTTCCTGAAGAAGAGACAGGAGGTGCAGTCATGATCAGAGATATTACGATAGGACAGTATTATCCGGCGCAGAGCCCGATCCACAGACTGGATCCGCGTGTGAAGATTGTCTGCACATTGATCTTTTTGGTTTCTTTATTTGTGCAGAACAGTGTGCTTGGATATGCATTGGCATTTGTATTTCTTGCGTGCATGATTCACATTTCTAAAGTCCCGGCAAAGTTTATCGGAAAAGGACTTAAGCCGATTGTGATCTTGTTATTGTTTACAGTGGCTATGAACTTGTTCCTCACAAGAGGCGGTGCAGTGTTATTCCATTGGGGAATCATTACAATCACAGAGACAGGGCTTCGTACGTCTGTGTTCATGGCAGTTCGTCTTGTACTGCTTGTTGCAGGATCTTCTTTGATGACATTTACAACGACTCCGAACGGACTGACAGATGGACTGGAGAAGCTGCTTCATCCACTGAACCGAATTCATGTACCGGTACACGAAATTTCGATGATGATGTCTATTGCACTGCGTTTTATTCCGATTCTGCTGGAAGAGACAGACAAGATCATGAAGGCACAGATTGCAAGAGGTGCTGATTTTGAATCAGGAAATATTATCCAGAGAGCAAAGGCAATGATTCCGATTCTTGTTCCGCTTTTCGTGTCTGCATTCCGAAGAGCGAATGATCTGGCGATGGCAATGGAAGCCCGCTGTTATCATGGTGGCGAAGGGCGTACAAAGATGAAGCCTTTGAAATATCATTATCAGGACAGACTTGCTTATGCAATCACATGGGGGTATCTGATTGCGATTGTAGTAATCGGAAGATTTGTGCCGTTTAAATTGTGGATTTTTTAGAATAAAATAAATAGAGAAGAGGGACGGAGATTTCTGTCCCTTTTATTTACGCGAGCAACGAGTCAAAGTCCGTGCTTGCACGAGACCTTGGCGACTGCCGCGATAACTTGAGAAACTCGCGAAGCGTGTTTCTCATAGTTCGTAATTATGAAAAACAAGGAAGCAACAAAATAAGAGAAGAAACAAATAGATTAACAGGAGGGTATTATGAGTGAGAAATCGTTGAGTAAAAATACAAGAAAAAATGTGATCCTGCTGCATATTGCAGTTATGTGCTTTAGCTTTTCAGGAGTGATCGGTCAGTATGTACAGGTACCGGCAGTACAGGTGGCAATGGGAAGAGTTATCTGTTCTTCACTGCTTTTGCTGGCAATATCTCTGGTCTGCAAGGATAAGCTGACGCTTGATTCAAAGAAAGATTATGGTCTTATGATCATGACAGGTGTGGTAATGGCAATTCACTGGTCAAGCTTCTTTCAATCCATCCAGACATCGTCTGTAGCAATTGGAACGATTACATTCTCTACATTCCCGCTGTTTCTGACGTTTTTAGAGCCGTTATTATTTCATGAGAAGATTCGTGGCAGGAATATTTTGAATGCACTGATCCTTCTGCTGGGAGTATTGATCACAATTCCGGAGTTTTCTGTGGAGAATAAAGTAACGGTCGGAATCATCTGGGGAATGATTGCGAGCTTTACATATGCAGTGATGACATTGTCGAACCGGTATTTTGCCAACAGATACAAAGGACGTACAATCTGTCTATATGAACAGGGAACAGCAGCTGTTGCACTGCTTCCGGCACTGGGATTGGTGAAAGCGGACTGGCGTCCGGTGGATTTTGCAGGAGTTGTAACGATTGGCTTTTTGTGTACGGCAATTGCATATTCTTTATATGTGACGGCGCAAAAGGGTGTGAAAGCACAGACAGCGGGAATTATCTCAGGAATGGAGACGGTGTACGGCATCGTATTTGCACTTCTGTTCTTAAGAGAGATCCCGACAGTCAGGGAACTGGTCGGAGGAGCGGTGATACTTGGAATTGCATTTTATTCGTCCCTGCACAGTGAGGACGAATTGTAAGAAATTTTTAAGAATTGCATCGGGAAATATTTAAATCATGAGCGGTATAGTATGGCTGTAAAGAAAAAGAGGGGAGAGACGAAAGAAATGGAGGCAGAAAAAATATTAGTAGTAGATGATAATAAAGAAATCGTCTATTCCATCAGTGAACTGTTAAAATATGAAGGCTATGAGATTTTGAAAGCTTATGATGGTATGGAAGCACTGGATATCATGGAGCGGGAGAATGTAGACCTGATCCTTCTGGATGTGATGATGCCAAGGCTCAATGGTCTGTCGGCGTTGATGAAACTGCGTGAGAAAAGCAGGATCCCGGTGATCATCCTGTCGGCCAAGACAGAAGAAAGTGATAAGGTATCGGGACTTACGCTTGGGGCAGATGATTATATCGAAAAGCCTTATGATATAGACATTCTCCTTGCAAAGATAAAAGGCATTTTCAAGCGCAGATATCAGCGCAGCATTCTTTCTGTGAACGGCGTTACGCTCAATCTCGCCGACCGCACGGCAGAAATTGACGGCAAGCCTGTCGAACTGCCGGCAAAGGAATTCGACCTTCTGCAACTGCTGATGGAAAATCAAGGCAAGGCACTCAAAAAGGAATATCTGTTCAACACCGTATGGGGCAGTGACAGCAATTCGGAATTGCAGACACTTCATGTGCATATCAACCGACTGCGGCAGAAATTAGGCGATGATCCGAAAAATGCAAAGCGGCTGATTACCGTCTGGGGTGTGGGGTACAAATTCGTATGAAAGCATTTCGTAAACTTTGCATAACGATAACGGCAGTATTTGTCCTGCTTGCCGCAGTGCTGAATGTATGCCTTTTGCGCACGGATAACAGCAGCGGCATCTACCGTGTGGAAGTGAAACGGCTCACCGATGAAATAACACAGACTGGTTCTTATGACCTGTCGCAATATCCGCATTTAACAGGCGTTTTTACAGGCGACGACTTGTACACCTCCGATGAGCCGTATGTCATCATTGATGGGAACGATACGCTCTATCGTGTGGAATATACGACCGAAAATAATCATCACGATTTGATGATCGTCAACAGCGTGTTCGGGGCGATTTTTCTGATATTGATGTGTGTGCTTTTGTACATCAGGCAACATATCATTGTGCCGTTCGGCAGACTGAATGATGTGCCGCAGGAGCTGGCAAAAGGAAATCTTGCGGTAGAGATACCGGAGGAAAAAAGCCGCTTTTTCGGCAAATTTACATGGGGCATAAATCTTCTGCGTGAAAGCATCGAGGACAGCCGCAAAAGAGAGTTGTCCATGCAGAGGGATAAGAAATTACTGCTCCTTTCACTGTCCCATAACATAAAAACAGACCTTTCGGCGATAAAACT
>OGJY01004118.1_pt1 | contig 10864 bp, 17 predicted proteins | sample 1572231 | NCBI WGS metagenome assembly OGJY01 (sample SAMEA2582121, study PRJEB24529) | metagenome | biome: Human gut stool | place: China | collected 2011
GTGCTTCATAATTACAGGTGGTAAGCACACCACGTTGTCGAGAACTTCCCCCCACTGCGACAGGTTTGCCCTGTAGCGTTGGATTTTCACGGATTTCAACAGAGGCATAAAAGCAATCCATATCAATGTGAATAATTTTTCGGGTGGAGTTCATGCTGTAAGTGCGGTCAAAATTAGGCGTGTTTTTAGTATATCGAAAAGAAAATAACTGTTCAAGCATACAGTTATTGAAAGGCCCACATTACGTGGGCTAGATAAGAAAATTAACGATCAGAAAGAACGGTTTTATCACCAAACTGGATAACGCGTTCAATAGGATAAACATCAATTTTTTCTTGTTGGTTCATAAAGACTTTACGTGCATCTTCAGCCAATTGAACAAACGGAATTTGTAAATTAATATTTATGGATTTACCCGGTTGTAATGGGGTTTCTAAATTGATTTGCATATCTTGGCTGTAAATAACTTTGCGGTTATTCACATACACGCCTACCCATTGAATGTTTTTAATTGGTTTTTGACCAATGTTAGTGATTTCATGTTTAAATGCACTTAATGCTTGGCCGTTTTCATCAACCACCATTTCACGGTTACCAATATTGATGGCAAGGTATTTGTCGATGTTATCACTCGCTTTTACCGCTTGTTGGGTTTGTGTTGCTTTTGCGGGTGTTGCTTCTTTTGCAATAACTTGTGTGTTAAATGCTAAACATAATGCACCTAATGAAAGTGCGGTCAGAGATTTTAATGTTTTCATTATTCGATTCCTTATAAAAAAGTGGCAAAATTTTACCCTAACTTCTCAGGTTAATAAATAGCTTCTTTTCCTTTCTTGGATTTTTTGATAAACTGCCGAACGATTTTGGGGCTGATTCTGGATTCGACGGGATTAGCGAAGCCCAAGGTGCACGTCGAGGTGCGGTAGGCCTCGTAAATAAACCGCAAAAAAATAGTCGCAAACGACGAACAATACGCTTTAGCAGCTTAATAACCTGCTCATAGCCTTCGCTCCCCAGCTTCCGCTCGTAAGACGGGGATAAAGCGGAGTCAAACCAAAACGAGATCGTGTGGAAGCCGCTGTTTGAGGATCGAAGCACTAAATTGAATCAAACTAGCTTAAGTTTAGCGTGTCTGTCCGCATGCTTAAGTGAAATTAAAGACGAGACTAAACGTGTAGTACTGAGGGTAGAGTAATTTCGGACGCGGGTTCAACTCCCGCCAGCTCCACCAAATAACGATCCAAAGCAAACTTATCAAATCCTAAAGGCCCTTGAAAATGTTGACTTCAAGGGCTTTTTCATATCCTAAGCGTTCCTATCCAACCCTATAAAATCCTTGAGTTTTAGTTATATGTTTAGTTATACTGATAGCCGTATAGCTAAAATGGTATAACTAAAATCATTCAAAGTCTGCTGGTTAATGACATTAACGATATTTTAGCTATATCCAAATTTTAGAAAGTCTGAATTGTCGTCGGAGTTATTCAGAACAGTTTTAACATTCAGAAAGGTGAGATATGGCACGCACAATTACACCACTAAACAACACGAAAATAGACAAGGCAAAGCCACAGCAAAAAGAATTCACTCTATCCGACGGTAAAGGACTTTACTTGTTGATTAAACCCAATGGGGCTAAGTTATGGAGATTTAACTATTACAAGCCATTCACACAGCCAAAGAAAAGAGCATTAATTGGCGTCGGTAAATACCCTGATATTTCATTACAGCAGGCAAGAGCAATCAGAGAGGAATATTTATCTTTGCTCGCTCAAAACATCGATCCCGCAACATATCGCCGACAACAAGAGCAAACAAAAAAAGATGAGCTGAATAATACCTATGAAGCGGTGGCGTGGGCGTGGTTTGAATATAGAAAAACTAAAAAGAATTTTTCAGCTGACTATCAGAAAGATGTAGAAAGTTTAATAAGAAGAAACTTACTTCCACACTTTGGACATTTACCAATTTCTCAAATTACCGCTCCTTTGGCTTTGAAAGCATTTAAACAATATCAAGACGAGGGCAAGTTAGAGAAACTTAAACGCTCAATTCAGAAACATAATGAGATTATGACTTATGCTTTACACAGAGAAATAATACAGTCAAATCCAACAGCGAATATATCAAAGGAATTTGATAGCCCAACAGTAGAGCATTTCAAAACAATTAAGCCCGAAGATTTAAGCGAGTTTATATACACGTTAAATCACGCTCAAATTCAATTACAGACACGTTATTTAATCTTATGGCAATTACTTACTATGACACGCCCAAATGAGGCGGCAACAGCACGCTATGAGGATATTGACGAAAAAGCCAAGATATGGACTATCTATATTCAAAAAGGCATTAAGGAAGATGATAAAGGGAGAGTTCATAAGATAACACTATCACGACAAGCCTTAGCTTTATTGAGAGAAATTAAGAAATTGAGCGGGGGAAAAACTTATTTATTCCCTAGTATGAAAAATCCACAATCACACGTAAATACACAGACAGCTAATAGTGCGATTAAACGAATGGGATATAAGGGAAAGTTGGTGGCTCATGGATTAAGAGCTATTGCTAGTACTTACCTCAATGAGAAAGGTTATAATAGCGAATTAATCGAGGTAGCATTATCTCACATGAAGTCAGATCGAATTAAGGCGGCTTATGACCGTGGCGAACGATTAGAACAGAGATTTAAATTACTTCAAGTATGGGGCGATTTTATTGAGGAATGTTCGCAAGGGGCGATTCCTAAATATCATTTACAGATAGTAGTTTAAAACTTAATAAAACTTAGTAAAATTGAGATGTTATTTAGTATATTTTACTAATTTAGAAAACTTTAGATTAAATAGAGATTGAACATAGTGCGACTAGGTGAGGCGTAATTAACCACACTGAAAGATAGTAACCCTTATTGCTATTTGTCGCACTTCCTCCAATAAGGGCAACGCTAAGGGGCGTTTATGATTGATATTCAAGGTGAGCTATTACAGATAAAACAGCAACGAGAGCAAAAATATATTTCAATCGTTGAGTTATTGGATTTCCTAAAAAAACAAAGCCCAAATTCTTCATTTAAAGATATAGCAAAATGGTTACTTGTAAAACTAGAACTTAATGATAGTAGAAATGTTGATATATTTAGCTATACTGACTATCAGAATTGGGAGCATGAGTATGAAATCCCTAACTTTTGCGTACCGTTGGAAATAGAAGAAAAACCCGTAGAATTATCACCATCTACTTTCTTTGATGCTTTAAAAGGGATTGACGTTGTCCCGTTATTTGGGCGAGGAAATACCGCTGATAACTATCTACCTATGGATAAGTCCGATATTTACCTTGAGCGAGCTAGAATAGAGAAGTTTTTAGGATTTAGCACTATTAATAATGCGTCTAACGAAATATTTATTGAGAAGAATTGCGCAATAGAAAAAGCCCAAAACACACAGCTACAAGCTGAAAATGAACGCTTAAAAGCTGAAAACGCAGAACTTAAAGCGCAATTACAAGATAATGCACAGCAACAAAGCGCGGTAAATTATGATGATTTTTCTATCTATGGGCATAAATCCGAATTATTAGAGATTCTTTTCAAAGTTACCGCGGAACTTTGGGCTGATTCTGAAACCCCGCCTAAAAATTCAGTGATTGAACAATGGATAGAGACTAATTACCCGGTTAAAGATTACCCTTATGTAAGTAAAGCCGTGCGCCAATACATAGCGACAATTCTTAGACCACAGCCGAAATTAAAGTAAGGGTGAACCTTTACAAATCCTTTCTACGCAAGCATTTTACGAGGGTTTAGCCTTATGGGTTGAACCCTTTTTTGTGGGTTGAACTTAGACCATATTAGACTAGGTCGAATTTTTACACATCTATAAAACCATTCCACAATACCCCCACACCGCCACTGCTGGCGGTTGATATTCGTTTATAAACATAAGGGGTAAGCAATGACACTTCAACTACAAACTGATCCAAATAAACGTTGTTCATTGGCAGAGGTTAAAAACCTTGCCGGAGGCGTATCACATACATTCATTTATCAACAGGTGAAAAAAGGCTTGTTAGCGCCGCCTGAAAAATTAGGGCGCATGAGCCGTTGGAAATATGCCGATGTGATGGCGTGGCTTAATGGCGAAACCGCACAAGCGCACTAACTGAGGGTGAAAAAATGAATCAATCAGATCGCATTATCCGCCGCCTTGAGACCATGAAAATGTTAGGCGTAAGCAAATCCACCTTTGCCGATTGGCAAAACCCTAAATCGAAACGTTACCGCCCAGACTTTCCAAAGAAAATTCAATTAGGGGTTAATTCAGTCGGTTACTTGGAAAGTGAAATCAACTCTTACATTGCCAAACTGGCAGAAGCAAGAGCATAGGAGGGCATTAATGATTATTTCCACCACCAGCACCGGCGAACAGCGCCGCTTTATGCTTGAGCGTTTAAGAGAGCGCCCACACAGCACCAACGAACTACGACAAATGGGCGTTTATTACCCACCGGCACGCATTAAGGAATTTCGCAATCAAGGTTATTTGATTGATACGTTCTTTCGTGATGAAACCGACAACACCGGCTTAACCCACCGTGTAGGCGTTTATGTGCTACATGAAAACGCAGTAAGCCAAAATACTTAATATAACGAGCACAGGGAGACTTTAATAATGAGCAATACAAACATTCAAGTTAATAAAGAAAATCGCAACACAGCGACGCTATGGAACATTTACGGAGCTATTGAGGAAGCCTATGAAATAGCAGACGCAACATTAGACGGCAAAATTACCAAAACAGCCACCACCGAAGATGGGGAGAAAGTACAAATCCCATTCACTCACAAAGACGGCTTAGAGTTTGTTTTAGATAGATTAAGTGTAGTGCTATCAGATATTGACTACTTGAAACGGCAAATCGAAGTGCTGGCTATTCATAAAGAACACAAAGCTGATGCGAATTATTTACCGCTGGTGGATTAACAAGGCAAAGGAAGAATAAATGATGAATGAATTAACGGTAAAACAAAGTGATTTTTGCCTGTTTTACATTGAAACTGGTAACGCAAGCGAAGCCTATCGCCGAGCCTATGACGCTGAAAATATGAAACCTGAAACCGTAAATCGCCGAGCCTTTGATTTAATGGAAAACAGCAAGATTAAGGCAAGAATTGAGGCATTGCAGGCAGAACACCGCAAGGAACATAACATTACAGTTAGCGATATTCTGAACAAGCTAGAAGATATTTACAGCGAGGCAATGAAAAAGGGAAATCTATCCTCTGCAGTATCTGCAGTGATGGGACAAGCAAAAGTTTTAGGCTTTGATAAACAAATAATCAATCTTGAGGGCGATACAAAACCCTTGCCTACTGTGATTAACGTAACCTTTAGCGATGAACCCTAAAAGGAGAATTTATAGTGAAATGCGCCATAGCAAAAAACAATGAATTACTGCTTAAGCAAGCAATTCAACACTATAGAAAATCGTCTCAAATCTTCACGTTTATGAGCCTATACAGCGATAACGAGCCATATCCGATATATGAGGTTATTCAAGTGTTAGGACAGCGCCTTAATGCGATTCAGAGCGAAATAGATAGCTTTACGAAGATGGCAGCAGGGACACGGAAGAACGAGCGATTAGAAACGAGTTTTTACACCACAAAGAAACATTTAGAGAGCATGGAAAAGCGATTAAAGGAGATGACACTATGAAAACCGAAATTATAAACCTATTACAAGCCACACAAGCCCTTGATGGTGGAAATCAAGGCATTAATGCACGCGATGTTCACCGACTTTTGAGATCAAAACGGCACTATTCAATGTGGATTAAAGCGCGAATTAATCAAGCGGGCTTTATTGAAAATCAAGATTTTGCCATTGTTCAAAGTTTAGTCGTCGATTTGCCAAAATTGGCAAGTAAAGAAAGTGATTGTTTTTTGCGCAACAAAATGGGGGGGCAAAAAGAAACCCGAGGAGGACACAATAGGGTTGATTATATTGTTACCCTTGATATGGCAAAGCACCTTTGCTTAATGGAGAAGAACGAAATCGGCAGAGCGGTCAGACAGCACTTTATTGACGCAGAAAGACAGTTAAGACAGGTTGCGTCAACGGTTTATAAAAACACGCTTGCCAAAACACAGGCACGGTTGGCGGCAATCGACCATAACCGCGAAATGACGGATGCAATCAAGGCAACATTACAGCGCACCAATAAAGCCCCTAAAGCGTTTTATTACTCAAGGGAACAGGAAATGCTGGATAGTCTTGTTTTAGGTGAAAACGTGCGCCGGTGGAAGAAACAGCAGGGCATTATTGGCAATGTGCGTGACAGATTCACCACAGAACAACTAAACACACTGAAAACCTTGCAGACCACCAACACCGCGCTAATTAATTTAGGCATGAACTACTACGAGCGCAAAGGACGATTGATAACACTGGCAGAACGGGAGCGTCACCATTCATAAACAAAAATGCCTATGCTTTCACAAGAATGGGCATAGGCAAGATCAAATATCAATTGAACGAGTTTATTATATGAATAGTTACGCAGAAAGAAAAGGCAGAAGTTCAAAAAAGAAAAATGAATTTAAGCGATTCACAAATGGCAGCACTTACTCGATGTTACGCCATGATATGATCAACAGTAAAGAAGTAGGACAGTTAAGTCTTGCAGCACGATGGGTATTAATGAAGATGATAGGGCTTTACAATAAAATCAATAATGGTGACTTATCCGCTCCACTGAATAAAGCTAAAGAAACCTTTGGATTATCTAAGCCGGGATTGAAAAAAGCACTTGATGAATTAAGTGAAGCCGATTTTTTGGAGGTTACTCGACAAGGTGGCAAGAATCAATGTTCGCTTTATGCCTTAACGTGCTTTCCGCTTAATGATGTGAACAAAGCCGGTATTTCAATTAAAGCAACTGAAAGAGCAAGTGATAAGTGGAAGAAATATTAAATTTGTGTGAGCCAAATTTTTTGTCGAAGACCAAACTCTATTTATCGTTCATTTTTTGAATAATTTTACAGATAAAAAACACAATAAAAAAACATAGCCTATGGCATATAATATATATAGGTGTTAACTCAGTTAACCTATGAGACGAAGAAAAATGCTCTGACAGGTAAACTCAGTTAACCTATAGACCAAAACATTGATTACAAAATAGACAAACTGGTTAACTCAGTTAACATCATTGGTTAACTCAGTTAACATCAAAAAATCTAAATTATCTTGTCTAAGATTAGGTAGTAGCATAAAACTTGGAATATTTAAAATGAGTCTATTAATTCAACAGGCTAAAAGTTTAGCTATTCAATTACACGCAGAGCAAGCAGACAAAGCTGGAAAGCCTTATGTCCACCACCTCAAAGCCGTTACAGATGCGCTTATAGGCAATTCTGATGAAGTTATCATTACAGGATGGTTGCACGATAGCGTAGAAGATACGGGAATAACCCTGGATGAAATTAGTTCTTTGTTTGGTGAGTCAGTGGCGAAAGCTGTGGATGCGATAACTAAACGTAAGGGTGAATCTTATTCTGAATATCTGAACAGAGTAAAAGCTAATCCTATCGCACGGTTAGTTAAGATTGCTGATTTGTCTCATAATATGGATTTATCGCGATTACCAGTAGTCACGGAAAAAGATTTAGCGAGAAGAGAAAAATATATTAATGCTAAAGAATTTTTGGAAAATGCCTCTATTCATACTAGATCTTTAACGAAAGCTGAAATAGAAAGTTTACGACAAAGCAAGCGCGATGCTTATTATCAAATGATGAAACTCTAAAAGAAGCCATAGACTCACATGGTGCCAGGTTCACAACTGGCACCTGCTTAACGTCCGTAACGTGCTATTCCCCATTGTTTATAGCTTGCAGATATTCTAATTATTCTTCCTGTTCTGTGAAACCTCTTTACAACCTTATCACAAAATGGCATTATTTCCCCGCAATCAGGAAAAGTGATTGCCAGCCGTGGAAAGCTGAACTATTTACAATTGGCGAACGACAGCACGCCGCAGAACCGTGCTTTTTTTGTTCGTAACATTCGCACACCTAAAGAATATGCGGATTTTGTTTTCAATCTAAATCCGATCATTCTCTCAATGGTAGAGCGTAATGAGCCGTCTATGACGGGCTGTCTTCCAATTGTGGCAGTTTTCCACCTTGTTACGTTCTACCGCCCGACCGTGGAAAGTCTAGCGGTAGATTCTGAAAACTTACAATTGGAATCTACGCAAATGTATCAATTCATCTTCGCGGCTATCCGCCGTACTGATTTATCAAATCACCTTCAAAAAATCCGTATCACCGCTGATAGCGAACGCAACGCACGCGCTAAGCTTGCCCGCGAGTTCGTCTTAGTGCTTGCTGGAAGAATCAATCTTCAATCAGGCCGCACTTTATCGGCAAATACTTTCCCTTCAATCTCTTTCGCGGAGGTGGCTCATGACTAACAAAACTCCTACACATTGCGCCATTCCGATGGCCAAAGTGGGCAAACTTCATAGTTCTATCCATAAAGCAAAAGCGATTTTGGCATTAATTCGGAACGATGGCGGGGATATGGATTTAGACGGCTTTTATACAAATGAAGAAATTATCAAAACCGTCTTATCTGTGGTTGATGATTATTTAGAGCAAGCTGATCAATCCTCAAAAGTAGATTTTTACTTCACGAAAGGGGGCAAATGATGAAGCAATTAGACGCAATGGACGAAATTACAAAAAATCTTGCCCAAGCGGAAGCTATTCTGCTTATGGTGGATAACAACATAAAGGAAACTGCGGTAAGTGATTCACTTTGGACGGTGCGTGATCTTATTGCGCGGACTAAAGACGCGGTAAATGTGCTTTGGGAGGGCGGAAATGAAACCAACTAACCCAATGGCACAACTTCAACAATGGAAAGCTAATCACCAGCAAGGAAAAATAAATCAGTTCGTGAATGAAATGAACCGCGTGGCCACCAGCAAACGCGGTAAAAATTGCGAAACAGATCGCCAGTTTGCGAAAGTGCAGAAAGCAAATTTGCATCCTGATCAAAAAACGCAACAGGAAGCGCAAGGCGAAGCGAAAGTAAAAAGACTGGTGAATATATTACCTACCCCTCTATCGTTGAAATATGCGCAGATTACACGCCAATTTAAGCTAATTCATGATAGTAACCGCAAATGCCTAGAAGTTTACCCGGACGACTTCCACCACAAACTAAAAATGCGTGATGAGATGGTGGACTTAATCGACCGATTAAAAGCTGGCGGAAAGCTCTTTAATACGCTGGCTAAATCTCAAGGGGTAACATTTTGCCGAGACAATCAAGCTACCCTAAAAGACTTCAATCAGGCTAACGGCTATTTGATTCATAAGTTCAAAGAAGTGATTACACAAATAAACCAGCTCAATATTGAGCGGGTTGAGGGCGAGAAATTACAGGGAGGGGGAGATGAAAGTTGGGGGAAAAGGTTTTAAATACCAGCCATCAAACTCTTTTTAATCGTTATTACAGTTTTCTAGGCGTTTAATAGGGTAGGGGGGAATAAATCTCTAGATGAGTTATTTGTTAAAACCGCTCATTCAATCTAATTTTTACAACCGCAAAATTAACATTTTTGTCTAAAAATATTTTCTTTTTGCGATCTAGATCGAGAAATTAGCAGCCTTTTCTAGACAGGAAGTTATCGATTGTTAAAGTTCTCTATGTTATCCACCAACAGGAGGCTTACTATGAAAAGAGCAAACAAAACAGATAATGCTTTATCACTCAAAGAACAATTTAAGTTATGGCTTGAAGAAGAACAGAAAAGCGATGAGATGATTGTAATGGCAACTATCCCACACATATTAAAAAGGTTTGATTGTAGATTAGGAATTATTAAGGGTAATCGCCTTGAAAAGCGTTATTTAAGCGAGTGGAGAAAGTTATTTCGTATAGACAGGGAAATAGAAAGGAATAGTTTAATATAGCCTTAAATCGCACTGTAGAGGTTATCTATCTCAAATTTTAGATATAAAGATGATGATGGCTAGATATACGATAATTTGTTGATAACCACGCTCCCTATGCCCCGTGGAATGACGTATAGGCTAGGGAGTACCTTTTAGAATTGATGGAAAATGAGTAAAGATAACAGTCATCAATCGACATGGAACGCATTAAATCTGTCCTTTTCAAGCTATCTGATGAATGGTATATTTCATCACGTATGGCAATTTCATGGTTTGATGACTTTGAATTTTAGTTATACGTTTAGTTATACGGAGTAAAAACCAAATTGCACGGTTCTAGCAATAACAAGGCTTACAGGCGGCAATTCAGATAACGCCAGCTCCACCATAAAATAAACCTATCAAGTCCTATGAAAGACTTTAAAGCCTTGAAAATAATGACTTCAAGGCTTTTTTATTGCGCTTTTAACTTCTATCAAACTCTCGAATTTGAGTAGTACGTTTAATCGTTGGCGCTTATTGATTGGTTAAATTGTTGCATTAGTAAAGTGCTTAGTAATCGGTAAATTATCAGCTAAAGGAGAAAAAATGAATATTTTATTATTAGACGGTGGTAAAGAGTTTGGCCATTCACATGGTGAGTTAAATCACACACTTCACAAAAAAGCGAAAGAAGTTTTGACTGTACTTGGACACAATGTACAAGAAACCGTGATTGATGCCGGCTATGATGTTGAAGCAGAAATCGAAAAATTCTTGTGGATGGATGCCGTGATTTGGCAGATGCCAGGTTGGTGGATGCACGAACCTTGGACAGTGAAAAAATACATAGACGAAGTATTAACCGCCGGACACGGCAAGCTTTACCACAGTGATGGCCGTCATCGTGTC
>OGJY01004153.1_pt1 | contig 10789 bp, 7 predicted proteins | sample 1572231 | NCBI WGS metagenome assembly OGJY01 (sample SAMEA2582121, study PRJEB24529) | metagenome | biome: Human gut stool | place: China | collected 2011
ACAGGGTCACGTTCTCCACAGCGCCGTGGGTGGCGTTGGCAATGGCGGCGTTGACGGACTCATACCGGCCGGTGCGCTCGTCCAGGCAGCCCTCCTTGAAGATGGGCTGGCAGGGGCCGTTGGGGTTCAGCTCGTTGGTAGCCTTGGCATCCAGCCAGGACACAGCGCCGCAGAGGCCCAGACGCTCAGGGGTGACCACGCAGCAGTGGGCGGGAGCGAAGGACTGGCAGAGGATGCAGGTGTAGTAGCGGTCCACGGCCTCGTCGGTCATGGAAGCCAGACGGTCGTCCCGGGCGTTGTAGCGGGGGATGGCCACCTCGTCACGGAACTTGGCGGCGGCCTCGGGATCGGTGATCAGGGTGACCTGGCACTTGTCCACAACGGCGTCGAACTCGTCCATGATCATGACGTAGAGCACCTCGGCGAAGTCCTTCAGCCGGAGCCCCGCGTCAAAGGCGGCGTTGCTGACACGGACACGGACCTGGTTCCGCTGGCCGGTGTGCATAACGCCCTCCATGTAGTTGTACCAGGCGTGGAACTTCCGCTCGATGACGGACTCGAAGTCCGGCTGCATCTTCTTACCGGCAACCTCTACGTAGGTGACCAGGGCCAGATCCTTCTCCTGGTCCAGGTCCTTGCCGATGATGTTGATCTTGTGGTCCTCCACCTCACTGGGGTCCTTCATAAGGACCAGCTCGGCGGTGGGGTTCTTGTTGGACCACATCTCGTTGTGCATATCGGCTCTGCGGATGATCTCGCCCTCGAAGGCGGCGGCGAAAGCTACGGGGATAGGCAGCTCCTTCACCTTGATCTTGATGTTCCGCAGCTCCAGGGACTTCTTCACGGTCTCATTGTGGTCCAGCACGGACTCCAGAGCACCGGGGACCTGATTCTCGCCCAGGTCTACATCCACCACCACAGGGAAGCCCAGAGCGATGGCACCGGCACCGGCGGAAACCACCACGGAGTCGATGGGTCCGAAGGTGTTCACGAAGGCGGGCACACGCTCCTTGGTGTACTTCAGCAGCTCGGGAAGGGCACCGGGCTGGACGTTGCCGAAGATCAGAGCGGCACGGATGGCCACGGTGACCACATGGATGACGGAGGTCACGTCATGGCCCAGGGGGATGACACGGAGCTCCAGGCCCATCTTCACGCCGCCTTCGGCGCACTGCTCGATGCAGTCGCCTACCATAAAGGTCATAATGCCCTTGGACTGGTAGTCCTTGACCACCTTTACTACGTCGGCGGGGTTTTCGGCCTTGCCCAGGACCACGGCCACGCCGGGGATATCGCCGGTGACCAGAGGCACACCCAGGGAACGGATGATGGGATCGGACACGAAGCCGATGCCGGACTCATTCTCATAGGGCTTGGCCCCGTCCACATATTTCAGGCCTTCCAGGATCTCCGCGCCTACGGCGGTGGCCAGACCGGCGTTCAGGGCCTGGCCCAGATCCTCCTGATTGGTGATCAGGCTCTTCAGCACGCCTACGCAGGCGGGCAGATCCCCCAGGGTCTTTACCTTTACGCCGGTAGCGGCATAAATGGTGGGGAAGAAATAGGCGGTGTCGGGGAAAGCGATCTCCTTATCCGCGCCGTACTTGGCGATGGCATCGTTCACTGCGCCCTCGGTCAAGCCCGCGACCGCATTGGAACCACCGTAGATCAGATCGGTTAATACACTCATGTGAATTCCCTCCTAACAATTTACTATCGATGATCGATAGCAGTGGGCAAGAAAAACTCCCTGCCTTCCCCTGGGGGAAGGTGGCCCGCAGGCCGGATGAGGGGCGGCACCGGGTCGGTCCTGTGACCGCCCCACACCCGTCAGGGCTTCGCCCTGCCACCCTCTCCCGGGAGAGCTGGGAGGGAGAGCCCCTCCCCGCCGGGAAAGTTTGTGACGGAACCTCCGTCTGGTCCTTACAGCTCCAGGTAGGAGTCGGAGTACAGGACGTGGTTCTTGAAGATATCGCAGGACTTGATGGTTTCCATCAGCCGCAGGTCGCAGGGGTTGACAATGGCGGAGGTCAGGCCCTGCATCATAGCCATGGCGACCAGAGCAGAGTCCATGATGGGCCGCAGAGTCTTGGGTGCGCCGTTGGAGTTGTTGGACAGGCCGCCGGTGGACTTCAGACCCTCGTCGGCGAAGAGCTTGATGGCGTTCAGCACGTCCATCTGCTTGTCCTGCATGCCCTTGACAACCAGGAACAGAGGATCGAACCACAGGTCGGTGGCTTCCATGCCCAGGCTCATGCCCCGCTCCAGCATGTTGTGGCAGTGCTTCATGCGCTCGTCGTTGTCCTTGGCAATGCCGTCGGCAGAGCACAGGGCGATACAGATGGCGTCGTTGGCGGCGGCCAGGTCGATGTTGGAGATACGGGAGCCGGCGTCAGCAGAGTTGACGATGGGCTTGCCGTTGGTCCGGTTGTAGACCTTGATACCGGCTTCGATAGCCTTCTTGTTGGCGGTATCCAGAGCCAGAGGCACGTTGTTGAAGTTCTCCTGCAGCAGCTTGACAGCCCACATCATACGCTCGGGACCGTCCTTCTCGGCAGGTCCGATGTTCACGTCCAGGTAGGTGGCACCGGCAGCGATCTGCTCGGCGGCACGCTTCAGGATGGGGGAGATGCAGTGGATCCGCTCGCCGATGGTCACGAAGGTCTGGGAGTCGGGGTTGTGGCCCTTGTACTGGACGCCCATGTCCACTACTTCGATGGCGGGGACCTTGGTGGCCAGCAGCTCGTCGAAGGACAGCTCCTTGACCTCTTCCTTGGGAGCGGCAGCGGCCTTGGCGGCAGCCTCGGCAGCGGCGGCCTTGGCAGCGGCCTCATATTCCTTATCCTTCATGTACTTGGGCAGCTGAACGGCCTCGGTAGGACCGACGACCACGTTCCAGCCGGGGAGCTTCTCGGCGATCTCGCCCTTCATGACGGCCACCTTGCCGGGGATGATCAGGGTGCGGTTCTTGATCTTGTTCTCAATGTCCAGGTCCGCGAAGGTCTTCTTCACGGAGGTGGAGGAGAACTTACCGGCAGCCCAGGCAGTCAGAACGGACATACCGGAGGCATCGGTGATAATCAGGTTCACAGGCTCGTTGGAGCGCTCCAGCTCGCCGGAAACCAGGAAGTAGGTCAGAGCGAAGTCAACGGTCAGGGCGCAGGGGCTGTTCTCGTCGGCACCGTTCAGGGGGTAGATCTTGGACTCCACCTTCATGGGCTTCTGAGGATCGGTGAAGATGTTCTGACGCAGACCGTACAGAGGCAGAGCCTGGGCGTAGGCCATGTTGTCCAGCACGATGATGGAGGCGTACTTCTCGGTGAACATGGAGGCGTAAGCGGTCTCCAGGTGCATATCGCCGCCGCAGATCTTGGAGAGGTTCACGATGGAGGGATAGCCGAAGCTCCGGTCGCCGTCCTTCAGAGCGGTGCGGCGGACGAGGACGGCATTGGCCAGGGTCTGCTTGGCGTTCTTGCCGGTGACATCCAGAACCAGGTTCTTGTTGCCGGCGGCCTCCAGCTTCTTCACGGTGTCGTAGAGGTCAGCCAGGGTCTCGGCCCAAACGCCCAGAACCACACCGGCTTCCTTGGCCACAGTGTTCATAGCTTCCCAGTTGGCGGGGGTAGCGCCGTCCAGGATGGGCTTGCCGTCCTTCACCTCGGCCAGAGCGGCCTTGGCGCAGTCTACGTCCCAGCACTCCAGGATCAGATCCCGGCCGGCAGCGGCGGCCTTCTTGGCCAGAGCCGCGTAGGCGGCGGCATCGGTGCCCTCGTTGCGGACGAAAATGGTCTCCACGTACATCCGCTCACCGATACGCTCGTAGTCGATCTTGGTCAGAGCGGCCAGCTTGGCGTCCACCTCGGCATCGCTCATAGCGGTGGAGACGGGGACGGAGTACAGGTTCTTGTTGACCAGGGTCTTCTCGTGACGGAACAGAACGGTCTCGCCACCCAGCTTGTGATCCTTACCGAAGGTAATGGTCTTCATGGGGGGCGCGGTCTGCTCGTTGAGCATTGCCTTTGCGTCGTCAGAGAAGTAGGGGCACTTATCGATGGCGATGGCGCCCTGGGCCACCTTCATGCAGAATGCCATACAGGTGGGGCTGCCGCACTCCTTACAGTTCTTCTTAGGAGACAGCTTAAAAATATCTAGACCTTTCAAAGCCATGGTATGTATCCTCCTTCCGCTTACATCAGATCGGTGATGAACTTCTTAATGGTGGCGACAGAGGCGGGATGGCGCAGAATGACCGCGTCAGCGCCGCCGGTCAGGTCGGCAGCAGCCGTGGCAACTTCCATGCCAACGCCGCGCTCTTCCTGATTGCCCCAGGCGGGTTCATCTTCTTCGGAAGCGGTGGACTCCTTCACGCCCCAGGTGTCGGGGGATACGGGAGCGATGATGGGCATCTGCAGGTCAGCATCGGACTGAGCCAGAGCGGCCAGGCGGACACGGTCCAGGGTGGAGGCCACGTACTCGTAGCCGTAGCCCACGGCGGCGGTGCCCACGTTCATCACGATGGAGGCGGGAGAAACGGTCAGGCCCTTCAGCATGATGTTCAGCTGCTTGGCCAGGTTGATGTCGTCGGCGGTCTCAGCGCCAACCTTCTGGCCGTAAGCCAGGGCGACGGAAGCACCGACGGTCTTGTAGTCCTCGCTGCGGGCGGAGAGCACCAGAATGTTCTTGCCCTGGAGAGCTTCGGCGATCTTGCTGAACAGCTCGCCGTCCTTCTCAATGTTCTTGCAGCCCATGATGACGATGGGCATGGCCACGGCATCGGCCACGGCCTTGGCGTCGGCTACGCAGTCGGCAACGGAGCGGTTGGCACCGTTGGGATCGGCAGACTCGAAGTGCAGGCACAGGAAATCAGCGCCCTCCATGGTCTCGGCCTTCTTGGCGTAGTCAGCCATGGTGGTGCAGCCGGCATAGAACTCCTTCAGGGCAGGCGCAGTCCACTCGCTTGCCAGGTCGGAGATTTCGACACCGATCTTCGGCGCGTTTTCAATGGGCGCGTCGAAGGTGTAGAAGGGCAGCACATTCTGGCCGCCGATGACAATTGCCTTGTCGCCGGTGCCCAGGGTCACGGCATTGATCTTGCCGCTGTAGGGCTGCTTCTTAGGTTCGAAAGACATTAGAATATCCCCCTTGTTTGAATGTATATTGATAGAAGAGACAATTGCCTTGCCTCGTTTATCCGGTTTTTGTCATTGCGAACCAGTCCGCAGACTGGTGTGGCAATCCCCCGGTCATTCCGGGTCTTCAGATTTTCAGCTCTTTCATGAGGTCATACAGGGCCTTTTTCATGGGCGAGGACTCCGGCAGCAGGGCAGAGGGCTCACCGTTGCAGTCGCAGCGGTAGACGCCGTCGTCCTGGGGCAGGACACCCAGAAGCTTCAGGCCGTGCCTGTCGATCTCTTCTCTCACTCCGGCTTCCAGAACGCCGCCGGGAGCCCGGTTGACAATGAGGCCCATCTGGCCGGGATTGAGGCCCATTTCGTCGATCATCTCGGCAATCCGGGCCACCGCCTGAATGCCCCGGCGGGAGCAGTCGGAGATGAGCAGCATGGTGTCTACGTGGGGCAGGGTGCCTCTGGCCACGTGCTCCAGCCCCGCCTCGTTGTCCATGACCACGTAGGCGTAATTCTTGGCGTACTTGTCCACCTGGGTTTTCAGAACACCATTGACATAGCAATAGCATCCCTTGCCCTGGGTCCGGCCCATGACCAGCATGTCGAAGTCGTCCTCTTCGATGAGGGCGTTGTTGAACTGCATTTCGGCGTAATCTGCCTTGGTCATGCCCGCGGGGATAGAGCCGGTCTGCTCCGCGTGGGCCATCTCCTCCCGGATCTGACCCAGAGTGACATCGGCCTCCACGCCCAGGACCTCGTTGAGGTTGGAGTTGGCATCCGCGTCCACAACCAGGACGGGACCCTTTTTCTGCTTGCACAGATATTCGATGATCATGCCGCAGGTAGTGGTTTTGCCCACACCGCCCTTACCGGCTACGGCAATCGTATGAGGATTTGGCATAGAAACGCTCCTTTGAAACGTTGTGGTCAACAGGGCGGACTCCGCCCATATCGATACAAACTTATCATATCACGCTGGGCGCAAGAATTCAACCACAAATTTTGGAAATATCACAAATTTCTTCCGTTCAGGAGGGGGGACTCTGAATATAGAAGGGTGCCGGGGATCGCTCCCCGGCACCGAAGCCTTATTCGATATCCAGCTGGGCCGTCACCTGGTAGTAGTCGCAGGCGTGGGCGGTGTAGTTTTTCACATTCTCCTTGGAAATCATGTTCATTTGCAGGAAGGAGCAGAAGACGTAGGCGTTGTCGTCCAGGATCATCTGCTGGAGCTTTACGGCCATCTCCCCCCGCCTGGCGGTGTCGAACTCCTTGGACAGGTCCTCGATCAGGGCCGTGACCTCCGGGTTATCGTAGGCACCGAAGTTGTAGCTCATGCCGGGGACGCAGGAGGTGGTGAAGAAATACTGGGGGTCCCCGGAGGGGGCCGTCACCAGGGCAGAGGCGTAAATGTCCCAGCTGCCCATATCCGCCAGGAATTCCCGGCGATTGGCGGTGCAGTTGATGTCCACCTCCATGCCGATCTCCTTCAAAGAGGCCTGGGCGGATTCGGCAAGCAGGGGCAGCTCCTGGCGGCTGGGGTAGGTCAGCCAGCGGAGGGTGAGCCGCACGCCCTCCTTCTCCCGGATGCCGTCGCCGTCAGAGTCTACCCAACCGGCCCTTTCCAGCAGGGCCTTGGCCCCTTCGGGGTCATAGGTTTCCGTCTGCACATGCTCGCCGCCGAAGGTGCTGAAGCCGTCGGGGAAGGCCCCCTTGGCGGCAAGGCCGTGGCCCTCCAGGAGGGTCTTTACGAAGCCCTCCTTGTTGATGCCCATGGCAATGGCCTTCCGGACGGCGGCATCCTGGATTATGGGGCTGGTCAGGTTCATGGAGCCGAAGAAGGCACGGGAGGTCTGGATGGAGGAGAACTGGTAGCCGCCGTTTTCAAAATTGGGGTAAGCCTCGTAGGCCATGCCGTAGGCGGCATCAATGTCCCCGGCCTGGAGGGCGGCGGACAGGGTATCGCCGTTGGAAAGGGTGCGGATGGTCAGCTCATCGAGCTTGGGGGTGCCGTCCCAGTAGTAGGTGTTGGGCACCAGGGACAGATGGTCGTCGGTGACCAGCTCCTTGACGGCATAGGGGCCGGTTCCGGCCACAATACCGGCTTCAAAATCCGAAGCCTCCACATCGATGATGCAGCCGTAGGGGTCTCCCAGGTAATTCATCAGGGCGGGATTGGGCTCGCTGGTGGTAATGGTCAATACCTGCCCCTGGGCCTGGACATCCAGGATCTTGGTGTCGCTGGGGGCCCGGTCGTGGTTTTCCAGCAGATGCTCCAGGCACTGCTTCACGGCAGCCCCGTCCATATCCCGGCCGGAGGAGAATTTCACCCCATCCCGGAGGGTAACGGTCCAGGTGCAGTCGCCGTCGTTGGTCCAGTCGGCAGCCAGCCAGGGCTCCAACTCCATGGAGTCGGTATAGTGGACCAGAGTCTCTCCGATGCCGTAGCGGATGCAGGCCCAGCCGTTGTAGGTCCGGTGGGGATCCACGGTCTCCTCCCAGTTTTCGGAGTTGAAGGTGGTGTCACCGATGACCATGGTCTTCTTGGAAGGGGCGGCGGCGCCGGGGGCCTCCCCCTTGCCGCAGGCTGACAGCAGGGAGAGGGCCAGGCAAAGGCTCAGGATCAGGGAAAATCGTTTTTTCATAGGGATACCTTCTTTCTTCCTTTTACAGGATGCTGTCCATGAGGTCCTTTGTATAGTCGTTTTTGGGATGACAGATCACTTCCTCCGGGGTCCCTTCCTCTACAATATCCCCCTGATACATGACCAGCACCCGGTCGGCAAACTGCTGAACCAGGGAAATATCGTGGCAGATGAAGAGAATGGACAGGTTCCGGCCCTGCTGGGCCCGAAGGGCGTTCAATAGGTCCATGATTTCCTTCTGCACGGTCACGTCCAGGGCGGAGGTGGCCTCGTCGCAGATCAGGAGCTTCGGTTCAATGGCCAGGGCTCTGGCAATGGCCGCCCGCTGGCATTGGCCGCCGCTGACCTGATGGGGGTAGCGGTCCGCGAATTCCGCCTCCAGGCCGCACTGTTCCAGCAGGGCCTCCACTTTTTTCCGGGTCTCCCCTTTGGATACCCCGGCGTTGCGCAGGCTTTCCCCAATGCCGTCCCCCAGGGTCCGGCGGGGGTCAAAGGACTCCGCAGGGGTCTGAAACACCATCTGCAGGGTTCTGTAAACCCTGCGGAGCTTCTGTCCCTTCCAATGGGTGATGTCCTGTCCGTCCAGGATGATGCGCCCGGAGGAAGGGTCTGCCAGCCGGGAGATCATATTCACGGCGGTGGTTTTGCCGCTGCCGCTTTCTCCGATGATGGCCAGGCACTCTCCGGGAAACAGCCGGAAGGAAATGCCGTTGACGGCGGTAACGTCTGGCTGACCCTGCCGGGAAAAGACCTTGGACAGGTGTTCTACGTTCAAAATCGGTTCCATGGCTACCTCCGCAGCTTGGGCACCGCCGCCAGCAGCGCCCTGGTGTAGTCCGACTGGGGATTCGTCAGGACATCCTGGGTTTTCCCGTATTCCAGGGCTTCTCCGTCTTTTAATACCAGGATCCGGTCCGCCATAGCGCCAATGACGCCCAGATTATGGGTAACCAGCACAATGGAGGTGCCAAAGGTCCTGTGCACCAGCAGCATCTCCTCTACCACCTGCTTCTGAATGGTCACATCCAGGGCGGAGGTGGGCTCATCCGCAAACAGGACCCGTGGATTCAGCAGCATGGCCGCCGCAATGCCGATGCGCTGCTGCATCCCTCCGGACAGCTCAAAGGGATAGCTCCCCAGAATGCGCTTCCCATGTCGTCGCCCCAACAAGAATAAAATCCGCTGGTGCTCCCTCACAGTCTCAAACAGCTGGGCTCCCACGGTCCGGATGGGGCAGAAGGAGCTGCCGGCGCTCTGGAAGATATAGCCCAGCTCCGGGCCGCAGAGCCTGCGAAGCTCCTTCGGGGGCAGATCCGGAAGATTCTTCCCCTTGTACCGGATCTCTCCCCGGGTGACAGAGCCCTCGGCCCCCAGCAGTCCCATGGCCGCCTGGATGAGGGTGCTCTTGCCGCTGCCGCTTTCGCCTACAATGCCCAGAATTTCTCCGGAGGTCAGTGTGAAGCTCACGTCCCGGACGGCAGGCTGCCCCAGGTAGGAAATATCCACATGATCGTATTTCAGCAGTTCTTCCATTGGCTACCTCCGGCTCTTGGGGTCCGCGTAGTCCCGGAGGGTGTCCCCCAGGAGATTGAAGATCATCACGGAAAGGAAGATGGCAATGCCGGGGCTGAAGGTGATCCAGGGGGAGGTGGTCATCAGGCTCCGGGTGTCGCTCATCATGCTGCCCCACTCCGGAATGGGGGGCTTGGCCCCCAGGCCTAAGAAGCTCAGAGCCGCCAGCTCCATCATCATGGTGCCCATGTCCAGCATGGAGGTGACCAGGATGGGCCCCAGGATATTGGGGAGAATGTGCCCCCAAATGATTTTCCCCGTGCCGCTGCCGGAAAGCCGCACCGCCTTCATCCATTGGGATTCCTTCTGGCTCAGGGTCTGGCTCCGGGCGATCCTTGCGTACTTGGGCCAGGAGATGGCCGCCAGGGCGATGATGGCGTTTTGCAGTCCGCCCCCCAGGGATCCGGCCACTGCCAGGGCGAACACCAGCCCCGGAAAGGCCAGAAACACGTCGGACAGGCGCATCAGCACCGTATCCGTCAGGCCCCCGACCCAGCCGCAGGTGACCCCCACCGCCGTTCCCAGGGCGGTGATGACCGCCACCAGCAAAAGGGTGGAAAAGATGCTGGCACGGCTCCCGGCGATCACTCTGGACAGCATATCCCGGCCGTACCGGTCCGTGCCCAGAGGATGGGCCCTGGTGGGCGGCTGCTTGGCAATGTCCAGATTTTGCAGATAGGGGTCATAGGGGGTCAGATACGCCGAAAAGAAGGAGCAGACAATCAGCAGCAGCGCAAGGGCCCCAAAGACCGCCAGACGGGTTTTGACCCCGCTTTTTTTCAGATTCACCCCGCCTGCACCCCCAATCGGATCCTTGGGTCCAGCACATGGTAGAGAATGTCGGTGACAAGGTTCACCACCACGTAGATGATGGCCATCCAGACCACATAGGCCTGGATCATGGGATAGTCCCGCATGGTGATGGAGTCCACTGCCAGCTTTCCCACGCCGTCCCACATAAAGATGCTCTCAATAATGGCGGTGCCCCCCAAGAGGCTGCCGATGGACAGGGCCAGAAGGGTGATGATGGTCAGCATGGAGGACCTGAGGACGCTTCTCCACAGGGTGACGCTTCCCCGCACACCTCTGGCCTTGGCCCCTAGCACATACTCCTTGCTCAGCTCCTCCAGCACCGTGGCCCGGACCTGCCGCATATATTTGGCGGACATGGCAATGGCCAGAGTCAGGGTGGGCAGGATGGCGCTTTGCACCGTTGTGCCCTTGGAGATCACCGGCAGCAGCTTCCACCGGATGGAGAACAGCTGCATCAGAAGCAGGGCTACGAAAAAGTTCGGCAGGCTGTTGCCCACAAAGCTGAAAACCCGGAGGAAATAGTCCGTGAACCGGTTCTGCTTCACCGCCGCCCAGATGCCCAGGGGAATGGAGATCACCACTGTTGCGATGATGGACAGCGCCGTCAGCAGCAGGGTTGCCGGGAGTTTGCTG
>OGJY01004161.1_pt1 | contig 10769 bp, 6 predicted proteins | sample 1572231 | NCBI WGS metagenome assembly OGJY01 (sample SAMEA2582121, study PRJEB24529) | metagenome | biome: Human gut stool | place: China | collected 2011
CAAAGAGAACTCTTACCACCCAGATGAAAGCAACCGGAGAGGTTATGAGTATCTGCAATAACTTCGAAGGCGCTCTGATGAAGGCAATCCGTTCCTTAGAGCAGCATGTAGACAGTCTGATGTCTTATGATTTTACAGGACTTAACGATGCAGAATTAAGAGAACAGTTAAATGTGGTAGACGACAGAAGGATCTGGGTGATCGCAGAGGCATTGCGCCGTCACTTCAGTTATGATGAAATCCATGCCATCACCAAGATTGATAAATGGTTTATCGACAAGCTTGCCATCATTGTAGAGATGGAAGAGACTTTAAAGACACAGCCATTGACGGTTGAATTATTAAAAGAAGCAAAACGTATTGAGTTCCCGGACAATGTGATCGCAAAACTGACTGGTAAAACAGAAGCAGAAATTCACGACATGCGTTACGAGAACGGAATCGTTGCAGCTTATAAAATGGTAGATACCTGTGCAGCTGAGTTTGAAGCAGCTACTCCATATTACTATTCCGTATTTGGAAGTGAGAATGAGGCAGAGGAAACCAATCCACAGAAGAAAGTATTAGTATTAGGTTCCGGCCCGATCCGTATCGGACAGGGTATCGAGTTCGATTACTGTTCTGTTCACAGCACATGGGCATTTGCAAAAGAAGGATGGGAGACAGTCATTGTCAACAACAATCCGGAAACAGTATCTACAGACTTTGATATCGCAGATAAACTTTACTTTGAACCGTTAACTCCGGAAGATGTCGAAGCGATCGTTAAGATTGAAAAACCGGACGGAGCAGTTGTACAGTTCGGTGGACAGACAGCCATCAAGTTAACGGAAAGCCTTATGAAAATGGGAGTTAAGATCCTTGGTACAAAGGCAGAAGATGTTGATGCAGCAGAGGATCGTGAGTTATTTGATGAGATTCTGGAAAAAACACAGATTCCAAGAGCAGCAGGTGGAACTGTATTTACTGCCGAGGAGGCAAAAGAGGTTGCAAACCGTCTCGGATATCCTGTTTTAGTCCGTCCTTCCTACGTTTTAGGCGGACAGGGCATGAAGATCGCATTCAATGATGAAGAGATCGAAGAGTTCATCGGAATCATCAACCGTATTGCACAGGATCACCCAATCCTCGTAGATAAATATTTACAGGGAAAAGAGATCGAAGTCGATGCCGTATGCGATGGAACCGATATTTTAATCCCTGGTATTATGGAGCATATTGAGCGTACCGGTATCCATTCCGGAGACAGTATTTCCGTATATCCGGCTCCAACGATCAGTGAACCGGTCAAAGAGATGATCGTGGAATACACAAAACGTCTTGCACAGGCATTACATGTTATTGGTCTGATCAACATCCAGTTCATCGTTATGGACGAGCAGGTTTACGTGATCGAGGTTAACCCACGTTCTTCCAGAACTGTGCCATATATCAGCAAAGTAACAGGTATTCCGATTGTTGACCTGGCAACAAAAGTAATCATCGGCGAGACCATCCGCGGTATGGGTTATGAACCGGGACTTGCTCCGACTGCAGATTACATTGCAATTAAAATGCCGGTATTCTCATTTGAGAAACTTCGTGGTGCTGAGATTTCTTTAGGACCTGAGATGAAATCCACCGGTGAGTGTCTTGGTATCGCCAAGACTTTCAACGAAGCTTTATACAAAGCATTCCTGGGAGCTGGTATTAAACTTCCAAAATACAAACAGATGATCATGACAGTAAAAGATGCAGACAAGCCGGAAGCTGTTGGTGTTGCCAAGAGATTTGAAGCATTAGGCTACAAGATCTATGCGACAAGAAGTACTGCAAAGTATCTGCAGGAGCACGGCGTAAATGCACTCCGCATCAATAAGATCTCACAGGAATCACCGAACGTTATGGACTTAATTCTTGGTCATAAGATCGATCTGGTCATCGATACACCTACACAGGGTAACGGTGATAAGAACCGTGACGGGTTCCTGATCCGCCGTAATGCAATTGAGACAGGTGTGTACTGTATCACAGCAATGGATACAGCAAATGCACTGGCACGAAGCCTTGAGACAGCAACCAGTGATCTCACTCCAATCGATATTGCAACTGTGAAGAATCTGTAAATTTGGTTATTGATGGGGCGCTTTCCGGCGCCCCGTTCTGCATTAACGGAAATGGAGGAAACGCAGCATGAAGAAATTTGATGACGATCTTGAGTTTGAATCATTAAATGAAGATTCGCGGGATTCCCGCTTTGTACTACCCATCATTATTGTGGCAGTTCTTCTGGTGATTGTAATTGCCGCATTGGTTCTCATAGGGAAAAATGGCAAAAACAAGGATACAAGTGCCGATCCTATGGCGACAGAGCAGAGCGAGACAACAGAGGCAGAAGCACAGACCACCGAAGTGATGGGAACGATTGAGGCAACTGAGAGCGCAGAGGAGGCAGATGCAGATGATCCGCAGGGCAGCAATATGGGAAATGAGACCGGTGCGAGCGTGGATGTGACGGCGCTGTTATCCGCAGGCAGCGTGGCAGAGTCCGGCGAGACAACGTTTGGTATTGATGTGGCAAGATATCAGGGCACCATCGACTGGAGCCAGGTGGCGGCTTCCGGGGTACAGTTTGCCATGATACGTGTTGGATACCGCACGCAGAAGACTGGCGAGATCGTTGCGGATTCCAATGCAAAATACAACATGCAGGAAGCGCAGGCAAACGGGATAAAAATAGGGGTATACTTCTTTTCAACAGCAGTGACGGAAGACGAAGCTATACAGGAAGCGGACTGGGTGGCAGATTATATTTCCCAGTATCAGATCACCTATCCGGTTGCATTTAACTGTGAAGGATTTGAAAATGCAGACAGCAGACAGTACGCTATGACACAGTCGGAGAGAACGGACATGGCAATTGCATTTTTAAATGAAATCTATAACCGAGGCTATACGCCAATGTTTTATGCGGCAAAAAATGAGATGCTTGGCGATGCAAAATGGGATACTTCAAGAATTGAAAAAACTTATAAAATCTGGGTGTCTCAATATCCATCTGTACCGTATCCACAGACCGCACAGTCCGATTACACTGGAACACATGCAATGTGGCAGTACACCAATCAGGGAACGGTAGCCGGAATCAGTAAGCCGGTCGATGTCGATATTGCCTATTTCGGTTATGCAGGAACCGCAGATGCGAAAAGTGATGTGACACCGGAAACAGTCGGTGCAGATGCGGAGGCGTTGATGAATTTCTCTGATGTAAATGAGATGGTTACAGCAAAACAGTCCACAAATCTCAGAAACATTCCAAGTCAGGGTTCTGATGCAACAGTTGTGGCAACCTTGCAGAATGGTGAGACAGCGACAAGAACCGGCGTGAGCAGCAGTGGATGGTCGCGGGTAAGCTACAATGGACAGACTTTGTATGCAGTGTCCAGCTATCTGACGACAGATCTTGGGTATACAGCACCAGCAGCCAATACGGCTGCAGAGACAACAACGGACGGCTCAGGCTCAGGAGATGGATTGAAAACAAAATTTACTGCATGCAATGATGTGGTGACAGCGAAGATCGAAGTGAATTTAAGAACACTTCCGAGTGTCACAAACCCGGATGCAGCAGTTGTTGCGGTTTTAAAAAATGGCGAGACCGTGACGAGAACCGGAATCAATACAGACTATGGATGGTCAAGAGTTGACTATAATGGACAGACATTATATTGTGTATCGAGTTATTTGACAAGTGCACAGTAAAAAAGAAGCTGATGCATTCAGACGGAAAAGATGAAACGTCTGAAGGTATCAGCTTTCTTTCTATTATGCAGATTAAATTAATTTTTTTCGCTTTGCCGGACGCTGTTTCTTTACAGGAGGTGTCACCTCATTTCTGGCAGCAATGGATACGGCTGAAACTGGTGACGCAGGCGGGACAGGTTTGTCCATAACTGGCTGTTTTGTGGGAAGAACGGCAGATGCTGCATTCCTGCGCTGGTTTATTTTTTCTTTTTGCGCACGGAAGCGGTCAGCGGTCGCCTTAATATATGGATCTGCAACAAACTGCTTAAGCGTATCGCTGTCGATGGCGATACGGTTGTCCATTGTCTTCATAATATCTACAATCTGTAACTGATCCGAGGTTTCCGGATTGCTCAGATCATAAATCTGGTTATCCTTGAAATTCAGGATCATAGGATGCAGAAAATCAGCCGGATTGTCAGCAAGCACCAGACCTTTTTCTCCGTTTGCAAAATCGAGACATGCACCTGTAGGAAGAATCTGGATGCTGTCCGCCAGAGCGGCAATCACAGAACGGTTATATTCTGAGATGTGGCTGTAAAAAAATGTCATGGCAGCCAGCTCTGACATTGGTGCATGGTTAATGTTCATGGCAGTCAGGCGGTCAAATTTGTCCGCAGCCTTCAATATATCGATCAGAAGCTGAACCGGTGGTTTTGGAAGTCTTGGGCTGATCATTGCATGATCTTCAAATATAATGTTCTGGATGATCTCAAGACTTGTGTCATTTAAGCCGAGTTCTGCAAAATGCGGACGGATGATCTCATACCCATGTTCTGATTTTAACTGGATGAGATCCCGGTCGGAAGCAGAGAGATCTTCATTCTTATCTAAAATACTCTTTGGAACGGAGAGATAACCAAAATCATATAATAAGGAAGCTGCGATCAGCGACTGGGAGTCTTCCGGCTCAATATGCATCTCATTTGCGATCATCGCAGAGAGGATCGCAACACTGATCGAATGCTTGTATACAAAATCAGCAGAACTTCTGAGGTTCTGTGTGAAATTAAGTTTGTGGTCTAATGCACCATAATGTGTGTATATATTCTGTGCGAGTTCCGTGATTGCCGGAATATTTTTCTGTGCGAGAAGCTTATCCATGCAGTCTTTCAATTTGAACATATAGATAGTCTGGAACTGCTCAAATTCAAGGTCTTCTTTGGAAAGAGGAGGAACAGGCTCCGCCGGTTCCAGAATAAATATGCCGATCAGACCGAAATTATCAATACTGTTTATACTCTGAAGTGTTAATTTTGTGTTGCGCTCATATAATAAAACCCCCATTTTATTGTAAATGGGTTTTGCCAGCCGCATTCCCGGCTTTAAATCCTGTGATCTTACAAACTGCATATACCCCCATACCTTTCCTGATGCAAATATGATAAAATAAAAACAAGCTGATACATACCAAATATAGCATATTGAAAGGTTAAATACAATCTGCTATCATGGTTCTTGAAAGAAATTTTTTAAGAGCAGATACAGGAATATTTCAACAGAATGAGGTACCTATGAAAAAAATCCCCTTAAAAAGAATATTTGCAGCGGCAGCATTAGTGTGCTGTCTTACCGTGACAACAGCTTATGCAGATGTCACGCAGGAAGATATTGACAATGCAAAAAATCAGATCAACAATCTGAAAAACCAGCAGAAAGATGCACAGGATGCGGTCGATGATATCAATGGAAAAAAAGGCGAGCTAGAGAGTGACCTGAACAATTTGAATGGACAGATGACCAACATTGTTTCGTCCATGAATGCCCTTGAGTCACAGATCAATGATAAGAAAAAAGAACTGTCAGATCTCGAGGATGAGATCGAGCAGACGCAGGATGATCTGGAAGCTGCAAAGCAGCAGTCAGCCAGCCAGTATAAGGATATGAAGATACGTATCCGTTATATGTATGAGAATGGAAATACACCGATGCTTGAGATGCTGTTATCGGCATCGTCCTTTTCTGATTTTCTGAACCGGACGGAGTATATTTCGGAGATCAATTCGTATGACAGACAGAAATTAGAGGAGTTTATTCAGGTGCAGGAACAGATTGCGGCAGAGGAAGCTTCTCTTGAAGAACAGCAGAAAGATCTCGAGAGTGAGCAGCAGGAACTGCTTGCCATGCAGGATGACATGAAGGTGAAACAGAATTCTGTAAACAGCCTTATCAGTTCAACTCAGGCGAATATCAGCCAGACCAACTCTGAATTGAGCAGCGCGCAGGGAAAAGTCAATGATATCAACAGTCAGATCGCACGGATGGAAGAACTGGAAAAACAGTTAGAGATCCAGAAAGCAAAAGAAGACGCTGCGAGAATGGCAGAGATCAAGCGTCAGGAGGCTGAAAACAACGGCGAATTTTCTTATGTCCCAAGTGACAGTGATCTTTACCTGTTAGGAGCGATCATCCAGTGTGAGGCAGACGGTGAACCATATGAGGGAAAGCTTGCAGTCGGAAGTGTTGTCATGAACCGTGTGCGAAGCTCTTATTTCCCGAATACCGTATCCGGTGTGATTTATCAGAGCGGACAGTTTTCTCCGGTAGCCAGTGGACGATATGCGCTCCGCCTCGAGCAGGGAGTCAATAATACCTGTATGCAGGCGGCACAGGAGGTGCTTAACGGGAACATCACAAACAGCTGTCTCTATTTCAGAACTGTGATCGACGGATTGGAAGGAACGATCATCGGACATCACATATTCTACTAATACGGCTGTCAATGCGCAAATTACATAAAAATCATTTTTGAAACCAAATGGAAAAAGAGACGTTTTTGTGAGAAATATACAAAAAACGTCTCTTTTTTGTGGAATTGAGTGGAAGCGCATGATAATTTTTTAACGAAAAACTGTATGTGAAATAGGTAAAAACCAAATTTAAATACTGAAAAAAGTGTGAAAAAAAAAGAAAGCTATTGCATTTGAAAATAAAATATGGTAGCATGAGAAAGTACTGAAAAGCCAATAAAAAAGCCGAATACATAAAAACGTAGAAAATCAGGAACAAGAAAATTTAAATTTAAAAGAAGAGATTTTAAATTTATTTTTTTTACCAAAAGATTGTTAAAAAAATAACAACGTTTTTCGGCAGATTTATTATGAAGGAAACAAAATATACTGCATATTAAGAGCGGTGTTTTGTACCACAAAACCGAAGGGAGAATTCAAAATGGCAAGAAAAGTAGTTTTAGCAGGCGCATGCCGTACAGCAATTGGTAAAATGGGTGGAGCATTAAGCAATACTCCAGCAGCAGACTTAGGTGCAATCGTTATCAAAGAGGCATTAAGAAGAGCAGGTGTTAAACCAGAGATGGTTGACGAAGTTAAAATGGGTTGTGTAATCCAGGCAGCTCAGGGACAGAACGTTGCACGTCAGGCTTCTATCAAAGCAGGACTCCCAATCGAAGTTCCAGCAATCACGATCAACGTTGTATGTGGTTCTGGTTTGAAATGTGTCAATGATGCAGCTACCATGATCATGGCAGGAGAAGCTGATATCGTTGTTGCAGGTGGTATGGAAAATATGTCAATGGCACCATACGCTATGACAAAAGCCCGTTTCGGATATCGTATGAACAATGCAACGATCATCGATACAATGGTTAACGATGCATTGACAGATGCATTCAATCATTATCATATGATGATCACAGCAGAGAACGTATGTGATAAATATGGAATCACAAGAGAAGAATTAGACGAGTTCTCAGCAAACAGCCAGCAGAAATGTGAAAAAGCGATCGCTGAAGGTAAATTTGCAGATGAGATCGTTCCGGTTCCGGTTAAAGTGAAAAAAGAGATCGTAGATTTCGTGACAGATGAAGGACCTCGTGCAGGTACAACAGCAGAGTCTTTAGCAAAATTAAAATGCTGCTCTGGTAAAGAGGGTGGACTTGTTACAGCAGGTAACGCTTCCGGTATTAATGATGGTGCAGCAGCAATCGTTGTTATGAGTGAAGAGAAAGCAAAAGAACTTGGTGTTACACCAATGGCTACATGGGTAGCCGGAGCACTTGGCGGTGTTGAACCAGAGATCATGGGTGTTGGACCTGTTGCTTCCACTAAGAAAGTATTAGCTAAGACAGGACTTACAATTGATGATATGGATCTGATCGAAGCAAACGAAGCTTTCGCAGCTCAGTCTATCGCAGTTGCAAGAGATTTGCATTTCGATATGTCCAAAGTTAACGTTAACGGTGGTGCAATCGCACTTGGACATCCAGTAGGAGCTTCCGGATGCCGTATCCTTGTAACATTATTACATGAGATGCAGAAGAGAGATTCCCACAGAGGTCTTGCTACATTATGTATCGGTGGCGGAATGGGATGCTCTACAATCGTTGAGAGATAATTAATTCAGATAAAACTGTCCGGAAAGCGGGTGACTGCTTTTCCGGGCGTTTCCATTACATATTAAAAATTCAGAATAAATTCAGGAGGTACTAACATGAAAGTTGGTGTTATTGGTGCAGGAACCATGGGACAGGGTATTGCAAAAGCATTTGCCCAGGTAGAAGGATATGAGGTAGCTCTCTGCGATATCAAGCAGGAATGGGCTGACGGCGGAAAAGCCAAAATCCAGAAAGGCTATGCAAGACTTGTAGAAAAAGGAAAAATGACACAGGAAGCTGTTGATGCTATCCTTGCTAAAATCACTCCGGGATTAAAAGAAGACCTTTGCGCAGACTGCAATCTGATCGTAGAAGCAGCATTCGAAGATATGGGAGTAAAGAAAACTACATTCCAGGAATTAGATAAGATCGCAAAACCAGAGTGTATCTTTGCTTCAAATACATCCAGCCTTTCCATCACAGAGATCGGAAATGGTCTTACACGTCCAATGGTTGGTATGCATTTCTTCAACCCGGCAGACCGTATGAAATTAATCGAAGTTATCGCTGGTGTAAATACACCGGATGAGACTGTTGAAGCTATTAAGAAAATCTCTGTTGAGATCGGAAAAACACCTGTACAGGTAAATGAAGCAGCAGGATTCGTTGTAAACCGTATTTTAATCCCAATGATCAACGAAGCAGCATTCATCAAAATGGAAGGTGTATCTGATATCGCAGGTATCGATGCAGCTATGAAACTTGGTGCAAACCATCCAATGGGACCATTAGAGTTAGGAGATTTCATCGGTCTTGATATCTGCCTTGCTATTATGGACGTTCTTTACAAAGAGACTGGCGACAGCAAATACCGTGCATGCCCATTGATCCGTAAAATGGTTCGTGGTGGTAACCTTGGTGCTAAGAGCGGAAAAGGATTCTATGTATACAATGCTGACCGCACAAAAACACCAGTTGACGCTCAGTAATTAACAGATATTAAGGTTTAGGAGGATTTGAAATCATGGATTTCACTTTAGACAAGAAACATGAAATGGCGCGTTCCCTGTTCAGAGAATTCGCTGAAAACGAAGTAAAACCTCTTGCACAGGAAACTGATGAGACAGAACAGTTCCCGGCAGAGACAGTTAAGAAAATGGCAAAATATGGATTCATGGGAATTCCGGTACCAAAGGAGTACGGCGGACAGGGATGTGATCCATTAACATATGTTATGTGTGTAGAAGAGTTATCAAAAGTTTGCGCTACAACAGGTGTTGTTGTTTCCGCACATACTTCTCTCTGCATCGATCCAATTATGACTTACGGTACAGAAGAACAGAAACAGAAATATGTCAGACCACTTGCTACAGGCGAGAAACTTGGTGCTTTCGCATTGACAGAACCGGGTGCTGGTACAGATGCCCAGGGTGCTCAGACAAAAGCTGTTTTAGACGGTGACGAATGGGTATTAAACGGATCAAAATGCTTCATTACCAATGGTAAAGTTGCAGATGTTTATATTGTAATCGCTATCACAAGCATCACAGAGGACAAGAGAGGAAGAAAGAAAAAGAACTTCTCCGCATTTATCGTAGAAAAAGATGCTCCAGGATTCTCCTTCGGAACAAAAGAGAAGAAGATGGGTATCCGTGGATCTTCTACCTATGAATTAATTTTTGAAGACTGCAGAATTCCAAAGGATGCGTTACTTGGACCTGAAGGAAAAGGATTCCCAATCGCTATGCATACATTAGATGGTGGACGTATTGGTATCGCTTCCCAGGCACTTGGTATTGCAGAAGGTGCATTAGAGCGCGCAATCGCTTATACAAAAGAAAGAAAACAGTTTGGTCGTTCTATCGCACAGCAGCAGAATACACAGTTCAAGTTAGCTGATATGGCAACAAGAATTGAAGCCGCTCAGATGTTAGTTTATAAAGCAGCAATGGCAAAAGCAAACCAGAAAGTTTACTCTGTAGAAGCTGCAAAAGCAAAATTATTCGCAGCAGAGACAGCAATGGCTGTTACAACAGAAGTTGTTCAGTTATTCGGTGGATATGGATACATCAGAGAGTACGATGTAGAGCGTATGATGCGCGACGCTAAGATTACAGAGATCTACGAGGGAACATCTGAGGTTCAGAGAATGGTTATCTCCGGAGCTCTGTTAAAATAATTGCGGCTCTAAACATGATGCAGTTCCCTGTCTCTTTGGACAGGCCTGCATGAAATTAAACAATAAGGAGTGAAAATACAGTGAAAATTATCGTTTGTATCAAACAGGTTCCAGATACTAAGGGCGGAGTAAAATTCAACCCGGACGGAACACTCGACAGAGGAGCTATGCTCACAATTATGAACCCGGATGATAAGGCAGGCCTTGAGGCTGCTCTCCGTTTAAAGGATCAGTACGGCGCAGAGGTTACAGTTCTCACTATGGGACTTCCGAAAGCTGAGGAGGTTTTAAGAGAGGCTATGGCTATGGGCGCTGACAACGGCATCCTGGTTACAGACCGCGTACTGGGCGGAGCCGATACATGGGCTACATCCCAGACTATCGCAGGCGCTATCAGAAACCTTGAGTACGATTTAATTATCACAGGCCGTCAGGCTATCGATGGTGATACAGCTCAGGTAGGTCCGCAGATCT